>JAAUYH010039141.1_pt1 | contig 17934 bp, 14 predicted proteins | sample 7278061 | NCBI WGS metagenome assembly JAAUYH01 (sample SAMN14350203, study PRJNA611818) | marine sediment metagenome | isolation source: surface marine sediment (0.6m) | place: French Polynesia: Moorea | collected 2018-08 | reverse complement strand
CAGGGATGACAACCTTCTCCATAGTGCAGTAATGCCGTGAAAGCTCTTATCTACCCCTAAACAATGCAGTTGGTGGCAGTATTCGGAGAGAAAACCCGTAAGGTGGGATTACGTCGAAAAAATAAGATCCCTGCCAACAAAAAACACAAATTTGTGATAGGCGTTAGGAACTAGCGTCTTTAGACGTGGATAAGCGACCTCTATCTTGCAGGCTTTTCCCACTTGTTTGGTAAGTGGCTTAGTTGAAACGTTAGAAACCTCGCACAAAGCAAAGCGTCGTGCGTAGGTAGTTCATATGACCCCCTTACCCATTCCCCGCAGTGAAATTGAGAAACTTCTTCAAGAACCCTTAACCATTGGTGAGAGGGAATCGGTTTTAGGGTTTACCATTGATAGTGAAACGTCAAAGGATCTCGACGATGCCTTATGGATAGAACCCAATCAAGCAGGGGTGGTGATTTCTGTCCATATTGCCGATGTTACCGCGTTAGTTCCCATCAAGTCCCAACTGGAAGAACAAGCATTATTAAGAGTAGAAACACGCTATCTTGCTTCAGGGAATAAACCCATGTTTCCCCGTGAGTTATCGGAGGACAAACTATCCCTATTAGAAGATCAACCCCGATGGACCGTTACCCTTCGCATCACCCTAGACGAGTCAGCTAATATTAAACAAACCCAACTCTTATCCACCCATCTAACCAGCATCAAACGATTTTCCTACGAAAGTGCAGATCACACCCTTAAAGACCCCTCACAGCCTTTGTTTCAGGTATTACGCTATTGTGAACTCTGGGCGCAAAAACTCGCTTGGAAACGGCAAAATAGAGGGGCATTTGGACAAAGTACCATTGGGGGTGTCACTTTAGACGAAGAGGGAAAATTAGTTGAACCCCCCTTATATCATTCGCAACAGATTATTCAAGAATTTATGGTGTTAGCGAATACGGCTGTTGCCCGTTTAGCAGAAGAACACCGATTACCGATCTTATACCGTAATCATACCGCCTCAGCCATTGCCCCTGAAAGTAAACTCTTAATTGAAACCTTAACCACTTTAGGGATGCCGGAATTAGTGCGTCAGAAGTTGCAAAGCTGGTTAAACCCTGCCATCTATTCCCCTGCTGTTATTGGTCACTTTGCCCTTTGTGTTCCTGCTTATACTCATTTTACCTCTCCCATTCGTCGGGTAGCCGATTATATTAATCATCGTATTCTCAAAGCCATTTTTGTTGAGGGCAAACCCTCCCCTTATGATGGAAAAGAATTAGACGCGATCGCTCAATATATTAACGAAAAAAAACAAGAAGTCAAAGAAAAGCGTAACGAACATTTTAAAGAACAGCGTTTAGTCAAAACCGTCAATCTTTTGAGTCAACAAGACACCATTCCAACTCTATCAGATAAAGAATTTTCCCAGATCCTTAAAGATAGTTTGAAATTTGCCAAACTAGATAAGTTAGTATCTGAAGCGAAACAACGGTTAGAAAATCGTACTCTAAAACCGTCTGATCTCTATTATTTAGTTTTTGGAGATTATCAAAATTCAGATAATAAAACTGTAATTAAAGATGAATTATTAAACTCTTTAGAAGAACAACCTGCCCTATCCACACAAATTCTACAAATTGCGTCTAGTATTAGCCAAACAACAGTAGATTATATTGAGAAAAAAACCGCTTCAGGAAAATTTGCTTTCTGGACAGTATTTGAAGAAAAAACGATCATAAACCCCTCTATTGCCACCAATAAACAAACGGCAAAACATCAAGCTAACCGCTATTGGTTACAGGGAAAACTAGAAGACAATTTACACGATCCTGCCAAAATTGATGAAAAGAATTTAGAGGATCATGTAACCAAAGCAACGGTAATAGAAACCCCATCTGTGGTGACTGAAGAAGAATTAGATGTATCCAATCTTCCCCCAGAAGCTATTAATAATCCTATCGCCTATTTACATACAACATTACAACGATTAAAACTTAAAAACCCAGTTTATGTTTACGAGCAGATGGATACACAATGGCATTGTTGTTGTCAAGTTCAATGGTTAGATAATACTTTAATTGAAACAGAAGCCCTAGGACAAACCAAAAAAGAAGGAAAAACTCAAGCTTCTTTAAAAGCGATGATAGCCTTAGAAAATTATATCATTGAAGACATAGAAAACTGAGGCAATAATTAACAACCACCACCACAGGGCGCACCACCACAGGGCGCACCACAGCTAAACCCGCCAGAACTTCCGCCACCTCCACCACCTTCTGATGATCCAGAAACTAGGAAACACAAAGTACTTATTAATGAGATAAATGTCGCAGGCATTGGCCAAAATGTCCAATTTTCTGTCATAGACATAAATCTTATGAAGCAGATACCTAAAACCGATATAGTAAACATAATAGCAGCAGGAATATAACGATTTCTGTTTTTTGTTCCTTGAGATGTTTCGAGAGATAATTGTAACGCAAGAGAAATAGACATCCATAAACTAAACATAGAAGTCCAAAAATAAATAAATCCTATATGCTCAATAGAAATACCTGTTTTTTGAATATTACTAGCTGTAGCTTGAGCAGTAGATGATAGGGCAAAAACTGTTATTAAGAGTAAAGAAACAATCATTGATTTTTGTCTTCGTAAATTTTTAAAAAAAGTTGTGACTCTGGGGATTAAACTATTTTGTTGTCTGTTGTTCTATTGATAACACCAAATATCATCAGGGGGAAAATAACCAAAACAGTCTTGGTAAATAGCAATAGTTTTTTGATAATCGTGGTGATACTTTTCTAATTCTTCTTCTCCACCATGACTGGGATCATGATGTAAAGAACAACCAAGAATACGAGGACAAAATTGATTCCAGTAAGAATCAGTATAAATTAAATGAAGATGCCAAGCTTTATCAATGATCTTAGAAGGACTCAGAGAACCAGGAGAAATAACTACCAAAAAAACAAACTTTTTATATTCTTCTATGACTCGTTTTGTGTACTCTAAACTCCAATTATTTGCATCCATGAGTCGCTGAGTATAAGAATATTTAGTATTAGATTGGTCTAAAGAAAAGGCTTGTATCTTGTTATAAAGTGCTTGTTGAGAAGAAGATAACATCTTAAACAAATATTGGATTAACAGTTCACACATATTAACAAAAAATAGTTATCATTCATTAAAACAATCAACTTGATAGTTTTATCCAGTTTTGGGGCATATTAACTGTATCGGGTGATGACAATCAACAACATTGCTGAGGATGAGAGAAGAAGATTTTTGTCTCAATGTTGGACGTTATGTCGTTCCCAGCCCTTACTATCTTTAAAAATGGCCCATGAACTCCTTGATCAACCTACAGAACCCCGACATTCACGCCCATGAAATGTCAGCAAATGCCATAACTAACCCGGCCCTGTGGCAAGCCTTGGAAGCCGAGTTAATTTATATTCAAGATAGATCAGGAAAATACTTATCATTTTACGGAGACTTAGGGGAAGAATTAGCGGTTGAACCCGAGGGTATTATTGGCTTTTTTCCAGAACAAACCCTCAAACCCGCATCTCCAGATGCTTATTATGAGAGAATCAGACGGGTGTTAGAGCGAAGAATTCCCGAACAATGTTATTGTCAATTTGAATATAAGGGTCAATCCTTTCCCTTGGAATTGGTGATCACCCCTATCTTTAAGCAACAGGGACAAGCAACCACGGTTCTAGTGATGGGCCATCGTCTACAAGATAGCGACCTTAGTTTAGTAAATAACTCCGCCTTACCCACCCATCCCGACCCCTATCAAAGACTACTGACCAAAATTGCCAGAAAAATTCGACGAACCCTCAACTTAGAAACCATCTGGCAGCAAACCGTAGACAGCTTAGGAGAAGCCCTACAAGTGAGTCGTTGCTTGATGGTTGCCATTGGACCCGATGAAGAGTATTTGGATATTAAAGCAGAATATCGGGTCCCTTGTTGCAGTTCAGAATTGGGCAATCGTTTTAGTCCAGACAATGAAGCTTGGTGGCAACAAGCTTTGAGTCAACGCGAACCCGTCATCTTTGAACACTTAGTCGAAGATTGTCATCAAATCCAATCTGTCTTAATTATTTCCACCTTTTATCAAAATCAACGCAATGGGTTAATCTGTTTACAACAATGCGATCGCAGTCGCTATTGGTGTCCGGCAGAAATCGAATTAATTCAAGAATTAGCCGACCAAGTCGGCACCGCCATTGCCCATGCTACCCTGTATCAAGAACTCGAACAAGCAACCTTAGCGGCTGAAGAAGCATCCCGTCTCAAAAGTGACTTTTTAGCCAGTACCACCCACGAATTAAGAACCCCTCTTAATGGAATTATTGGCTTTCTCAAATTGATTTTAGACGGCATGGCCGACGATGCCCAAGAACAACAAGAATTTCTCGAAGAGGCGCATAAATCAGCCCTACACCTTCTCAATCTCATTAACGATATTCTCGATATTGCCAAAATCGAAGCCGGTAAAATGGACCTCGAATTAGGGTCTGTCGAACTCGCCGAATTATTCCAAGCGGTGGATAACTTTAGCTTACCCCAAGCCCACCGAAAAAATTTGGAGTTTCGCAGTAAACTACCCAGTACCTTAACGCCTATCGTAGTTTATGGTAATTATCAGCGATTATTACAAGTGATGCTCAATTTAGTTAGTAATGCCATTAAATTCACCCATGAAGGAAGTATTGTCGTCAATGCAGAGATGGTTAAAAAGAACATAAAACACCAGGATCAAGAATTTCCCGGTTTAGTGAAAGTGAGTGTCACAGATACTGGTATTGGGGTATCTCTGGATAAACAAGCCAAACTCTTTGAAAAATTTGTGCAAGTGGATGGGTCTCATACCAAAGCCTATGGAGGAACCGGACTGGGGTTAGCCATTTCTCAAAAGCTGGTAGAAGCCATGGGGGGACAAGTAGAATTTTATAGCATGGGAGAAGGTCTCGGTTCTACCGTTACCTTTACCGTTCCCCTCGAACAGATGCCGGTGATCAAAACCGTCAAATCCCCTTAAAAGTCGACAAAACCCGTTGCAAAATCGGATGTTAGAATTAGATTATTATTTAGTTTCAAGATTAAGGTGATTTGTGACTACATCATTACCAGATTTACCAGTGGAAGAACTCGAAGAGGGAGGGTCCTCTGAGGGCAAAGGATTTAATTTCCTTCCTTATGCACGAATACTTCTTAGAAAAGCCTGGTTAATTGGTGGATTAGCCTGTTTGACCACTTTAGGGGGTTGGCTATGGAGTAGCCAAGATCCCTATACTTACACAGGAAACTTCTTTTTATTGGTTGAACCTATCACCGCTAGTGCCAGATTAACAAACCCCAGCACCCTCGCTCGTACCCAAGGGGTTCCCCGTGACGATTTGTTTGCCCTAGATTATCCGACTAATCTTGTTTTTCTCACCAGTCCAGGAATGACCTTAAAAATTGCCCAGGCAGTTCAGGAACAAGAACGTATCCGCAAAGTTCCTGCTATTTGGAAAGATGTCCGAGAAAATCTCCAGGTCACTCGCGCTCAAGTGGGACAAGGAAGAGGAGCAGACACAAAAATATTTCAAGTCTCCTATACAGGACAAGATCCCCAAGAAGTACAAACGATTCTAGAAACGGCAGCCGATACGTTTCTTGAATATAGCACCGAAGATCGAGAAACCAATATTAAAGCAGGGGTAAAGTTTATTGATGAACAACTGCCGGAATTGCAAGAGAGGTTACAAAAACTAAAAGCGAGACAAAAAGAACTTAGACAAAACTACGAATTAATTGATCCCCTACCCAAAAATCAAGAAGTTCTCACTCAAATTAGTACCTTAGAACAACAAAAGTTGAACCTTAATACTCAACTCCAAGCTCAAAAAAAAATAGCCAACTCCTTACAACAACAACTTAACTTATCCCCCGATGAAGCGTTTGCAGCAGCTACCCTGAGCCAAGATCCCACTCGGGTTGCTCTGTTGTCTCAACTACAACAATTAGAGAGTGAAATCGCCATCGCCTCAGCCACTTTTACCGATAATAGCCCTCAAGTTCAGGACTTACAAAATAAAAAACAAAATATTGAAACGTTACTCAATCAAACCACTCAAAAAATTATTAGCACAAATGGATTATCCATATCCCCTAATTCTAATGCACTAGAATTTCAAGATCCTACTCGTCTTGGACTCATTCAACAGTTACTAGACACCAGTAATCAAATTAAAAGCCTACAAGCTCAATTAGACGCGATCGCACCGACTAAACAACAATTGGAAACACAGGTTAAACGCTATCCTAATCTCATTAACGAATATAGCGATCTTGAACGTCAAATTCAACTCACCGAACAAATCCTCAATAAACTACTGCTACAAAGAGAAACCCTCAAAGTTGAAGCAGCCCAGGAATTACCTTGGCAATTAATCTCTAAACCCCAAATTCCTCTAGATGAAGACGGGAGTCCTATTGGTTATCCCCCCAGTCGCAAAAAGAAACTCCTAGCAGGGGCCATGGCAGGGATTTTCTTGGGGGCTGCGATCGCCTTTCTTTGGGAAAAACGTCAAAATATTTTTTACACGGCTGAAGATATCTCTCAACTTCTGGGTATTCCCTTGTTAGGTAAAATTCCCAAAGATGACCGTGAGGCGTTGTCCGATACCGTCTCCTCAGCTAATTTATCCAAGACAGAACCGGAAATCATAGAAACGGTTTCAGATGATAGTTACTACCAACAAACACACCAAGAAGACTTATTTTTATCCAGTAATGAATCGGGGTTTCTCGAAGCATTTGATGATTTATACTTACAACTCTATTTACAAGAACAAGGATATAAGCTTCGTTCCCTGATGGTATCGTCCGTGGAGTCTCAAGATGGGTGTTCCACCGTAGCCGTCAATCTAGCCATTAATGCTGCTAAAAAAGGTCAACAGGTATTGCTAGTGGATACTAACTTTTTTAACCCTCAACTCCACAATTTACTCAATGTTTCTAATCACAAAGGACTCGTTGATGTTCTGCAAGGACAAGTCTCACCCCAAGCTATTATTGAAAATGTCCGAGATATCGATAATTTATCAGTGTTACCCATGGGAGAAACCCTAGCACCTTCGGTTAAACACCTTTGGTCCCCTAAGTTTAATAGTCTCATCGAAGAATTAGCCAAAACCTACGATTTAGTGATTTATGATACCCCTCCCTTTTTCCTCAGTTCTGACATTAAATTTATCGCTAAACAAATCGATGGCATGATTTTAGTGGCTACCATCAAAAAAACCCCTCAATCGCTGTTTAGCAAAGCAGTCAAAGAAATCAAATCACTCAATTTACCTTTGTTGGGTGCTGTTGCTAATCATCGCGTGTGAACTACCCAAACCCTAAACGACGTATCGGTAAACATCAGATTTTTAATCTTTGTTTAAGGTCACAGGAAGATGTTAAACCGACAAAATACCTAAAATAGTAAAAGACAATCGTACAAAATAGAAGTTAAATCAAGCATCCTCTAAAATAAGACAGATTTATGAATAATCCTATTGTTGTCATTGACTCCCTGAAAAAAAGTTATGGGACAGTAGAAGCCTTGAAAAATATCACCTTTACCATCGAAACAGGAGAAATTTTTGGGCTTTTAGGACCGAATGGGTCAGGAAAAACCACCACCATTCGCTGTTTATGCACCCTAGCTAAGCCCGATGGGGGCAAAATTGAAGTTAAAGGGGTTTCAGCCCTGGATCACCCTAAAACCGTGAGAAACCGCTTAGGCTATGTGGCCCAAGAAGTTGCTTTGGATAAGATGTTAACTGGGCGAGAATTATTGGAATTACAAGCAGCTTTGTATCATTTGCCCAAAAAAGCAGCAAAAGGAAGAATTGAGCAGTTATTGAGCTTATTAGACCTAGAAGAATATAGCGATCGCAAAACAGGAACCTACTCCGGCGGCATTCGCAAACGTCTCGACTTAGCGGCCGGACTGCTTCATCAACCCGATGTGTTAGTCTTAGATGAGCCAACAGTGGGCTTAGATATTGAAAGTCGTTTCATCGTTTGGGACTTCCTCAAACAACTCAAAGCAGCCGGTACAACGGTCCTTATTACCAGTCATTACCTCGAAGAAATCGACGCATTAGCCGACCGCGTGGCTATTATTGATCGAGGAGAAGTGATCGCCCAAGGAACCCCCTCCCAACTCAAAGATCGGTTAGGCGGCGATCGCGTTACCCTAAGAATCGAAGAGTTTTCAGCCAACACCCAGGCACAAAAAGCCAAAGAACTCCTAGAAACGCTGCCTTTTGTGGAAGAAATTATTATTAACCCCTCTCAAGGAAACTCTCTCAATTTAATTGTTACCAGTGGGAGTAATTCGTTGAGTAAAATTGAGCAAACATTGGAACAAGCTAGTTTACCTATCTTTAGCTTAGCTCAATCTCGTCCTAGTCTCGATGATGTCTACTTAGCCGCAACCGGACAAACCCTGATGGATGCAGAATTAGCCGCCGCCGGTCGTCGGGATCTCAAAAAAGAGAAAAAACAACAGATGAGTTAGGCACTTATCCTAAGATAAAAATAACCTCACAGAATAGATCAATCAATAATATGAGTCAAACCATTACACCATCCCCAAGCAAGAACAGTTTAGCCCCTAATGTTATCAGTGATATCCAACCAGAGGGGAACTGGTTCTCAGACTTTTCTCAAGAAACCTTGGCCATGACCAAGCGTCTCTTTATCCAATTAAAACGCCGTCCCTCAACCTTGATGGCGGGGATTATTCAGCCGTTTATGTGGTTAATCTTGTTTGGGGCTTTATTTTATAACGCCCCTCAAGGGTTATTCGGCGAGGATCTCAACTATGCTAAGTTTCTCTCCCCCGGTATTATTGTTTTTACGGCTTTCTCTGGGGCATTAAATGCAGGATTGCCGGTGATGTTCGACCGAGAATTTGGCTTTCTGAACCGTTTATTGGTTGCACCATTGGCTTCTCGCTATTCTATTGTGGCTGCCTCTACTTTATATATTATTACTCTGAGTTTCATCCAAACCGCCGTTATTGTAGCTGCAAGTGCCATATTGGGGGCTGGTTTACCGAGTTTAGCCGGTTTAGGGGCGATCGCTTTAATTGTCTTTTTGATCGTTGCTGGGGTAACAGGACTCAGTTTAGGGTTAGCCTTTGCTTTACCGGGTCACATTGAACTGATTGCAGTCATTTTTGTGACCAATTTACCCTTACTCTTCGCCAGTACCGCCCTTGCGCCTTTATCCTTCATGGCAGGATGGTTAAAAATCGTGGCCAGTTTAAACCCTTTAACCTATGCCATTGAACCTATCCGCTATATTTATCTCAATGGACAATGGTCTTTGGGCAGTGTTGTCTTAGAAACGCCTTGGAGTGAGATTAATTTTCTTGGGGTTTTATTATTATTGCTCGGATTTGATGCGTTAATATTGTTTACCATTCAACCTTTATTACGTCGTCGTTTTGCTTAGTTTAAGGCGATAATTTTTTTTCGGGTGCATTATCTTTGATTAATGCACCTTATTTATCTTTAGTAACATTATTTATTAAATCATCAAAAATATTTATTTTTCGTTAATTTGGGTATTTTTAATCTGTTCAACTCACCTAATAGAATGAACTAACTAGAGGAAGATAATAAATAAATCATAGTTTTATAATAATTTCATCAACAGATAAAACCTTAATTGTATTTAGGTTTTATTCAGGTAGAACACTTATGACATTCGTTAGGGTTTAATCGCTCAGAATAGTGATTATATTTCTAACTGTAAAGACAACTTATCTTTCCTAAAAATTATGATGAAACATCTCATCTTTGCTGGTTTATCCTCTGCTTTATTAGCTAGTGTTACCACTCCTGTAATGGCTTCAGAAGAAGTGGCAGCTGTTACCAATTATGGTCAACAAGCTACCACAACCTTATTAGCAACCACGTTAGTTCAACTTGCCTATCAAGGCTATTTTTCTGATTTGGGAATTCCTAGTCATGCTGGCTTTATTCATGCCGTTGCAGCAGATAAAATTGATGCAGAAACTCTCATCAAAAGTGCCATTGCGAAAGGAAGACTTAACAATAATGCACTAGGAAATGAAGAGTATGTCTCTATTGTTACCACTGAATTACACGCCGTTGCTTTTCCTTAAGTCTGCAAAAAACCCTTCTCAGGAATGAGAAGGGTTAAAAATTGTTTTATCAACCAGCAATTTCTTAAACTGGATGCTCAATTAATGATGGCTGGAATTTACACCGATTCTGTCCGTAAATCTTCGATTAATTGGGCTAATTGATGACTATCGGCCTGATAAACTTCTCCACAGAATTCACAAGTCGCTTCAGCCCCATCGTCCTTTTCAATCATATCTTTTAATTCCGCTTCTCCCAACAGTTTTAAAGCCCCGAGAACCCGACTAAAAGAGCAACGACAGTCAAACCGTAACATTTGAACTTCAGGGAAAATAACTAAACCCAAATCGCCTAATAATTCCTCCAAAATATCTGGTAATGTCTTCCCTGCCCGTAATAACGGGGTAAACCCTGAAAGCTTACCAATACGAGATTCTAAGGTAGCCACTAACGCCTCATCTCTGGCTGCTTTAGGCATCACCTGCAACAGTAAACCACCGGCTGCAGTAACCCCTTGCGCCCCCACAAACACCCCTAATAACAACGCTGAGGGGGTTTGTTCAGAGGTGACTAAATAATGGGTCACATCGTCCCCTATTTCCCCTGACATTAACTCTACCGTACTCGAATAAGGATAACCATAACCCAAATCTCGCACTACATACAGAAACCCCTCATGGCCAACGGCACCCCCCACATCTAACTTACCAACGGGGTTGGGAGGAAGTTCAATGCTAGGGTTGGCAACATAACCTCTTACGGTTCCGTCTAACCCTGCATCCACTAATAAGCCTCCTAATGGGCCATTTCCTTTCACACGGATGTTGACACGGGACCCTTCTTTTTTCATGCTAGATGCCAGTAATAAACCGGCTGACATGGTTCTTCCCAAGGCTGCAGTAGCGACGTAAGACAGTTGATGTCGTTGTCTTGCTTCTTCTGTAAGTCGGGTAGAAATTAGACTAACTGCCCGAATACCCCCATCTGCTGCTGTTGCACGTATAAGTTGATCCGCCATGAAAATCCTTACATTTCTTGATATATTTTTTCTTATCTTAATCAAACTGTACAATATCAAACAAACAATTCTAGTGTATTAACGTGGCCAAAGTTACTTTAAAGGGTATCAACAAAAGTTTTCCCCAACGCGGGGGGAAGTCAAAGGGAGATGAGGTCAAGGTTTTACAACAGATTGACCTAGACATTCAAGACGGGGAATTTATGGTTTTGGTGGGCCCTTCGGGTTGCGGAAAAAGTACCCTTTTACGTCTACTTGCAGGACTCGAAACAACCACATCGGGAGACATTTTTGTAGGGGAAGAAAATGTCACGTATTTACCCCCAAAACAACGGGATATTGCTATGGTATTCCAAAATTACGCCCTTTATCCCCATCTCAATGTTTATGATAATATTGCCTTTGGTTTACGTCGCATGAACCAAGGAATAAAAGAGGAAAATCAGTCCTCTTTCCCGGCAGGATTGGATAAAGGTTTAATGGGGTTAACTAAGGCATTTCCTAAGCAATTTCGTTATCATTCAGCAACAGAAATAAGCATTAATCAAAAAGTACAAGAAGTCGCTAAATTATTACAATTAGATGCTTTATTGTATCGTTTACCCAAAGATTTATCAGGGGGACAAAAACAAAGGGTTGCTTTAGGAAGAGCGATCGCAAGAAATCCTCAAGTTTTTTTGATGGATGAACCGATGTCCAATTTAGATGCAGCTTTACGGGCGGAAACTCGTTCTCAAATTGTTCAATTACAGCAAACACTCGGTATTACAACGATTTACGTTACTCATGATCAAGTAGAAGCAATGACAATGGGTGAGCGCATTGCTGTTATGAATCAAGGAAAAATTCAACAAGTTGCTTCTCCTTTAGAATTGTATCATCATCCTGCTAATTGTTTTGTTGCAGGCTTTATTGGAACGCCATCAATGAACTTTTTGCCTGTAAAAATTGAATATCCTTTACAAATTACGCACCGTAAATTTAGTTTTATTATTCCTTCTGAATGGAAACCTTATTTAAAAGAACAGAATCAAAATTCAGCTATTTTGGGCATTCGTCCTGAACATATTACAATAGGAACTTATAGTACAGAAAATTTACAAGTCAAAGTTAATTTAGTAGAAAATCTGGGTAATGAAATCTATTTATTCACAGAAACATTAGATGAGATACCTTCTCCAATTATCGTTCGTCTTCAAGGAGATCAGTCAGTTAAAATAGGGGAAACATTATGGTTATCTTTAAATAAAGAGAAAATTCATCTCTTTGATAGTGAAAGCGAACAATCTTTATTACAATAAATAAACTTCAAAATCATGGCTAACTTGAAACAGTTAAAACAACTCAGTGGGAATCTTTTATTAGGAATAGGAGGGGCAATTTTTGCTTTAATGATTGGAGAAATTGCCCTAAGAATTATGGGGATTGCTTACCCAAGTTTTTATCAAGCTGATCCCCATCGTGGTCATGCTTTAATACCAGGGGTATCAGGAGGGTGGAAACATGAAGGAAAGGGTTGGGTAGCGGTCAATAAAGATGGATTACGAGACAAAAATTATAGTAAAGAAAAGCCTGATAATACCTTTAGAATTGCTGTTATCGGTGACTCATTCGCTGAAGCAATACAAGTGAATGCAGAGGATACATTTTGGTCATTAATGGAAAATGAATTACCCCAATGTCAAAGGTTTGAAAATAAAAAGATTGAAGTTATTAACTTTGGGGTAGGTGACTATGGTACAGCACAAGAATATATGACGTTAAAACATCATGTGAGTCAATATTCTCCTGATTTAGTTGTCTTAGCAGTATTTACAGGAAATGATATCATCAACAATTCAAAAACTTTAAGTCCTGATGATAGATTTAGTCCCTTTTTGATTAAACAAGGGGATGAATATGTCTTTGATTTATCTTTTAAAGAAACAGAAACCTATCAATGGCGTGATAGTTTTACCCGAAAAGCTATCTTTTATACCATTAATAATTCTCGTATTTTGCAATTACTGAATGAAACAAGAGTCGCCATGAAAAAACGCCGTCAATTATTAGGAACTGAAACCGGAACTAACAGTGAAAATGTACTTCAATATCTGGATTTTACCCCAGAACTGTATAAAAACAATGATCCTAACTGGCAAGAAGCATGGAATATTACAGAAGAATTAATTAAAGTAATTCAACAAGAAACAAAATCAATTAATTCTGAGTTATTAGTGGTAACATTAAGTAATCCGGCTCAAGTTTATCCTGACGCTGCTTATCGAGAACAATATTTTGAACAAGCAGCAGTCAAAGATCCTTTTTATCCAGATAAACGCGTTGTAAATTTAGGAAAACAACAAGGATTTAAAGTGCTAACCTTGGCCCCTTCCTTTCAAGCTTACGCCGATAAGAATAACATTTTTCTGCACGGGTTTGATAATACAGTCATGGGAAGTGGTCACTGGAATGAGTCAGGCCATCAATTAGCAGGCGAAATGATTACTAAAAAAATTTGTACAACTAAAGACTAACGATTTATTTGCCGCTATAATCAAAACACGACCTAACTTTCCTCAATAATACTGTGATCCCTAAGCTATTATCAATGACAAGTCAAGTTGATCTTCGTGATCCCCGTACCAAAAATTTCTTTGTCAGAATCAGCCAAATGGATATAACATAGTTCAAAGTATTTTATAAAAAGAAGATAAACACAACTAAATTGATGATGTTGTCTGTTAACAATCAAAACTTTTCCCACGTTGTTCTAGAATCCCCTAACCCCGTCCTTGTCAACTTCTGGGCCCCTTGGTGTGGGTTATGTCTCTTGATTAATCCCTTCCTGACTAAAATTGAAAGGGAATGGGATGGTAGTTTAGATGTTGTGAGTATTAATGCTGATCAAAATTTTCAATTAGCTAACACTTACCGCCTAAAAAATTTACCCACTTTAATCCTCTTTCATGAGGGGAGAATCATTCATCGCATTGAAGGAATCACAGGAAGAGATGAACTCATACAACAGTTACATCGCTGTCGAGTGAATGGTGTGTCAAAATCAGCGTAATCTTAGTCGGAGATATTTGAATAACCCTACTGTATAAGATCATAGCGTGGGTTAGGCGCAGGATTAATTTTGATGAAAACATCATAAGTTTTTACCTGAGTCGTAACTCACCATTGTCAATATGTAGTGGAGAAACTAAAGAACTGGATAACTTGCAATTTGAAACACCCGAAGGAGATCATTATGAGCAAGCAAAGGAAACATTGAAAGTAGTTGCCGTTACAGGATTAACTAATTTTAAATGGTTAACTTTACCATCTCTTGATGAAGAACAACAAACTAAAGAAAATTTAGACCTTGAGTTAGAAAATAAAAAAGAACAATTAACAACAAGAGGAGTAACAAGAGGAGAAGAGATAACAGTGAATCCTTTAAATAATCTATTATCAATTATTGGTGCAGACTTTAATAAACCTCCTAAAATAACTCGTAGTATTAGATGTAAACCTAACTCTAATGCAGACTGGACAACGAAACAAATACAAATTTTTATGAAGAAAAATAGATAAATCCAAGATTAATTATTAAGAAATATCTAATTAAGAGTTATACTAATTTGAGTTGCGTTATACTTTCAATTAATGTAGGGTAGGCAAAAACTTTTACTCTATCAATCGTTGAGACAAGTCTCTTATTTGCCCACCTGACCGTTTTAATGATTTTAATCATGTCAAACTTTATGAATGAGGACATAATAATATTATGTCCCTACAAATAAGCTTTTGTAGGGATTTAACACTGTTAAATCCTCTTGGTCATTTTCTCACAACTTAAATTTTCATCCACTGACTAACGAGAGAACATTTTGCCAATATGAAATTAGCTTAATTTTATTGGAGAAAACAGTTAAATGTCGAAACATCAATTTAAACAAAATATTGCCGTTGTCATTGGAATAAATAACTATCAAAATGGTATTCCCCCATTAGGAACCGCTAAACCAGATGCAGAAGCGATCGCAAAAATTTTAGCAGAAAATTATCACTATAAAATCCATTCTATTATCGATAATCAAGGCACAAAACAACAACTAGAACAATTATTAAACATTGACCTACCTAACTTAATTCACACCCCCTCCAGTCGCCTTATTTTCTACTTTGCCGGTCATGGAATTGCTCTCACTGGGGATGAAGGACCCCAAGGCTATTTAATCCCTCAAGACAGCAAATTAGGGGAAGTTTCTACTTATCTTCCCATGCAAACCGTAGAAACAGCTTTAAGCAAGCTTGCTTGTCGTCATTGTTTCGTTATCTTAGACTGTTGTTTTGCTGGTGCGTTTCGTTGGTCCAGTACCCGTCGCTTTATTCATATCCCCAAAACTATCCATAAAGAACGGTATGACCGCTTTATACAAGATGCTGCCTGGCAAATCATCACCTCAGCCGGTTATGATCAATTTGCCTTAGATAACCTTGACCTAAAAAACGATCGCGGAACGGCTAAAAACAAAAGCAATCATTCTCCCTTTGCTACAGCGTTAATGGAAGCATTACGGGGAAAAGCAGACATTTATCCCCCATCCCAAAACGGAAAACCCGCCGGCGATGGCATAATTACAGCAACAGAATTATATCTATATTTAAGAGATTCCGTAGAAATTCCCACCAATGCCATAAAACACCGTCAAACTCCTCAAATTTGGAGTTTAAACAAACACGATAAAGGGGAGTTTATTTTTCTGATTCCTGGTCATCCTTTAAATTTGCCATCGGCCCCTTCTTTGGATGATATCGAAGAAAATAACCCTTATCGGGGATTAAAATCCTACGAAAAGAAACATAGTCATCTATTTTTTGGTAGAAATGCTTTAATTAAGCAACTTTATCAGTTTATTAGTCATCCCCAACATTCTTTAACCGTTGTTCTCGGTGCATCTGGTTCCGGAAAATCTAGTTTAGTCAAAGCCGGATTAATGGGTTATTTAGACCCATTACATGACTGGAAAACCTTGACTCCCATTCGTCCTGGAGAAACTCCTGTCAGTCGTTTAAATCGTTTAATTAAGGAATTGGAAGATAACTTCAAAACCTTAGAGAAAGCAAGAGTATTATTGGTAATTGATCAATTAGAAGAATTAATTACTCTCTGTCGGGATGAGAAAGAAAAAGAACAATTTTTAGACATATTAGCTAATCTGATTCAAACCTATGGAGAGCAATTAAAAATAGTGGTCACACTGCGATCGGATTTTGAATCCCAGTTTAGTGATACACAGTTAAAAGATTATTGGCAAGAGGGACGGTTTATTGTTCCTGCGATGACTCGTAATGACTTACGGGAAGTGATAGAAGAACCCGCATCGGCGAAAGTGGTGTATTTTCAATCTTTGGAAGACAGAGGCTATCTAGTTGATCGTTTAATCGATGAAGTAGCGGATATGCCAGGGGCTTTACCCTTGTTATCTTTTGCGTTGAGTGAATTATATCTAAAATTAGCCCATCGTTACTTAGAAGGGGAAAAAACAGGGGATACAGTAGATAGGGTGATTACTTGGCAAGATTATGATCAGTTAGGGGGTGTCATCAAGTCCTTAACCCGTCGGGCCGATGAAGAATATAATGCGTTAGTTAGAGAAGATGCTGCTTATGAAACCACTATCCGTCATGTCATGTTGCGAATGGTTGCTATTGGGGGAGAATTAGCCCGACGACGGGTGTATCAAAAAGAATTAGTGTATCCTGAACCGGAATATGGACGAGTTAAACAATTTATCCAGCGTTTTGATGGGGTGAGGTTATTAATTAGCGATCAAGATGAAAGAGGGGAGTATGTGGAACCGGCCCACGATGCGTTAGTCACCGGTTGGGAGAAGTTACTGACTTGGAAGAAAGAAGCAGAAGAAACCTTAATTTTGCAACGACGGTTAACCCCGGCTGCGCTGGACTGGGAAACTCAGCAAAAGCCTGTTTTTCTTTGGCATACCAACCCTCGCCTTGATTTACTGAAAAATATATCAAAATCCGATGATAATTGGTTTAATCTAGTAGAAACGGAGTTTGTCTGTCGTAGTATTGACAGAAAAACATTTAATACTCGTCGAAATTGGACAGTCGCTATCATAGTGATGCTAGGGTTAAGCGCAGGTTTGATATTTTCTTTGATTGGACAGAGAAATACCTTAATTGAAGGAGCGATCGCCTCTCGAAATTCTGCTGAAAATAGTTTACGGTTAAACAATTCCTTAGATGGCATGATTCAGAGTTTACAAGCAGGAAAAGCCTTAGAACATCCACTGGTCAAATTTCCCTTATTTAAGCTATTCAGGTCAACCGATACCATCGAAGAAGAGATCCAAGGAACTCTGCAATGGGCTGTTTATCGTGTCAAAGAAGCCAATCGTCTGAAAGGAGATAGCAGTGTTATCGTTAGGAGTATTGTCAGTCCTAATGATTCTCATGGGCAAATGATTGCCAGTGCAGGAGAAGACGGCACCATCAAACTCTGGAATTTACAAGGAAAACTTTTAAAATCATGGCAGGTACAATCATCTGAAAATCAACTAACTCAACGTATCTGGAATGTTGCGTTTAGTCCAAAAGGTCAATTGTTAGCTAGTTCTGGTGAAGATGGAAAGGTTCGCCTTTGGAACTTAGAACCCACATTCCGCACATCTCTTGTCCCATAAAAAATTATGGCTTGGAACCCCGCTAGGGATTAGTGGGAAAACATATGAACTGACGTTCGGGGTTGCAAGACATAAT
>JAAUYH010226603.1_pt1 | contig 17936 bp, 17 predicted proteins | sample 7278061 | NCBI WGS metagenome assembly JAAUYH01 (sample SAMN14350203, study PRJNA611818) | marine sediment metagenome | isolation source: surface marine sediment (0.6m) | place: French Polynesia: Moorea | collected 2018-08 | reverse complement strand
GACACCGTGCTATGCGTCTGATTGTCGCCCACGAAGGCGACACAGTCCGCATCGGCCGGGCCGGAGACCGGATTGTCCAGGAACTGTTCGGCCGTGCTCATAGGTCGTCCGTGGTCTGCGTTTCGGCTTCCTCGAGCTCCTCGATCTCGCCCTCGCGGTAGCGCTGGATCCCCAGCGCGCCGGCTTCCCCGTCGGCCGGGCCCATGGGCCGGCCCTCTCTGAGATCGAGCGGATCGACGACCATGGCGCCGAGCGCGGTCGTGTTGGAGCAGCCGATCAAGAACTCCGGGCGATGCCCGCGCGGCGGCGGAGACTGGCTGCAGTCGGGCGAGATGGCGATCGCGCGGGTCACCATGACGGCGATCTGATCGGGATCGCTCGGCGCGATCCTGCCGCCGTCGGCGATCTCACTCTTGAGCCCCAGCCGGTCGAGCTCGGCCTTGAGCGATTCGAGCCGGGCCGCCGTGACCGGGTCGTGGCGGCCGAAGTCGCGCAGCGGGCCGTGCAGGCTGATGCGGTCGCTGCCGCCGACCTGGCTGCGCCTCAGAAAGTCGAGCAGGTCCTTGCGCTCTTGCCGGCTCAGAGCGTCCGCGCTGCCCTGGAAGGCGACAGCGTGCTCGATGGAGATGATCTCGACGTCGTTGTCGGCCGAGCGTTTGGCCTGGCGCCACTTGGCGGTCGTGACGATGCTGCGGACGTACTCGTCGGGTCCGCGCAGGAATCCGCCGCTGTTGCAGGCGCTGAGGCCGAACAGCATGGCCGCAGCCAGGCCGGCGACGCCGCGCATCCTTGTTCCTTTGCCCGCCATCGCTGCATTACTCCAGTATGAACCCGCTGACGCCCATCGGGCTGCCGACGGCGCCCGCGGTGTTGCCGAGCGGCAAGGTGGCGGGCGGATCGGGCGCCGCGGAGAGCGCACGCTCGTCCCGCGTCGCCTCGGTGTCGACGTAGGGATCGGTCGGCAAGGCCATGCGCGTGCCCTTGGGCACCGGCTGCACGATGTAGGGCGTGATCAGGATCATCAGCTCGCTCTCGTTGCGCTCGAAGCGATCGCTGCGGACCAGCGCGCCGAGGATCGGGATATCGCCCAGCCCGGGCACGTCGTCGATGTCCTGTTGCGTGTTGTGCAGCAGCAAGCCGGCGATCGCGAAGCTCTGACCGGAGCCGAGCTCGACCGTGGTCTCGGCGCGCCGCGTCGTCAGGGCCGGGATCTGGAATTCCTGGATGACGATGGCGCCGGCGTTCGACAGCTGACTGACCTCCGGGCGGACGCGCATGGAGATCCGGCCTTCGCCGATGATCGTAGGCGTGAAGGCCAGGCTGACGCCGAACTTCTTGAACTCGATGGTGATGTTGCCGTTGCTCTGGGGCACCGGGATCGGGAACTCGCCGCCGGCCAGAAAGCTCGCCGTCTCGCCAGAGACGGCGGTCAGGTTCGGCTCGGCCAGGACCGTGATCAGGTTGTCCTCCTCGAGCAGGTCGACCACGAAGTTGATGTCGAGGTCGCCCGGCGTGCCGCGGAAGAAGAAGCTGTTGCCCTCCAGACCGGGCCGCGTCAGGAACGAGGTCGGAAAGCCCGGCGGGCTCGGTGTGTTGGGAATGCCGATCAGCTGCGAGGCGAAGACCGGCTGACCCGTGGCGATGCCGAACAAGATGTCGGAGGTCTCGTAGAAAGCTTCCCAGTTGAAGCCGAGCTGCTCGATCACCTCCTTGGCCACCTCGGCTATGCGGACCCGCAGGTTGACCTGATTGGGCGAGGTGATGGCGAGACGGTTGATGACCTCCTCTTCCTCGGTGATGAAGCGGGTCGCCACGCGCCGCGCGTTCTCGGACACCGTCGCGTTGCTGACGTCGCCGCTCAGCACGATGCCGCCGTCGAGCGAGGTGGCCGTGATGCCGGCCTTCGGCGCCAGCTGCTTCAGAGCGCTGTTGAGCCGCGACAGGTTGTGCGACACGCGGACCTCGAGGTTGGCGACCAGGTTGTCGTTCTCGTCGACCCCGAACAGGCTGGTCTCGCCGGGCGCCGTGCCGAAGACGTAGATCAGGCGCGGCGACTTGACGCTCACGTCGGCGATCTCCGGGTTCGCGACGAAGACCGAGGCGGCCGGCTTCGACAGCCGGATCAGCTGGCCCTGATTGAGCTCCACATCGAGTATTTGGCCGCGCGGGGCGATCGTCACCTCTTGGGCGCGGACCGGGGCGTCGCCGAGCGCTGACGCCAAAATGCAAGAGGCCGCCAAAATAGCGGCGGCGGCGGTTCGCTGGCGGCCCGAGGCCGGGAATGCGGCCCTTGTACGCATCAATTTCCCCTCTTGAACTTCAGCTCTATGAGCTCTTTGCCGCGGGCGAGTACGACGACGCCGGCATCGTCGGTGCCGCGTGCCGTGACGAGCTGGCTGGCTTCGCTGTCCCAGGTGTAGGTCTTGCCCTTTTCCGGCTTCGGCTCTTCGAGCGGCTCTTCGCCGTCGGCCAGGCGCTGCAGCTCTTCTTCGTCCTTGGCCAGGCTTCTGAGGCTGAGCGACAGCGAGCCGAGCTCGCGCACCAAGGCGAGGATCTCGGCCTGTTTCGGCGTGACTTCCATGGTCGCGGTCTTGGCGAGCAGGGGCTCGCCGTTCTCGTCGCTGATCTTCTGGTCGAGGGCGAGCACGCGCACGTTGGTGAGGACGGTCTCGCTGGCCCGGCGTTGGTTGTCGTTGTTTTCGCCCTCTTCCTCGCCTTCCTCGATCAGCGTGTGGGTCAGGATGATGTCGACCCGGTCGCCCGGAAAGATCAGGCCCGCGATGCCCGAGGCGGCGCTGACCGGGATCGAAAGGGCGCGGTAGCCGGCCTGCAGGACGGCGGCCAGGAAGCCGCGGTCGCCGGGCTTGATGATCCGGTCCATGGTGATCGGCTGTCCGGCGCTGAAATTGCGCCGCACCACCGTGCCGACCAGCTCGGTCTCGTCGACCTGGCCCTTGACCAGATAGCTGGGCGGCAGGTTGTCGTCGGGCCAGCGCTGCCAGCGGAGCTGGTTTTGCTTCAGAAAGATGCCGACCGGCAGCTCCTCGGCCGCGACCAGGACCTCGGCCGCCACGACCTCGGCCACGGGGGCCGGCGCCTGGCTGGCGAACTTGCTGCGTTGTTCATCCAGCCAGTCGCGCGCAAAAAAGACCGTGGCGACGATCAGAATTGCGGCGGCGGCGATGAGCAGGAGCGAGCGCAGGGACATGAGCTCAGCCTAGGCCGGGAATGGTAAAGGCCACGTAAAACCCGCCGACGGCGATGGCCACGCCGTAGGGCATGGCGCGCTTGCCGAAGTCCTCGGCCATGGGCATGGAGAACATGGTTCCCACCGAGGCCGTCTGCCTGAATCGGTGGTGCAGCCAGAGGCCCAGCACCATGGCCCCGCCGGCCAGGGCGGTGATGAAGCAGAAGACCAGCATCAGCTCCGGCCCGGCCCAGAGCGAGATGGCCGCGAGCAGCTTGGCGTCGCCGCCGCCGATCGCCCGGAAGGCGAAGAGCAGGAAGCCGAAGACCAGGCAGCCGGCGGACACCATCAGGGCCCCGGCCCAGTCGACCGGCACGCCCACCGTGAGCACGTAGACCGGGTAGAGCAGGGCGATTGCCAGGGAGACCCGGTTCGGGATGGTGAGCGAGCGCACGTCGCTGCAGGCGGCCCAGATCAAGAGCGCCATGAAGCCGACGATGGCCAGCGGGCCTAGCAAAGACAGCTCAATCATCTAGCGGGCCTCTTGCTTGCTCCTGCGCATGGAAAAAGGAGGCCGGAGCATAAGCCCCGGCCCCTTTCTCGAGATCTTACGCGTGGACAGCCCGTGAGGGCTGACTCGGCGGCTGCTTACGGGGCACCGCCACCGCCGCCGCCAACAGCGCCGTCGAGGGTCGAGGACACGCTCGTGAACATCGTATCAAGCGAGCCACCCATCGAGGTCAGGGCGCCGATCGCCGCGACGGACACGAGCGCCGCGATCAGGCCGTACTCGATGGCCGTGGCGCCGGACTCATCCCGGATGAACGAACGAAGGGTACGGAACATACCTTGATCTCCTTGCAAAACGCCTTTTGAGGCGTCGACGGGACCGATTTTGCACGCCGACCGTTAAATAACAGTAAAGGCCGCTAATAAAAACCAGAAGAATCAAATAAATAGCACGGTGTATTTAAATATAAAACGAGGTTTATTTGAGATTAATGATTGGGAGATTTTTGCGGCATTTGAGGCAAAGCCCGGCCGCCGGGCCGGGCGCTCAGCGCTGGGTGATCGGGATGTGGCGCGGCTGGGCCTTCACGCGGTCCAGCCAGGTGCGGATCGCGGGGTATTCGGCGAGTTCGAAGCCGCCTTCGTCGGCCACGTGGGTGTAGGCGTAGAGCGCGATGTTGGCGATGCCGTAGCCGCCGTCGACCAGGTAATCGTGGCCCTCGAGGCGGCGCTCCATGACGTCGAGCGCGGCATAGCCTTGGGCCTGCTTCTGCGGCAGCAGGCGCCGTCGCTCGGCGTCGAGCTCCCCGTGGGTGAGCCAGAAGCGCGCGACCGCGATGTTGGGCTCGTGGCTGTACTGTTCGAAGAACATCCACTGCAGGACCCGGGCTCGGGCCAGGCGATCGTCCGGCAAAAAGGGCGTGCCCTCGGCGAAATAGAACATGATGGCGTTGGATTCCGGCAGCAGGGTGCCGTCTTCCATCTCGACCAGGGGAACCCGGCCGTTCGGGTTCTTGGCCAGGAATTCGGCGCTGCGCGATTCGCCCTCGAGGATGTCGATCTCGATCAGCTCGTAGGGGATGGCGAGCTGGGTCAGCAGCAGGCGGACCTTGTATCCATTGCCCGATGGCAGATAGTCGTAGAGACGAATCATGCGGTGGCCTCCCAGCCCGATACACGACACAACGGGTCGGAGCCTAAAGGGCTGGCGCAAGGCCGATCAAGGCGCCCGCGGCGGAAAGAAATTGGGTATCTACGACAGGTACTTACTGCCGCCTCTGCTGCATCTGGCGATGCGCAGCCCGGAGGCGGCCCGGCAGCGCCGGCGGATCGTGCCGGCGGCCCGGGGCCGGGTGCTGGAGCTCGGCATCGGCTCCGGCCTCAACCTGCCGTTCTACGGCGCCGAGGTGGTCTCGCTGGCCGGTCTGGACCCCTCCGCGCCGCTGCTCGCCAAGGCCCGCCGGGCAGCGGGTTCCGCGCCTTTTCCGGTCGAGCTCCACGAGGGCGCGGCCGAGGCGCTGCCGTTCGAGGCGGCCAGATTCGACAGCTTGGTGATGACCTGGACGCTCTGTTCGGTGCGCGATACGGAGCGGGTCCTGGCCGAGGCCAGACGCGTGCTGCGGCCGGGCGGCGAGCTGATCTTCGTCGAGCACGGCCGGGCGCCGGAGCCCGGCGTCTCGGCCTGGCAGGATCGGATCACGCCGTGGTGGCGGCGCTGCGCCGGGGGTTGCCACCTGAACCGGGACATCGCCGGCCTGATCGGCGCCGGCGGCTTCAGCCTGTCGAGCTTGGAGGTCGGCTATCTCGTCAAGGGCCCGCGGCCCATGACCTATCACTACCTGGGCCGCGCCAGGCCCCGATAAAGGCGCCCGTGCTCAGAACGACAGGAACCAGATGAACAGCAGGGTCCAGATCAGGCTGCCGGGGATGGTGCCGGCGGTCACCAAGCCGACGACCAGGGCAATGTTGCCGCCGGTCGCGAGCGGGCGGCGCCGGCGTTCCGCGTGGATCCGCTCGCGGCTGCGCCGTTCCTCGCCGGCCAGCAGGACGATGTAATAGCGCTTGCTGAACAGCGGGATGGTGAGGCGGATGTCGGTCGGATGCTGGCCCCAGGTGCAACGCGCGGCGGCCTCGCGCAGGGCGGCTTTCTGCTCCGCCGTGAAGCTCTCGCGAAGCCCTTGCGGCAACTGATTGAAAATCGAGGTGAACAGGCCGCCGGACTCTTCCTCGGCAGCGGAGTCTGTCAGTACGGCGGTATCCGGAGCCATCGCGGCCACCTTCGGGCGAAACAATGATCGGAGCGAACGGCGCAATCTTTCACAACTTCCTTAAGTCTCCCTTAGGGCGGGGATAAAGGGATTCGAAACGGCGCCGCGGGTATAAGCCGGGACCGCCTTCAGCTCCCAGGTAGGAGAGCCGCGCCATGTACGCGATCGCCGTGCGCGACGAGGCCGTCGGCATCGCTGCTCAGGGTCTCCGGATCCTGCGAGCGCATCGCTGGCTGATTGCCATCTCGCTGATCTATGTCTGCGCCGGGATCATCCTCGCCGGCTTCTACGGCCTGGCGGGGCGGGTGGCCTGGTCTTCCTACGCCTTCGGCATGCTCTGGCTCTACGGCGTCTGGGTGGTGGCCTTCGCGCTCGGCTATCCGATCCACGCCATGCTGGTCGTGCGGCCGGCGCGGCTGACCCAGCATATGCTGCACGACCTGAGGACCCACTATCTGACCTTCGAGCGGCTGTTCTCGGCGCTCGTCGTGCTGGCGCTGCTGCCCTTCTTCGTGGCCACCTTCACCTCGATCAAGGTGATGATTCCGCAGCTCAATCCCTTCGCCTGGGATGCCACCTTCATGGCCTGGGACCGCTGGCTGCACGGCGGTGTGCACCCCTGGGAGCTGCTGCAGCCGATCCTCGGCCATCCGCTCGCGACCTCGGCGATCAACGCCGTCTATCACCTCTGGTTCTTCCTGCTCTACGGCCTGCTGCTGTGGCAGGCCTTCGCGCTGCAGCGGCCGCGCCTGCGCATGCAGTTCCTGCTCTCCTTCGCGCTCTCCTGGGCACTGCTCGGCAGCCTGGGGGCCACGCTCTTCGCCTCGGCCGGGCCCTGCTACTACGGCGCCGTCACGGGCCTCGAGGACCCCTTCGCGCCCCTGATGGCCTATCTGCGCGAGGCCAACGAGAGCTTCCCGGTCTGGGCGCTCGGCGTCCAAGAGCGGCTGTGGGACGGCTATCGGGCCGGCAGCGCGCAGCTCGGCGGCGGCATCTCCGCCATGCCCAGCATGCACGTCTCCTCGGCCTTGCTGTTCGCCCTGCTGGGCAGCCGGGTCAACCGGGCCCTGGGCGCCGCCCTGTGGCTGTTTCTGGTCTTGATCCTGATCGGCTCGGTCCACCTGGGCTGGCACTACGCCATCGACGGCTACCTGGCGATCCCCGCCACCTGGCTGATCTGGGCCGGCCTCGGGCGTCTCCTCGGGGCCGATCCCGCGCCGCAGCCCGCGCGCTAAGCTTCCCGCGCCAAGCGTCCCGCCGCCTGCGCTCGACCCAGCGTATTTGCCTCAAATAATATTCAAATTAGTCTTTATTTTGTCTGTAAATGGCTAGAAAATACATTGAATTTTATACAAATCAGAAATGATGAAATCAATTATTACTTGATATTTACCCATTCTTATGACATAAATGCCGGGCAGGTGGGAAATGCTGTTCGGTGGTCATGCGGATGTCTGCACAGGGTCACAAATCCTCGCTATCGGCGCTCCTGCGCTTCGCCCGGGCGCGGCGCGGCGGCATCCAGATCCTCCTGGGGCTGGCGATCATTCCGCTGGTCGCCATGATCGGCCTGGCGGTCGACACCTCGCGCGGCTACCTGGTCAAGGCGCGGCTCAGCCAGGCGGTCGACGCGGCGGCCCTGGCCGGCGGTCGCGCCTTCCGCGAGACCTACCGGGACGAGGACGTCAACCGCTACTTCGCGGCCAACTTTCCCAACGGCTTCATGAACGCGGATCTGAGGCCACTGGCGATCTCGGTGGACGAGGGCCAGGGCATCATCGAGGTGAGCGCGGAGGCGAGCCTGCCGACCACCTTCATGCGGGTCCTGGGCATCGAGACCATGCCGGTCAACGCCCGCAGCGTGGTTAACGGCATGCTGGGCGGGCTCGAGCTCGCCCTGGTGCTGGACAACACCGGCTCGATGTCGGGCGACAAGATCCGCGCCCTGAAGCGCGCCGCCGGCACCCTGATCGACATCCTCTACGGCGACCGGGACACCGTGCATAACCGTTGGGTTTCCTTGGTTCCCTTCACGGGCCGGGTCAACTTCCAGCCGCACCGCGACTGGATGCGCGGCAAGATCAAGAGGTGGAACGGTTGCGGCGACCCGCGCTCGGGCGCCAACGCGACCAATGACGCCACGCCCGCCGCCGAGCGCTGGCCCGAGTTCCGCGGTCGCAACGGCGACCGGGACTACGGCTGCCCGCGCACGGCGGTGCTGCCGCTCACGGCCGAGAAAGAGACCGTGAAACGGGCGCTCGACGCCATGGGCACCGGCGGCAACACCCGCACCGACATCGGCATGGTTTGGGGCTGGCGCGTCCTGTCGCCGCGCTGGCGCGATCTTTGGGGCGATGCCGAGCTGCCGCTGGACTACCGCACGCCGCTCATGACCAAGGCCGCCATCGTCATGACCGACGGCATGAACACGCCCTGGCTGACCGACGACGGCTTGTCGTTGAACCAGACCAACGCCCAGCTCGAGGCGGTCTGCGAGGCCATGAAGCGCGAGGGGATCGTGCTCTACACCATCACCTTCCAGGCGCCGGCCGACCTGGATCCGCTGTTCCGGCGCTGCGCCAGCAGCCCCGCGAACCACTTCAAGTCGCCCACCAACCGGGACCTGGAAGCCGCGTTCCGGACCATCGGCGCCCAGCTCAGCAATCTCCGCCTGGCCCAGTGAGGCCCCGGCGCCCGGCGGCCCGATATTTCCCTCGAATTTGATCGAGTTTTACTTGAGAATTATCAAGTAAAATATTGTTTTTGTTGAGATATTTCACCGTTTGTTAGGGGCGGGTGTGCTACTCAGCTACACCCCCTTAGTGCAACTGCGAACGGTGCAAAAGATGCCGTGGTTTCAATGGAGAAAAGCGATCGGCGCCCTGCGCCGCTTTCGCCATGACCGGCAGGCGGCGGTCGTCGTCATGCTGGGCGTGGCCATGGTGCCGATCGTCGGGCTCGTCGGCCTCGCGGCCGATGGCGCCCGCGCCTACTTGGTCCAGGCGCGCTTGAGCCAGGCGGTGGATTCCGCCGCGCTGGCCGGCGGCCGGGCCATCAACGAGACCTACCGGGACGACGACATTCGCCGCTATTTCGAAGGCAACTTCCCCACGGGCTACCTGGACGCCCAGGTCGATCCGCTCGGGATCCAGGTCGATCACGCCGTGGGTACCGTGGAAGTCGTCGCCAGCGCGGACGTGCCGACCACCTTCCTGCGTATCTTGGAGGTGAATGAGATCACGGTCAGCGCCCGCGCCTTGGTCAACCGCGCCGTGCGCGGCATGGAGTTGGCCCTGGTGCTCGACGTCACGGGCTCGATGGACGGCAGCAAAATAGCGTCGCTGAAAACCGCGGCGAACGACCTGCTGAACATCCTCTACGGGACGAACGAGACCGTGGCCGACTTCTGGGTCAGCGTGGTGCCCTTCGCCGCGCGGGTCAACTTCCAGCCCAACAGCGCCTGGATGATCGGGCCGCCCGATCCGTGGAACGGCTGCGGCGATCCGCGCAGCGGTGCGGAGGCGACCAACGACGCGCCGCCGAGCACCGAGCTGTTCCCGGAGTACGCGCCGACGGTTTCCGGCTGGCGGCCACCCGACTACGGTTGCCCGGAAACGCCGATGCTGCCGCTGACCGCCGAGAAGACGACGGTCGTCGACAAGATCAATTCCTTGGTGGCCTTCGGCAACACGCGGACCGACGTCGGCATGGTCTGGGGCTGGCGTGCGCTCTCGCCGTCTTGGCGGGGCGTCTGGCCGGGCGATCCGACCTTGCCGCTCGACTACAACACGCCGCTGATGGACAAGGTGGCGATCATCATGACCGACGGCGAGAACACGCCCTGGCTCACCGGCGATCCGCTGACGCAGGACGAGACCAACGATCAGCTGGAGGCCGAGTGTCAGGCGATGAAGGATCAGGGGATCATCATCTACACGATCACCTTCCAGGCGCCCGCGGAGCTCGATCCGATCTTCTCCGCCTGCGCGACGACGCCTGATCACCACTTCATCTCGCCGACCAACGAGGATCTGGTGAGTACCTTCCAGGTCATCGGAGCCATGCTCTCGAACTTGCGCATCTCCGAGTAGCCGTTCCCGCGGCACACAGGCGGATGGGCGGGCAGTCCTGAACGGGCTGCCCGCCCGTCGCGTTTCCGGGTTTGGCCTTCCCCGGCTCCGCCATGGCGGCCCCAGTGGCGGCCCCGGTCAAGTGCGCGGCGGTGCCGAGCAAATCCGGCCGAGACTTTTCCCGAGGATGGCGGCTAGACTCCAGCGGCGGCAAGGCCTTACGAGAATGGGCCTGGAGCCTGCGGCTGTGACAGCAAGCCTCAAGAGGTGCGCGCATGAACAGAGAAGTCATCGTCACCTGCGCCGTGACCGGGGCCGGCGACACGGTGGGCCGGCATCCGGCGATCCCGGTGACGCCGGAACAGATCGCCGGCGCCGCGATCGAGGCCGCCAGCGCCGGCGCGGCCGTCGCGCACATGCACGTGCGCGACCCCGAGACCGGGCAAGGCAGCCGCGACACGGCGCTCTACCGCGAGGTGGTCGAGCGCGTGCGCGCGAGCGGCGTCGACGTGGTGATCAACCTGACCGCCGGCATGGGCGGCGACTACTTCCCGAGCGAGGCGGACCCCGCCGTGCCAGGACCCGGCACCGACCTGGTCGGACCCGAAGAGCGCCTGGTGCACGTCGAGGAGCTGCGCCCGGAGATCTGCAGCCTCGACTGCGGCACGCTCAACTTCGGCGACGGCATCTACATCAGCACGGCGAGCCAGCTGCGCATCATGGCGCAGAGGATCAAGGAGCTCGGCGTCAAGCCGGAGCTCGAGGTCTTCGACATGGGCCATCTGCGCTTCGCCAACCAGCTGATCGCCGAGGGGCTGATCGAGGAGCCGCCGTTGTTCCAGATCTGTCTCGGCATCCCCTGGGGCGCGCCGGCCGACACCGCGACCATGAAGGCCATGCGCGACATGCTGCCGGCGGGCGCCGAATGGGCCGGCTTCGGCATCTCCGCGATGGAGATGCCCATGGTGGCGCAGGCGGTGCTGCTGGGCGGACACGTGCGCGTCGGCCTGGAGGACAACCTCTATCTCGAGAAGGGCGTCTTCGCCAGCAACGGCCAGCTCGTCGAGAAGGCGATCAAGATCATCGAGCTGATGGGCGCCCGGGCCCTGATGCCGGCAGAGGCGCGCGACCGGTTGGGCCTGCGCGCTCGGTCATAGAGTCGGCAGCTGACGGCTATGTCGAGACCAGATCCAGCGGACGTGCAACGCGTTGCCGTCGTCGGCACTGGCGTCATCGGCGCCGGATGGGCGGCCAATTTCCTGGCCCGCGGCCTCGATGTGGCGGCGAGCGATCCGGGTCCCGAGGCCGAGGCGCGCCTGCGCCAGGCGGTCGACAACGCCTGGCCGGCGCTGACGCGCGGCGGTCTGGCGCCGGGCGCCGATCCAAACCGTTTGCGCTTCACCGCCGATCTCGACGCGGCCCTGGCCGACGCCCAGTTCGTTCAGGAGTCGGCGCCGGAACGCGAGGATCTGAAGACCGAGCTCTTGGCGCGCATCGACCGCGCCGCGCCGCCGGGCGTCGTGATCGCGTCGAGCTCTTCGGGCCTCTTGCCGAGCCGCATCCAATCGGCGGCCTCCGAGCCGGGCCGGATCCTGATCGGCCATCCCTTCAACCCGGTCTACCTGCTGCCGCTGGTCGAGGTGGTGGCGGGCGAGGCGACCGAGCCCGCGGCCGTCGACTGGGCCATGGCCTTCTACCGCGCGCTCGGCAAGGAACCCCTTCACGTGCGCCGCGAGGTTCCCGGTTACATCTCCGACCGTCTGCAGGAGGCGCTCTGGCGCGAGGCGCTGCACATGGTGGCCGAGGGCGTGGCCACGACCGACGAGATCGACGCCGCGATCACCGGCGGGCCGGGGCCGCGCTGGGCCTTCATGGGGCCCTGCCTGACCTTTCACCTGGCCGGCGGCGACGCCGGCATGGCGCACATGCTCGAGCAGTTCGGCCCGGCGCTGAAGCTGCCCTGGACCAAGCTGGAAGCGCCCGAGCTCACCGAGGAGCTGCGCCGGCGCATGATCGAAGGCACCGCCGCCCAGGCCCACGGCAAGTCCGTGAAGGCGTTGGAGGTCGCGCGCGACGAGGCGCTGATGCGCGTGCTGGCGGCGCAGGCCGCGTTTTTCGAGCAGAGCGCGGCGGAACGCGTCACAACGCCATACGAGGGCCGCGACTTCCCGCGGCTCATGCCCGGCCAAGCGATCCCCGCGCCCCTGGCGCTGCACCGCACGCCGGTGCTGCCGGCCTGGGTCGACTACAACGGGCACATGAGCGAATCCTGCTATCTGCTGGTCTTCGGCGACGCCTCGGACGCGCTCTTCCGCTACGTCGGCATCGACGAGGCCTACCGCGCGGCCGGCGGATCGTTCTACACGGTCGAGTCCCACCTCAACAATTATCGCGACGCCGCCGAAGGCGAGCCGCTCGAAGTGACCACGCAACTGCTCGACCTCGACGCCAAACGCCTGCACCTGTTCCACGCCATGCATCACGGCGAGAGCGGCGAGCTCATGGCCACCGCCGAGCAGATGCTGTTGCACGTCGACATGACCGGCCCCAAGGCGACGCCAATCGCGGCCGACATTCACGAGCGGCTGCAGCTCATCGTCGATGCTCATGCCGATCTGCCGCGGCCTCAGCAGGTTGGGCATGCGATCGGCATCCCGCGCCCGGCGCGCCAGCGAGCCTGAGGCGATGTCGGTTGACGGCGCGCGCGTAATCGTCACCGCGGGTGGCAGCGGCATCGGCCGCGCCATCGCGGAGGCGTTCCTGAAGCAAGGCGCCGCCGTGCACGTCTGCGACGTCGCGCAAGAAGGGCTCGATGAGATCAAGAACGCTTGGCCCCAAGTGGGCACCACGCGCGCCGACGTCTCCGACCCGGCGGCGGTCGAGCGCCTGTTTGGCGATGCGCAGGACCACCTGGGCGGGTTGGACGTTCTGGTCAACAACGCCGGCATTGCCGGCCCGACGGGAAGGGTCGAGGATTTATCGCTCGCGGACTGGACCCGCACCCTCGAGGTCAACCTGACCGGCGCTTTTCTCTGCCTGCGCCGGGCCGTCGCGTTGCTGCGCGAGTCGCTGGCCGCTTCGGTCGTCAACATCGCCTCGACAGCCGGCTTCATGGGCTATCCGCTGCGCACGCCCTACGCCGCGGCGAAGTGGGCGGTGATCGGCTTGACCAAGAGCGCGGCCATGGAGCTCGGGCCCGCGGGCATCCGGGTCAACGCGGTCTGTCCCGGCGCGGTCGAGGGCGCGCGCATGAAGCGGGTTATCGACGCCGAGGCGCGCGCGCTCGGTGAGACGCCGGAGCGGGTGCGCGATCGCTACGCCGAGACGGTCTCGATGCGCTGCTTCATCAAGCCGGAGGAGATCGCGGCCATGGTCCTGTTCCTCTGCTCGCCGCAAGGCGCCAGGATCACCGGCCAGACGATCGCGGTCGACGGCCACACCGAGACCTTGCGCGGATAGGGGACGCCATGGACTTCGCCTTGACCACCGAGCAACAGCTCATCGTCGACAGCGTGCGCGCCTTCGTCGAGCAGGAGCTCTACCCGCACGAGGCCGAGGTCGAGCGCCTGGGCGAGCTGTCCGAGGCGCTGCGCCTGCAGATCCGAGACCGCGCCATCGAGAAGGGCTTCTACGCCGCCAACATGCCGGTCGAGCTCGGCGGCGGCGGGCTCGACAACGTCAGCCTGGCGCTGATGGAGCGCGAGCTGGGCCGTGCGTCCTTCGCGCTGCAGTACAGCGTCGCGCGCCCCAGCAACATCCTCCAGGCCTGCAACGCCGAGCAGTCCGAGCGCTATCTGCTGCCGACCATCCGCGGCGAGCGGGTCGAATGTCTGGCCATGACCGAGCCCAACGCCGGCTCCGACGTGCGCGCCATGGAGACCCGCGCCGAGTGGGACGGCGACGCCTACGTCATCGACGGCACCAAGCATTTTATCAGCCACGCCGACATCGCCGACTTCGTGATCCTCTTCGCCGCGACCGGCGTCGAGGAGACGCCGCGCGGCCAGAAGAAGCGCATCACCTGCTTCCTGGTCGACAAGGGCACGCCGGGCTTCGATGTCAGGCGCGGTCCGGGCTGCGTGTCGCACCGCGGGTACCATCAGTGCGAGCTGGTGTTCGACGGCTGCCGGATCGGCCCCGAGCAGGTGCTGGGCGAGGAGGGCAGGGGCTTCGAGCTGGCCAACGAGTGGCTCGCCGCCACCCGCGTGCAGGTCGCCATCATGTCGATCGGCCGGGCCCAGCGCGCGCTCGAATTGGCCACCGAATGGGCCGCCAACCGCAAGCAGTTCGGCCAACCGATCGGCCGCTTCCAGGGCACCTCCTTCAAGCTCGCCGACATGGCGACCGAGATCGCCGCGGCCGAGCTCTTGACGCTCAACGCGGCCTGGAAGCTCGACCAGGGCAACATGACCGACCAGGACGCGGCCATGGCCAAGCTCTTCGCCACCGAGGTGCTGGCGCGGGTCACTGATCACGCGGTGCAAATCTTCGGCGGCATGGGCCTGATGGACGAGCTGCCGCTGGAGCGGCTCTGGCGCGACGCCCGGGTCGAGCGCATCTGGGAGGGCACCAGCGAGATCCAGCGCCACATCATCTCGCGCTCCCTGCTGCGGCCGCTGGGTTCCTGAGCCGTGCACGACACCGGCACCGACCTGCGCCGGCGCAACCTGGAGCGCCTGCTGGCGCCGCGCCACGTGGCCTTCATCGGCGGCCGGCATCTGAAACCCGCGCTGCGCTCCTGCAAGGACATCGGCTACGGCGGCGAGATTTGGGTGGTCAACCCGCGCCACGCCGAGATCGCCGGCTATGCTTGCGTGCCATCGGTGGCGGCGCTGCCCGAGGCGCCGGACGCCGTTTTCCTCGCCGTGCCCGCCGCCGAAAGCGTTGCCGTGGTCCGCGAGTTGGCCGGCCTCGGCGCTGGCGGATGCGTCTGTTATGCCGCCGGCTTCGCGGAGGCCGGCCCCGAAGGCCGGGCCCTGCAGGCACGGCTGGTCGAGGCGGCGGGCGAGATGGCGCTGCTCGGCCCCAATTGCTATGGCCTGCTGAACTACCTGAGCGGCGCCGCGCTCTGGGCCTCACAGCACGGCGGCCAGAAAGTCGAGCGCGGCGTGGCGCTGGTCTCGCAGAGCGGCAACCTGGCGATCAACCTGACCATGAACCAGCGCTCGGTGCCGCTCAGCCATGTCATCAGCGTCGGCAACCAGGCCGCCCTCGGGCTCGAGGACTTGATCCTGCCGCTGCTGGACGAAGAGCGTGTGACCGGCATCGGCCTCTACGTCGAAGGCTTGGCCGACGTCACCCGCTTCGGCCGGGCCGCCAATCAAGCCCTGCGTCAAGGCGTGCCCATCGTGGCGATCAAGGTCGGCCGATCGGAGGCGGCGATCCGTCAGACCCTGAGTCACACCGCCTCCCTGGCCGGCCCCGATCATCTCTACGACGCCCTCTTCGAGCGGCTCGGCGTGATCCGCGCGCCTTCCCTGGCCGCACAGTTGGAAACGCTCAAGCTGATGCATTTCGGCGCTCCACTGGGCGGGCGCCGGCTCGGCGTGCTGGCCTGCTCCGGCGGCGATGCCGCGCTCTTCGCCGACCAGGCGCAGAGCCAAGGCCTGACGATTCCGCCGCTGGCGGCACAACAGGAAAACGCTTTGCGGGAGCTGCTGCCGGACTTCGCCGCGGTGGCCAACCCGCTCGATTACAACACCACGATATGGGGCGACGCCGAGGCGCTGCGGCGCTGCTTCTCGGTCGTGATGGCCGGCGAAATCGATGCCGGGGTGCTGGTGATCGACTACCCGCGCGACGGCCTCTGGGGCATCGAGGAATGGGACGCCGCGGTCGAGGCCTTCATCGCTGCGCGCCGGGAAACCGGGGTCGCGGCCATTGCCGTGAGCACGCTGCCGGAGCTCTTGCCGGAGCGGGTGCGCGCACGCTTCATCGAGGGCGGGATCGTGCCGTTGCAAGGGCTGGAGGAGGCGGCCTTTGCGATCGGCGCCGCCGCACGCTACGGCGAGACGACCGCGCGGCGCTCGGCCGCGCCCGAGACCGTCGTCCTGCCGCCCGTCACGGCGGCGGGGACGGGCGCGCTGGTCGACGAGGTCGAGAGCAAGCGGCGGCTCGCGGCCTACGGGGTGCACGTGCCGCCCGGACGTCAGGTCGCGCCCGAAGCTGCGGCGCAGGCCGCGGTCGAGCTCGGCTTTCCCGTCGCCCTGAAAGCAGTGGCGCCCGGTCTGGCGCACAAGAGCGAAGCGGGCGCGGTGGCGCTGGGCCTGTGGGACGCGGACGAAGTCGCCAAGGCCGCCGCGCGCATTGCCGCGGAGGTCGCCGGCGAGCTCTCCCTGCTGGTCGAGGTCATGGTGCAGGGCGCCGTCGCCGAGATCCTGGTCGGGGTGCAGCGTGACCCGGTGTTAGGCTTGGCGCTCGTATTGGGCAGTGGCGGCGAGCTGGTGGAGCTCGCGGAGGACAGCCGAACCTTGCTGCTGCCGACGGACCGCGCCGCCATCGCCGCCGCGCTGGACGATCTCAAGGCGGCGCGCCTGCTCGATGGCTACCGCAGCCGGCCGCCGGGCGACCGCGAGGCGCTGCTCGACGCCGTCGAGGCCATTGCGGCCTTCGCCGAGGATCATCGCGACACGCTGCTCGAGCTCGACGTCAATCCGCTGCTGGTGCTGCCGGAGGGCCGCGGCGCCGTCGCGGTGGACGCCTTGATCCGGCTCGCCGAGACTGACTGAGGAGAGGGGAATGTCCGACTGCCTGAGCATCGAAAAGCGCGGCGCCGTTCTCGAAGTGACCCTGGACCGGCCCAAGGCCAACGCGATCGACGCGGCGACCAGCCGCGCGCTTTGCGCTGCCTTCACGTCGTTCCGCGACGACCCGGAGCTGCGCGCCGCGATCCTGACCGGGGGCGGCGAGCGTTTCTTTTCCGCCGGCTGGGACCTCAAGGCGGCGGCCGCCGGCGACGAGGCGCCGGATACGGATCACGGGCCCGGCGGCTTCGCCGGCCTGACCCAGCTGTTCGATCTGGACAAGCCGGTGATCGCGGCGGTCAACGGCTATGCGGCCGGCGGCGGCTTCGAGTTGGCGTTGGCCTGCGACATGATCGTCGCGGCCGAGCACGCCGAGTTCTTCCTGCCCGAGGTCACCATCGGCCTGATCCCCGACGCCGGCGGCGTGCTGCGCCTGCCGCGCCGCATCCCGCGCGCCATCGCAAACGAGATGATGATGACCGGCCGGCGCATGACGGCCGAGGAGGCGCTGCGCTGGGGCCTGGTCAACGCCGTGGTGCCGGGCGCCGAGCTCATGGACCGGGCGCGCGACCTGGCCGATCAGATCTGCGGCGCGGCGCCCCTGGCCATCGCCGCGCTCAAGGAGGTGCTGCGCGCAACTGAGGGCCAGGGCCTCGAGCAGGCCTACGCCACGATGGAGGGAGGCGGGCTCCAAACCTACGCCCGCATGCGCGCCTCGGAGGACGCCCGCGAGGGCCCGCGCGCCTTTGCCGAGAAGCGGGCGCCGGTGTGGCGGGGGCGGTGACCGACGAGGATTGATCGACGGGGGGTGCAAGGGCTTTCCCTGCTCCCTAGCCGAGGTCCGCTCGTGTCGTATGTATCGGTCGGGTAACTGTCCTTTTCGCGCATCAGCAATTCGGTTAGCCGTGCATCCGCTTCGCCTCGTCCCGCGGTGTGGCACCTCTCACGCCGCGAGGCGGGCCCGCCTTCTGCACGCTTCAACCGTCGAGAAAGGCTTTCAATGGAAACGCCAAAGGTCGAAATCGCGTTGGCCGGCCACTACGATCAGGCCATTCAAACAATTACCTTGGGTTTTCTGGCCGACCCGATGGGGCGCTGGGTTTGGCCCGATGCGGCGACCTTTGGCGTTTCCATTGAAAGCCTTTCTCGACGGTTGAAG
>JAAUYH010204047.1_pt1 | contig 17938 bp, 18 predicted proteins | sample 7278061 | NCBI WGS metagenome assembly JAAUYH01 (sample SAMN14350203, study PRJNA611818) | marine sediment metagenome | isolation source: surface marine sediment (0.6m) | place: French Polynesia: Moorea | collected 2018-08 | reverse complement strand
TCTTGGCGAAAACGCTGGCATCTTCACGCCCATCCGCAGCCTGGTAGTAGGCTTTTCGATCTGCAATCTTGTGAAAGCCTCTCTTCCGGTACAGCGCGATGGCCGTCGTGTTCGACGGTCTAACCTCGAGTAAAACCTGCGCAACTTCAGCGGCGCGGGCCCTGGACAGCAACTCGTCCAGAAGCCTTTGCCCCAGCCCCAACGACCGGTACGATGGGTCGATGCACAGGTTCAGGATGTGGGCTTCCCCCGCCGCAATCGACAGGATGCCATAGCCTACGACCGCCTCTTCGTGCTCGACGGCCACACAGTTGTAGCCGGCCAGCAGGCAATCGCGGAATACCCCGTGACTCCACGGGAAGTCATAGCTCCGGCGCTCGATATCGGAGACCTGCGACAGGTCGCCGGGCACCATGCCGCGCAAGGTCACGTTCGTCTTTGGCGCCATCGTGATCATCGTGCGCGCATCTCACTCGCCGCTACCGCAAGGCACAGGTCCCGCCACGACTTGGCCTTCTGACTCGGGCTTCGCAACAGGTAGGCCGGGTGGTAGGTGACGACGACGGGTATCTCGTCCAGCCTGTGAACGGTGCCACGCAACTTGCCGACCGGGTCATCCCGGCCCAGCAGCTGCTGAGCGGCGATTCGGCCAACCGCGAGAATGATCTTGGGCTTAATCAGGTCGATCTGGCGATTCAGGTAGGAGCGACAGGCATCTGCCTCGTCCTGCTTCGGGTCCCGGTTGTTCGGCGGGCGGCATTTCAGGATGTTCGCTATGAAGACCGTATTGCGATCAAGGCCCAGCGCCTTGAGCATCTCGTCAAGCAGCTTGCCGGCTCGTCCGACAAAGGGCTCACCGCGTCGATCCTCCTCGGCTCCTGGCGCTTCGCCAACGATGAGCCAGTCCGCGTTGCGATTCCCGACACCGAACACCGTCTGCGTCCGCGACTGGTGCAAAGCACACTGGGTACACGAAGAAACCGCCTTCTCCAGGTCGACCCAGCCCGGCAAGTCCGCGGGCGCCTCCGCCCGCTCCGCCGGTTGGTCGTCCAGCCGCGGTTCACCCTGGTCGCGCGGCAGCCAGACGTCGATGCCGAGCGCATCGAGGTAGGCCCTTCGCTGTTGTTCTGACTGGATCATGTTCGCATTAGTTTGCCACGAGCGATGCCGTCATTCACGGATGCGGAAGCTGGGCAAGCAACGATGTTCCTGCGACCAGCGAATCGCCGGTTTTGGCTTCAATCTGGCTGTCGACAGGCAGGTGCAGCTCAGCGTAGCGGGTCAGTCGAAGGTAGGCGCAGCGCTGGCCTTGCCCGATTCGCTCGCCGAAGCGTTTCAACGCTTTTGGAGGGATGCCCAGCCGATAGCCGTCAAATTGCAGAACGACGTTGTCGCCTTCATCGGTCTGAACCCACAGCGCGTTGGTTCGATAGTCGACATCCGTGTCGTCAGTCAACGTGCTTAGATTCTTGATCACGCCCTCGACCGGGCTGCGCGCCGTGTAAGTGCCGAGGCTGTTGACACGAATCCGGATACGGATGGCCTCGCCCTGCGAGACGCCGGTCCGGCTGTGCTCTATACTTTCGATGTCACCGTCGACAGGGCTGACAACGCCGAGCGGCTCGGGCGGGATCGACCGTCTCGGGTCGCGAAAAATCAGAATCAGCAACGCGATCAGCACGAGCATCGGCACGACGGTGAGAATATGCACGAACGTCGCCAGCGCCCAGCTCGCAAGCAGTGCAACGAGTAGCAGCGGCAGACCTTCAGCCGCGACGAATGGATTGCGACGACCTTTCAAAGGTAACCACGCTGTTCACAATGCGGAGCCGGGAAAATGACGGGCTTTGATCGGTCAGTCAATAGATTCGGCGGCGAAACTGCGGCCAGTGTGTGATTTTCACGTTAGAATGCGCGCGTTCTGACCAGGTAAGCCAAACCATGCGCCATTCGGAATTCGCGTTGAATACGCTCAAGGAAGTCCCTTCCGAAGCGGAAATCGTCAGCCACCAGCTGATGCTCCGCGCGGGCCTCATCAAGCGGCTCGCGTCCGGGCTGTTCACGTGGATGCCGATCGGTGTCCGCGTGCTGCGCAAAGTCGAGGCCATTGTGCGCGAGGAGATGAATCGCGCCGGTGCGCTGGAACTGCTGATGCCCGCCGTGCAGCCGGCTGAACTGTGGCAGGAGTCGGGTCGCTGGGATCAGTACGGCCCGCTGTTGCTGCGGATGTCGGACCGGCACGAGCGCGAGTTCTGTTTTGGCCCGACACACGAGGAAGTCATTACAGACATCGCCCGCAAGGAGCTCAGGAGCTACAAGCAGCTACCGGTAAACTACTACCAGATTCAGACCAAGTTCCGTGACGAGATCCGGCCTCGCTTCGGTGTGATGCGCTCGCGCGAGTTCATCATGAAAGATGCGTACTCGTTCGATCTCGATGAGGACGGCGTCATCAGCTCATATGAGAAAATGTACGATGCATACGTACGGATCTTCGAGCGCTTGGGATTGAAATTCCGCGTCGTCATTGCCGATAGCGGCGAGATCGGCGGCAACCGTTCCCAGGAGTTTCATGTACTGGCAGACTCCGGCGAGGATGCGATCGCCTACTGCGACGCTGACGACTATGCGTCGAATGTTGAAATGGCGGCGACGCCGGAACCGGAAGGCGAGCCGGCCGCGCCTGCACAAGAGATGCAAACGATCGACACGCCGGGCGTCAAGACGATTGAGGCCCTGGCGGAACTCCTGGGCGTGCGATCCGACCAGACGCTGAAGACTCTGATCGTAGACGGCGATGACGGCCCCGTTGCACTGGTGTTACGCGGTGACCACGAGCTCAATGCCGTCAAGGCGCAGAAGCTCGACGGCGTTGCCTCGCCGCTCAACATGGCCGATCCCGGCACCGTGTTTAAAGCCACGGGTTCCGAGCCCGGGTTCGCCGGGCCCGTCGGCCTCGCTATTCCGGTGTTCTTCGACCATGCGACGGCGACGATGTCCGACTTCGTTGTCGGCGCCAACGAGAAGGACAAGCACCACACGGGCGTCAATTTCGGCCGCGATCTGCCTGCACCAAACACCGTCGACCTGCGCAACGTCGTCGAAGGCGATCCGACGCCCGGTGGTGGAGGAACGTTACAGATCGCGCGCGGTATCGAGGTCGGCCACATATTCCAGCTGGGTGACAAGTACAGCCAGGCGATGGGTGCGAAGGTCCTCGATGCGGACGGTAAAGAGCGCGTGATGCAGATGGGCTGCTACGGCATCGGAATAACGCGCATCGTAGGCGCTGCGATCGAACAGAACCATGACGAGAACGGCATCATCTGGCCGGATGCGCTGACGCCTTTCGACGTATCCATCGTTCCGATCAACATGCACAAGTCGGACGCGGTGCGCGAAGCTGCCGAGTCCCTGTACCGGGAACTGACGAACATGGGCTACGAGGTCCTGCTGGATGACCGGGATGCCAGACCGGGCTTCAAGTTCGCTGACTGCGAGCTGCTCGGGATCCCGCACAGGCTCGTCGTCAGCGATCGAAACCTGAAGAACGATGAACTGGAGTATCGTCACCGCCGGGACTCGGAATCGGCAACCCTGAAACGTGAAGACGCTCTCAAAAAACTCAACGGTTCCCGAATAAGCTGACTTTTTGGGCATCCAGGCGGACGGACTGTCATAAGGAAACATGCGCAAGCTACTGACATTGATGCTGTTATTCGCTTTCACCGGCGTGGCTGCCGAGCATCCGGATGCGGAGCTGCGAGAGAAGCTGCGTGAGGCGGCGAGCGCCGCGGACAGCTTCGAGGACCGCTTCGATGCCGAAGTCTGGCTGGCAGACATGTCCGCCCGGCTCGCGCGCCAGCTCAAGGACCACGACGAGCGAATCGAACTACTGATGCTCGTGCACAAGGAGGCGAACCGTGCCGGTCTCCCGCCCGAACTCGTCCTCGCGGTTATCGACGTGGAAAGCAACTTCGATCGCTACGCGATTTCGGTCGCGGGCGCAATCGGACTGATGCAGATCATGCCATTCTGGCTGGACGAGATAGGCCGACCGAACGACAACCTGTTGCATGTACACACCAACCTGCGTTACGGCTGCACGATACTAAAGCACTACCTGGACAAGGAAAGCGGAGACCTGCGCCGTGCGCTGGGACGCTACAACGGTTCGCTGGGCAAGCGTAAGTACCCGAACAAGGTCATCGACCGACTCACCCGCAAGTGGTTCAAGGCCTGAAGCCGGCAGCGCGCTAGCCGGTCCTGAAGCCGCCAGACTCGAACGGCTCTATCGTCTGTTCACTGACTCCGGACACGTCGGCCAGTGGTGGCCCGTCGGCCAGCCAGCCCCTCAACATCGCGATGGCATCGGCCTCACCGCACGCACGGACCTCCACGTTGCCGTCCGGCAGGTTAATGGCGTGGCCGCATATACCCAGCGGTTCCGCAAAACGGCGCGTGCTGTCTCTGAAGAAGACGCCCTGTACGCGGCCCTCGATGATGAAACGTCGCGCGGCGCGTGCCACTTACTCTGGACGTCTCTCGCGATCCGACTCGGCCAGTCGCAACGCGCTCTGCGCCTTGAGCTTGGCATCCATCGCGGCGCGGCGCGCCTCGTGATAATCGCGGTCGTTGAGTCTCTGCTGAGCACTGCGCAGGAACTCTTCCGCCGCCTTGAGTTCCTCCGACGCCGATTCTGCGGCGCCTGCTTCCCGCGCGACGGCGATTGCCTGGCGAGCATCACTCATTTCCTGCACGGGCGGCGCCGTCTCGCAAGCGGACACGATCGCGAGAATCGCGATGGCGAACAGCAGGATTGCGGCGGTGGACCTGAGCGTTGGCATTGTTATTCTTATAAGGGCGGAGCGGAAACACGCTACAAAGAACCAGAGACTTCGTCAAGCCCGGCCGGTGGTTGCACTCGCCAAACTACCTGATCCGACTCACCAGAATTCACCGGAGATACGCTTCATTACCATGAGCATAACGATCTACCACAACCCCAGATGCTCCAAGTCTCGGAAAACATTGGAGATTATTCGCGAGCACGGACATGAACCCGACATAGTCGAGTACCTGAAAACGCCGCCGTCCGCGGACGAGATTCTCGCATTGCGGGAGAAACTGGGCATTCCGCTGAAAGGCATGCTTCGGCTGAAGGAAGCGGAGTACCGGGAAGCCGACGACCTGCCACAGACGGACGATGATGCAGGCATGGCGGCCTGGCTGTCTTCACACATCGGCGTCCTCGAGCGCCCAATCGTCGTCTCGGACGATGGCCGGGCCGTCATCGGACGCCCGCCGGAGAACGTGTTGGAGCTTCTGGCATCATGACCGACATCCTGGTGGTTTATTTTTCGCGGAACGGCTCCACCGAGGCGCTGGCTCGTGAGGTCGCCGCCGGCGTTGATACCGTGCCGGGTGCGGCCGCCCGGCTCAGGACATTGCCTGCTGTATCGTCTGTGGCAGAAGCGACCGAGGACCCCGTGCCGGATTCGGGTCCTCCATACGCCAGCAACTCGGACCTCAAGGAATGCGCCGGCCTCATTCTCGGCAGCCCGACTCACTTCGGCAACATGGCCGCACCGGTGAAGTACTTCCTCGACGGGACGACGACGGAATGGTTCGCCGGCAGCCTGACCGGGAAGCCGGCGGGACTGTTCACATCGACATCGTCACTTCACGGCGGCCAGGAGTCGACGCTGTTGTCCATGGCGATTCCGCTGTTGCATCACGGCATGCTCATCACCGGTCTGCCCTATTCGAATCCGGAGCTGTCGGGGACCAAAACCGGCGGCACACCGTATGGCGCCTCGCACGTATCGTGGAACCGGGAAGACGATTCACTGTCTGGCGACGAGCAAGCGCTGGCGCGGGCACTGGGCAAGCGCGTTGCGGGCATCGCGCAGCGAATGGCCGGATAGACAGACTGCCGGAGCGGCGCTAGTTCGACAGGACATCCTTGACGAAGGGCACAGTCAGGCGCCGCTGGGCGCGCAAAGCCTCCTGGTCGAGCGTATCGAGCAAGTCGTAAAGGCTGCCCATATCCCTGCGTAAGCGGGTGACAAGATAGTGTGCCGTCTCATCCGGCAGTTCGAGACCGCGGTTCGAGGCGCGAATCTGCAGCGCCTTCTTGCGGTCTTCGTCAGAGAGCGGCTGGATGGAGAACGTTGGGAGCTGTGACAGGCGGCTGACCAGATCCGGCAGCAGGTCTGGACAGTCGACAGACAACGCACGTGGTATGGTCCTGGCCGAGACGACAAGGTTGGCGCCTGCTTCCTGGAGCCGGTTGTAGAGTGCGAAAAAGGGCTTCTCCCACCGAGGCTCAGCGAGTAAGTCGTCGATGTCGTCGATCGCAACGATGTGCCGGTTCTCGAGCCCCTCAAGCAGACTGACACCAGCGTCCGACAGCAACGTAGCAGGCAGGTAGACCGCGTCATCGCCGGCACGCTCGCAGGTCGCCTGCAGGAGATGAGTCTTTCCGGTGGCAGAAATGCCGGCGACCCAGCACCCGCCGTGTGAATCTCCGGAAGCCATGCTCTCGAGATAATTCACCAACTGCTCGTTGCCGGCCGGATAGAAGTTCTCGAATACGGCGTGATCCGACAGCCGTATCGGCAGAGCAAGCTGACTCATCGGTCACCCGGCAGCAAGTTGAAAAAGCCTCAGGCGAGCGCGAGACAAGGCTGTTTTCGGCGAAGAAGCGCAGTGCACACGTAAGTAAATGAGCATTCTGAGCCGGAAACCAATGCCGGGTCGGGCCGGCTGGGGCTTTTTCAACATGCTGCTAGTTCCCGTTGTCACCCTGGAGTTCGCTCTCGAGTTCCTCACGAGCTTCAGGGTGCTCTTTGAGGTAGCGCTCGAACGCGAACCGTACGAGCACAGACAGGACCGCTGCCGCCGGCAGCGCCAGCAGGATGCCGAAGAAGCCGAACAGCTGGCCTCCAGCCGCAATGGCGAAGATGACAATGACCGGGTGCAGACCGATCTGGTCACCCACGAGCTTGGGCGTCAACAGCGTGCCCTCGAGCATCTGGGCGACCACGAACACGAGCACAACGCCACCGAGCATGATCAGTGCATTGGGTTCGGGGATGACCGTCAGCGCGGCCAGGCCGATGCCAAATACCAGGCCAAGGTAAGGCACGAAACTGACTATCCCCGCGACGACACCGATCGCGAGCGCGAACTTGACGCCGACGATACTCAGCCCGATCGAGTAAATGGTTGCCAGCGCGAACATGACGAGCAACTGGCCGCGCAGGAATGCGCCGAGAACGTCATCCGTTTCCCGAGCCAGTTTCAACACGGTGTCCTGCTGGCTCTCCGGGATAATCGCGGCGAAATGCGCCATTACCGAATCCCAGTCGCGCAACAGGTAAAACGTCAACACCGGGATCAGGAACAGGCTGATGACGGCGGCCGCAACCGCACCACCCGACTTGCTAACCGACATGAGCAGCTTGCCGCCCCAACTGCCGGCCATGTCGCTGTACTTGGCGAGGAATGGGCCGATGCCGACATCGGTCCCGGGTTCAATATTCAGCAACGCGGCGATTCGAGGCAGCCAGACCTGTTCTGCCTGCGCTGCAATCTGCGGCAACGCCTCCAGCAGCGCATTGATCTGTGTTCGAATCAGCGGCCCGAGCAGCAAGACCAGTAACGCGATGAAAACGAACGTAAGCAGGAAAACGAGAACCACCGCTACGGTCCGGGGCAGTCGCATCGCCTCAAGTCGATCTGCCAGCGGATCCCCGATGTAAGCCAGCAACGCCGCGGCAACGAAAGGAGTCAGGACCGGCGCGAGCAGGTACATCACCCATCCGACCAGCGTAATGGCAATGAGCCAGTTGATTCTTAAGTCACCCTGCATGCTCAGATCCCCTCTCTCGCTCTCTTCGACCAGGACAAAACGTAATCGGTACCGCTAATCACGACGGTAACGAGGATACTTGCGCCAAGAACCAGCAGCGCGATGTCGTCGGGCCAGCCGTAGGCTGAACTGCTCAACACAAGCATCAGGAAAATCAGCTCAAGCGCCGTATTCAGCTTGCTGACCTTCGTCGGCTCACCGGGTACCGGCTTGACCAGAAAATTATACGCCAGCGCGCCGCAGACAATGACGACGTCGCGCGTGATGACCACCGCCGCCAGCCAGACCGGGATCAGCTCGATGTGCGCGAGCGTGATGAACATCCCGGCGACGAGCAATTTGTCAGCCACCGGGTCCAGCAACGCGCCTAGCCTGGATTGCCAGTTGAAGCGCACCGCGAGATAGCCATCGAGGCCATCGGAAAAACCGGCGAAAAAGAACAGCAACAGCGCAACGTGATAGTTGCCTCGCAGAATCAGCTCGAGGATGGGCAGGATCAGCAGGATACGCAGAATGGAGATTGCGTTTGGCAGCCAGCGAAGTGCGTTCATCTAGGGAGACTCTGACGAATTCCCGTCGCCCACGCTTGCCGAGTTTCGGACGAGGCAAGGCACGAGGAGCGTGGTGTACTTTACGTACATGAGCGACGAGTAACGCGGCCTCGTCCGAAACCCGGCAAGCCCACGATAGGGTATTGCTATAAAAAGGGTTGCGGTCAAATCGTCTGTCACCTTGTTGCGTGCCTTGAACGTATCTCGATACGCCCGGCGGCACGCGTCGCGCGACAGACGATTTGACCGCAACGTGGGCGACGGGAATTCATCAGAGTCTCCCTAGGGGCTGTAAAAGAAATTCAGTTGCTCGGTGAATCGCGGGTCACGCGGCGTGGTTGACGGATCGTCAATGTTGAACCGGTCTTCCTCGATCAGGCCACCGAGACGCAGCGCGCGCGCGAGCCGATAAGACCCGCCGTAAGCCGTGACGCGATAGTCGATGCGATCCCCGTCGACCCCCGCGAGCCGAATATCTTCGATGACCGGCACCTTTTTCAGCAGCACCTGCAGAGAACCGTAGTCCTCAACGGACGTGACACCCGATATGCTCAGCTCAACAGACCTTAGCGGCTCATCGCCGCCGATCGCATATTCCTGCGCGAGCCGATCGGCCGTCAGACCAATAACCGTCTCGGGCTCCCCGGTCCACGAATACTGCTCGCCGGCAAAGAAATAGGTCCAGCGATCCAGTCGCGTATCGTCCGCGCGCAGTTTTCCGATGAGCACGGAGTCGACGCCGTAGCGGCGCGCTGCCGCCAGCACGGGCTCCTCGAAACCTCCCCAGACATCGGCGAAGGTGAAGGTCGCGATGTCTTCGGCATCGAGTAATGGCAGCACAACCGGAATGCCACGAATCTCGGCGGCGGCCAGGATTCGATCCCGGAACTGACTGTCGAAGTCGATAGCGTCAGGCTGCTGCGAATCGTCTACTTCTGCTGGGGTCGCGCCGATCAGGTCGCGTTCCCCGGTGCCGAGATCCAGCGCCATGATGACCAGTGTCGGCGGTCTGTCGCCGCCCCAGACCAGCTGCCCCGATCGGCGCAGCGTGTTCTCGAGCGCCTCCCCATCGAAGGAGACCCACAAGGAATCGCCCTCACCCGGCCGGAACTGGATGACATAGTCCGATGGATTCGGAAAGACTTCGGCGATCAGCTCAGGATTGCTACTGAGCTCCGAGCCCGAGACGCGGAACAGGACAACCTGGAGTGCGGCCTCGTAGGCCCGCTCACGAGTCTGTCCGGCCCGCGCATCGAAATCGACCCGGGCCGTGTACAGGGACTGGGCGAAAGCGAGGGTCGGCAGCATTGCCGCGGCGACGAGCAAAGCCGTGCCGCGCAGCGACGCCGCGCGTACAGTACGAATTGCCGTTTTAAGCAACGGTGGTTTCCCCATGCAAAGACAAGCTCTATTATATCGCCCTCGAAGCGGATCACTCATCAAATGGCCGAAAAAAATCTGACTTACAAGGACGCGGGCGTCGACATCGATGCCGGTAATGCGCTCGTCGAGCGCATTAAACCTCTCGTTGCTCGGACGAGGCGCCCCGAGGTGCTGGCAGGTATTGGTGGCTTTGGCGGCCTGTTCGCGCTGCCCCCCGAGCGCTACCGCGAGCCGGTGCTGGTCTCCGGCACCGACGGTGTCGGCACCAAGCTCAAACTGGCGCAGATGCTCGACAAGCACGACACGATCGGTATCGATCTCGTCGCAATGTGCGTCAATGACGTGCTGGTCCAGGGCGCAGAACCGCTGTTCTTCCTGGACTATTTCGCCAGCGGCCGGCTCGACGTCGATGTGGCCGCCGCCGTCGTCAGCGGTATCGCAGAAGGCTGCGTGCAGGCCGGCGCCGCACTGATCGGCGGCGAGACCGCCGAGATGCCCGATATGTACGCGGACGGGGACTATGACCTCGCCGGCTTTTGTGTCGGTGCGGTAGAACGTACCGACATGATCGATGGGAGTGCCATCCGCCCTGGTGACGCACTGATCGGAATTGCTTCCAGTGGCCCGCATACGAACGGCTTTTCCCTGATCCGTCGCGTGATTGAAATCGCCGGCGACGAGATCGTTTGCGGAGAGCCCGTCAGCCAGCAACTGCTTGCGCCGACGCGCATCTACGTAAAACCGTTACTCGAGCTGATGAAACGGGTCCCGGTCAAAGGGCTCTCGCATATCACCGGCGGAGGCATCACAGAGAACCTGCCACGCGTCTTCCCCGGCGGTCTGGACGCCGTTGTCGATACGAAGAGCTGGGTACCGGGTGACCTATTCGACTGGCTGGCAGAGCGCGGCAATATAGAAACGGCTGAGATGCGCAGGACCTTCAACTGTGGCGTCGGCATGATTGTCGTCGTCGATGAGAAGGATAGTGACCGCAGCATAACTTTGTTGAACGAGGCAGGGGAAAATGCCTGGCACCTCGGTAGTACCGCCGAAGGAAACGGAGAGGTTCGGTATTCTTGAGCCGCTCCCGTTGCAAGACCGCCATCCTCATTTCCGGGTCCGGCTCCAACCTGCAGTCCTTCATAGACCGGGTCGCCGAGGGCTCGATCAACCTCGATATCTGCGCGGTGTTCTCGAACAGGCAAGACGCCTTCGGTCTCGAACGAGCACAAAAGGCGGGCATCCCTACGGCCTGCATTGACCACACGGCATTCGATTCGCGCGAGGCTTTCGATCGCGCAGCGGCGGCCGAACTGGACCTATACGATCCCGAGCTGCTGGTCCTGGCGGGATTCATGCGCATCCTGAGCCCATGGTTTGTTCGCCACTATGAAGGACGAATACTCAACATCCATCCCGCGCTGCTGCCCCTGTATCCCGGACTGAATACCCACCAGCGCGCCATTGATGCCGGCGACACCCAACACGGCACCACGGTTCACTTCGTGACTGAGGAACTGGACGGCGGTCCCTGTATCCTGCAAGGACGGCTGGCCATCCGACGCGGCGAGTCAGCCGAACAGTTAAAAGATCGAATCCAGGCAGTAGAACACCAGATTTACCCGACGGCCGCGCAGCTGGTCGCCGATGGTGATGTCACCTTCAGAGACGGCCGCGCGTTTCGCGACGGTCAGCCGCTCGACCAACCGCTGCTCATCGATTTCCCGGACTGACGGCGTCCGGACGCGAAGCGCGAGGTATCGCGCGGGCCAAACCGTCAGGTCTTGGGCAGCGTGACCCCGGTCTGCCCCTGGTACTTGCCGCCCCGATCGCGATACGACGTCTCGCAGGCTTCGTCGGATTCCAGGAACAGCATCTGCGCGACGCCCTCGTTGGCATAGATCTTGGCCGGCAGCGGCGTCGTGTTGGAAAACTCCAGCGTCACGTGCCCCTCCCATTCGGGTTCCAGCGGTGTCACGTTGACGATGATGCCGCAACGCGCATACGTCGACTTGCCGAGACAGATCGTCAGGACCGTGCGTGGAATCCGGAAGTACTCGACCGTTCGTGCAAGCGCGAACGAGTTCGGCGGGATCACGCAAACGTCGTTCTGGATGTCGACGAAACTCGTCGCATCAAACCCTTTCGGGTCGACGACGGCCGAGTTGATGTTCGTGAAGATCTTGAATTCGTCCGAGCAGCGAACATCGTAGCCGTAGCTCGAGGTTCCGTAGGAGACAATGCGCCCCCGGTCGTTGTGTCGAACCTGGCCTGGCTCAAAAGGCTCGATCATCCCGTGCTCTTCGGCCATCTGCCGGATCCAGCGATCTGACTTGATACTCATCAGCTGTCCTCAACGACGATATTCGGAAACTTGCTACTGTAGTCTTTGCCGCGTGCAGCCAGCGCCGACGACATATTGCGCGCCGCGTTGAAATAGGCCGACGCGCGGGGACCTTCGGGCTCCGCGACGACCGTCGGTGTGCCCGAGTCAGTCTGGGCACGAATATCGGCATCCAGCGGCAACTGGCCCAGCAGTTCAACATCGTAGTCCTGCGCCATGGCCTCGCCGCCGCCGCTGCCGAAGATGGCTTCTTCGTGACCACAACTGGAGCAGATATGCGTGCTCATATTCTCGATCACGCCCAGCACGGGGATCGACACCTTCCGGAACATCTGCAGCCCCTTCCTCGCATCGAGCAGCGCGATGTTCTGCGGCGTTGTTACGATAACGGAGCCTGACACCGGGATCTTCTGCGACAGGGTCAGCTGGATGTCGCCGGTGCCCGGTGGCATGTCGACGATGAGATAGTCCAGTTCGCCCCAGTTCGTCTGCATCAGCATCTGGTTTAGCGCCGACGTGACCATCGGGCCGCGCCAGGCCATCGGCTGGCTGGCGTCGATGAGAAAGCCGATCGACATGACCTTCAGGCCGTGAGCCTCGAGCGGCTCCATGGTCTTGCCGTCATTGCTGACCGGCTGCTGATCCACAAGCCCGAGCATATGCGGCTGGCTGGGCCCGTAAATATCGGCGTCGAGAATACCGACCGCGGCACCGTCGGCCGCCAGCGCGAGCGCCAGGTTGACCGCAACCGTAGACTTGCCGACGCCGCCCTTGCCGGACGCGACGGCGACGACATTCTTGATTCCCGGCAGCGGCTTCAGGCTGGTCTGAACGCCGTGCGCCACGACCTTCGACTGAAACTCGACGGTCACGTCGGCAGCGCCAGCCTGTCGCTGTAGCTCGCCCTGGATAAACTGCCGATACTCGGAATACTTGCGCTCCGCAGGAAAGCCGAGCGCAATCGACACACCGACGCCGCCGTCTGAGTCGTCCGCGGCGCTGACCACGGCGACATCCTCGAGGCGGCGGCTAAGGCCCGGTAATATCAGTGAATTCAAGACTTCGTTCACATTCGATTTTGTTGACGCCGTCACACTTCGGCTTCCTTTATTAGGTAAAATTCAAACAGATCCCGGACTGCGGAGTCGGGTGCGCGCACATTGTATCGAAGCCGCAGGAAGAGCCAAGTCTTCATTGGATGCCCATACGTATTCATAGAAGTTGTTGATTTTTAAGGGCCGATTTAGGGTACTGCAAAATTCGACTGTGGCATACTCCGGGAGCTCGTTCACTTGATTTCGGGACGCACGACTGTCAGAAACATGCGACTAGAACAATTGTCATGCGCAGGGACGCCAGACGACGGCAGTCTACGTTGCGATCGGCCCGACAACGCTGAGAATTCGCTGTGAAGTTATTCGGCGGCTTCAGGGCAGAAAATCTGGTCTCGGATCTGGTCAAGATGCCAGACCCTTCTGCGCCCGGCGCGGAAAAAACCGTCAACAAGATCAAGAAGCTGGGCGCGCCGGCGATACCCGCCGTCATCGACGCACTCGCGTTGTCTGACAAGACGCACACGATGGTGCTCGTAGATATCCTGTCGGCCATGGCGAACGACAAGACGATCGAACAGTTCCGCGAGGGACTCGCGGACGGCAACGAGCGTGTCGTTTCAGGGACGTCATGGGCGCTGTCCAGCTCGACCGACTACAGCCCGAACAAGCTGCTCGACTTCTTCGACGACGACGAGGTCTCCAAGGGCGCGCTGATCGACATTCTGCGCGTTCACAAAGACGACCTGAGCGTCCACGAGCTGCTGCAGCGGGCCTACGACCTGGAGCCCAAGGAGAAGGCCGCCGTCTTTAAGATCATCGAGGAAATGGTGAAGCCGGACATGGTGCCGGACCTGATCGCTCGCATGGGCGGCAAGGACCCGGTGATCAAAATGCACCTGATGCGCCTGCTGACGAAATTCGACAAGGATGAAATCGTCGGCACGCTGGAGATTCAGCTCAAGGATCCGAACAAGATGGTCCGGGCCGCCGCGTTGAAATCGCTGGCGACACGCGGCGAGAAACTGAATGTCGAACCGATCAGCAAGTGCCTGACGGACCCTGACCTGGACGTCCAGAACCGGGCGGTCGACGTCCTCATCAACGCCAACCATCCGGATACGATCAAGTATCTTCTGCCCGCGCTGAAAGACGAGTCGGAGTACGCGCGCCGCTCCGCCGTCGAAGTTCTAAACGAGATTGGCACCGTCGATTCAGTCAAAGACCTGCTCGAAGCGATCAAGGACGACGACTGGTGGGTCAGGTCGCGTGCCGGCGATGCGCTGGCCGAGATCGGCGGGCCCAAGGTCGTCAACTCTGTCGTCGCGCTGATCGGGCACGAGGACGAAGAGATTCGTCGTACCGCGATCGAGATCCTGAATGCGACAAAGGACGAGTCGGCGGTAGACCATCTGATCGATGCAACCGATGACGAAGACTGGTGGGTCCGCGAGCGCGCTATCGACGCCCTGTCTCGCATTGGCAGCCCCAAGGCACTGCCCAAGCTCGAATCGCTGCTTGGCCGTGACCCGAAGACGGACGCTGTCGTGATCCGCGCGCTTTCCAAGATCGGCAACTCCAAACACATCACCAAGCTGCTGCCGATCATCAATGAATCGGAACGGGAGGTTCAGCTCGAAGCCATCAAGGCGCTTTCGATGCTGGCCGACGAGGAACACGTGGAGCCGATTCGAAATATCTTCGAGAAGCTGAAGCAGTCTACGGACGAAACCATGATCAACGTCGCCGACAAGGCGATGAAGGACCTGGACGCCCGTTTTTCGGCAACGGTCATGGCAGAGAACGTCCGGGCCAAGAAAATCGGCGAACACACGCGGACGATGCTGCTCGAGAACGAAGATCTCGACAAGCTGCTCGCGGCGCAGAAACCCAGCGAGCCGGCGGAAGTCGACGAGGCGGCCGAGGAAGCTGCCGCACCGTCCGCCCCCGTCTTCGAGATACTCGATATCTCGACGCTGTCGCCGGGCGACGTCATCGACGGCCGCTACAAGTACATCGAGAAGATCGGTAAGGGCGCTTTCGGCACCGTGCTGCTGATGGAGGACGAGGTCGTCGACGAGCAGTTGATCCTGAAGTTCTTGAACCCAAACGTGTCGTCCGACGAAGAAATGATGAAACGCTTCGTCCACGAGCTGCGTTACTCACGTAAGATCACGCACCGCAACGTCATTCGAATCTACGACTTCCTGAACCTGCAGGGCTGCTACGCGATTTCGATGGAGTACTTCCCGTCGCATACACTGTCTGGCGAGATCCCGGATGGCAAGCCGATGAACATTGCGAAGGCATTGAAATACTCGCGCGATATCGCCGCCGGTATGGCTGTCGCGCACCAGGCCGGTGTCATCCATCGTGACCTGAAGCCAGCCAATATTCTTGTCAACGAAGACGGCCTGCTGAAGATCGTGGACTTTGGCGTCGCCGCCGCGGCCAGCAGTGGCGATACGCAATTGACCAAGACCGGCTACGTGATCGGTTCTCCGAAATACATGGCGCCGGAACAGATCCTCGGCAAGAAGGTCGACGAAACCGCCGATATCTATAGTGTCGGCGTCATCATGTATGAAATGGTCACGGGCATTCCGCCTTATAGCCGCGGTGACCACATGTCGGTCATGTACCAGCACGTCCAGGGCAAGGCTCAGCCCTGCCAGGAGATCAACCCGGATCTGCCGGACGTCTACGCCGAGATCATCACCAAGGCCATGTCTGTCGACAAGACGAAGCGCTTCCAGACGATGGCAGAACTCACCGAGGCACTGCACGAAGTTCCGGCGGCAGCCGCAACCTGACAAAACTGTGAAATCGCTCTGGCAAGCGCCGTGAAATCCCCCTAGGATACGTGTAAACCGCTGATTCGAAGAGATAAAGGGCCGCCGCATGGCGCGTATTGACGCATTCTTGAAGCTGGGCCTCGCACAGGGCTGTTCAGACGTCCACCTGGCCGTCGGCATGCCGCCGATGCTGCGAATGAACGGCGACCTGATGCCGATCAAATTCCGCGAACTCTCCGACAGCGAGCTGGAAGCGTATGTCCACGAGATCTTGACGACTAACCAGCGCAACACCTTCGAAGGTGGCAAGGACCTCGATTTCTCATATGTTACTGACGAAGGCGGTCGTTTCCGCGTCAACGTTTTCCGCAAGGTGACCGGTGTCGGCGCCGTCTTCAGGAATATCCCGGCCGAAGTACCGACGCTGGACCAGCTGAACATGCCGCCTGTCCTGAAGGACTTTTGCGATTACCACCAGGGCATGGTCCTGGTGACCGGATCGACGGGTACCGGCAAGTCGACGACGCTGGCCGCGATGATCGACCACCTGAACAAGACGCGAAACCTCAATATCATCAGCCTCGAAGAGCCGATCGAGTTCGTGCATCCAAGCAAGAACTCGCAGGTCGTCCAGCGCGAAGTCGGCACTCATGTGCACAGCTTTGCCGACGGCGTCAGAGCGGCGATGCGTGAGGATCCGGACGTCATACTGGTTGGCGAACTCAGAGACGCCGATACGATCATGATGGCAATGACGGCGGCGGAGACGGGTCACCTCGTGCTGGGCACGCTGCATACGACCGGCGCCGTCAAGACGATTGACCGTATCATCGACGCGCTGCCCGGCGAGCTCCGCGAGCAGACCAAGGCCTTCCTGTCGATGAGCCTGAAAGCCGTCGTCACACAGAACCTGGTCAAGACGGTGGACGGACGAGGAAGAAAGGCGGTTCTCGAGATCCTGGTGAACAACCGCGCGATATCGAAGCTGATAACAAGCGACCAGACGCACCAGATCCCGTCGCAATTGCAGACCGGTGCCGATACCGGCATGCAGTTGATGGATGCCGCTCTCCTGCAGTCGATCCAGAAAAAGGAAATCGACCCGGACGACGCCTTCCGTTTTGCAAGCGACAAGAAGAAGTTCCAGCGCTACGTCACCGACACCGGCCTGTATGCCGCAATTGACGCAGAATAACCGGATTAGCTCATGCCGAAGATCGACCAATACCTGACAGCAGCGCTAAAACAGAACGCGTCCGACCTGCACTTCATATCCGGTGATCCGGTCCGCGCCCGCGTTCACGGCGCCCTGCAGGTACTGGTTGAGGAAAGACTGACTGTCGAAACCGTCAGTGAGGCGATGACCGAGATCATGGACGGCGCCGCACAGCGTCATTTCGACGAACATGACTCAGCCGACTTCGCCTACGAGATCGACGGGCTGTCGCGTTTCCGTGTCAATATCTTTCGCCATTTGAACGGCATCGGCGCAATCATGCGTGCGATCCCGTCGAAGGCACTGACGCTCGAAGAGCTGGAGATGCCGAAGGCGATACATCAGCTCTGCCGGCACACGCAAGGCATGATCCTGGTCACCGGCAAGACGGGTTCGGGTAAGTCGACGACGCTCGCGGCGATGATCGACTACATCAACGACAACCGTCCGGCTCACATCCTGACGATCGAGGACCCGATCGAATTCGTGCACCACGCCCAGGGCTGCCTGATTAGCCAGCGCGAAGTGGGTGTGCACAGCCCGAGCTTCGCCGAGGCCCTGCATTCGGCGATGCGCGAAGATCCCGACGTCGTGCTGGTGGGCGAAATGCGCGATCTCGAGACCATCAGTATTGCCGTCACAGCCGCCGAGATGGGTATCCTCGTCATGGGCACGCTGCACACCAACGGTGCGGCACAGACTGTCGACCGCATCATCAATT
>JAAUYH010137450.1_pt1 | contig 17940 bp, 15 predicted proteins | sample 7278061 | NCBI WGS metagenome assembly JAAUYH01 (sample SAMN14350203, study PRJNA611818) | marine sediment metagenome | isolation source: surface marine sediment (0.6m) | place: French Polynesia: Moorea | collected 2018-08 | reverse complement strand
TTGAGCATCTGAAGTCTAGAATTACTCAGGCAATAAGAAGCATTGATGCTGCTACGCTATCTAATGTATGGAAAAACCTCAATACAAGAATTAATTGTGTAGTGCGCCAGGAAAGGAGACACATCGAACAATTGACATTTTAAATAAAACTCTTACTGAATATTAGATATCCATGAAAGATTTACTTATTCAGATCCAAGAGTTTTCAAGTTATGTTCATCTTAAATCCTTTCATTACTTTTCGCCCACCCCGTACTGTAGATTTGTGTGCATCTTTCTGATAATGTATCTCGAGCAAGCTCGTTTCAAATGCACTTAATAATATGGTGTACTAAATGACGTTATTCTCCTATTCATAATCTAAGGCAACTCCATTTCTCCATGCTATTTCTGGGGTTTTGGCATCTTCAAAATTGTGCAATGATGAATGAGACTAATTTTCCCATGTTAGAGCTTCAACCGCACAAGTTTAACCATACTGTCTGTAATCGATTTCTGTTCCTTCACTGCTGCTCATTCAAATACTCCCAAATGAGAGGTTTCATGCTGGTTTCTTCCAAAAAATACGTTACAGAAAATCACGTACAACTGAACACATTGTAGAAGAACGTAAAATCTACTTTTTGTAGTCTACTTCTGATATTTACGTTATATGTGAGCCTTACCTACTTGTCAAATGTAAAAATATTTGAGATTGACTTGTACAGTACTAGAGGGCTAAATATACATGGAACAAACCTGAATCAAAATCCTTCACAATTGTGATGTGTGAGGCAAGTTTTGCTTTGTTACAACTCTTAGAAATTAATCATGTACTTTCTAGAATGATTCGGAAAGCGATGAAATTTTGAAACTCTCAATCTACATTTATCAATCTTTACCTAAATATATTTAAGACTTCAGGGACATTGCCAGGGATATTGATAGTGTGCTAGTAATAGAGATAGGCAGCTTTTAAGAATTCTGAGATTTTCTTTATTGGAATTAAAACAATTAAGAGGGCATTTCAAGAGAAACAACGATCGCTAATTGATTAAGATTTACTGAATAGTGGAAGAATCGTAGAGCGAAGAGAATCAAAGAACGCTCGGAGTGAATCAATTGTGAGATTTTGATTGGTCATCAGGCATGTTATCGTATCAAGATCGCTTTATAGAAGGAGGGTTAGTCTTCAATCCTTCAATAAATGTTAGAAGATACATTTCGAGATGATGCGCTAGAGAATCCTTTAACTAATCTACAGCTCGTCTGTTTACTTACACAGTACCGATTTCAATTCAGGCGGTCCATATTCTGCCTTTCTCATTAAATGGTTTAATAATAATTTCCGGTCGGAATTAACAATGCAGATTGACGAGGGAGTACATTACGAAGCTGCACCTGGAATTCAATGAGTTCGGTTAAAACCAATATTAAACATTGTAAATATTACAATCAAAGCGGAGGTGCTCACTAAAGTAGCACCAAAGTTTCAAAAAAATAAATTCACAAGTGCAGTACTAAAGAAGCACAGCTCAAACTTGTAGAATTGTGAGAATTTCTGAAAATTGACAAGTCCATTGTCCCGGAAGCACTGGAACTTCCCTGTTGCTCAGTGCTGTAAGTGCCAGTTTAGTACAGTACCGGGTCTGTACAGCAGGAACACACAGTCAATCATTTCATCTCATACAACGCGTTTTGTTTATCTCAACTATAGTAAGGAACGGGATACTAAGGAACAGGGTAAGGAAAAGGGTATATCGGGATTGTAGGGAGAGCAGATAGATGTTAATTGGTCGTAGATGAGTAGGTAAGTGATCCTACTAAACGGGTACTGTTGTACCGTACCGAACATTCCGTTCAGAACGAAAAAGGGTTAGAGTTTGCGGGAAACCAGAAGGAGGGAATAAGATTTAGTAGATGGACCTTTGTAATGATGTTAAAGATTCAGACAGCGCATATTGACCAACAAAGCAAATTCCATTACGATTCGGTATTCGGAAATTCGCATAATCTGTGGTTTGCGCATGAGAACCAATTCTAAGGCTGCTATGAAAAGGGAGATGTTCTCATGCGAGAAAACATACCCTCATTAAATGGAAGATGAGAGTGGCTTCTATTGCTATAGCAATGGCACTAAATGGTGAAGAAACTGGCAGACGAATGATCTCGTGGTTGAAACTGCTTCTATCTAAACAATGCAGAACGGCCTGGGCAAACTAATCCGCTTCGACTCGTTCGTACCTGGAAACAGGCTGTCCCCCAATGGAGAACGACCGATGCGCGACGATGACGACGGTGAGATGAAACGACCTCGATGGAAGTCATTCTTCATACAATTCAACGTAACACACGCCGGCATGGCGCTGGGCTTCTCCGCGTACTCCTCGCTTATGCGCACGCTCGCCATGTATGGTAAAATCCCCGGGATAGTTGCCACCTGCATGTGGTATGTGGGTGTTGTCGTCGCGTTGACCGTGTTCGGGATCCTGGCACTTCGATTGTTGTTCTACAAACACCTGATGCGGCACGATTTCAACCTGAGTCTACGAACTCCATTCTTCACCGCACCCGCGATAGTCTCCGCCGCGCTCACCGCTTCATCGCCGCCAGAATACCGGTCCCCACTCGCTCTGCGAATCGCGTTTGGCATCCTGCTTCTCTACCAAACCATCTTCGCCCTATACTACTATGCCCGCTGGTTGTTCTCATCCCGTGACACCCTGCGCAAGGCGCGCGCCACGCTGTTCATGTCGACAACCGAATTTTTCGTTCTCGGCTACCTGGGCGCACTGGTTGGATTCGATGAACTGGGCAGGATATCGCTATCGATAGGCCTCCTATTTTGGGGTATTATCTTAGTCGCCTTCTTCCAATTTCTTAGCATCGCCCTCGGCACCGACAAACCAACTCCAACCATGTTTCTTCTGATTGCACCACCAGCATCGACGGCCATCGCGCACATGCAACTGAATCAAAATGCAGGGAAGCCGCCTCTCGATGATTTCACATGGTTCTTCGTCGGTATCACTTTGTTCTTCTACCTCATGCTTATTCGACTGTTTCGTCAGTACTGGACTGGAGTGTTTCGTGTGAATTGGTGGGCCTACATCTTCCCCCTATCAACCGCCGCGAACTTGGCTACTCGGATGGCGAATCAAATTAATTCGACCGCGGTGTGGGTGTTGGCGTACGCAGCAGTTGTTGTAGCAACGTTCATGTTGCTCATGGTGACATGTCTCACAATTCACGCGGCGGTGTGCAAGAAGATCCCATACGACAAGTCCGCACTTAAGTTTCACGGAGAATGGGAGCAGAAAGAAGCGGGTTATGCGGACGATACTCCCCCAACGCTCGCGACGACAGAAACACTTTTCGGGCACCTGCTCGGTGGATCGCATTCGCTCTTTTTCCGTATGGACGATTGTAATCAAGAAGACGAAAGTGAAGCGGAAACCCCCGCAGCCGCTACAGACGCAAACATCTTAGATATTAGCACCACTCGAACCGTCCAAACCGTATGAATTGCCATACACTTGTAGAGAATGCAATAGCACTGAAAGTTATGGTGGTTCTTTCGTTGGGCGAAAGAAAACATGCTTAACACATGTATCGAAGCATGTATACACTGTATTGAACCCGAACACATCTATGAATTCGGCGTTCTTGATTCACAGTCAGATCTGGCAACCTCGGTCAACAAAATGTCGTTAAATATTCATACGTTTATGGCCTTAAAATTCAACTGCTTTCCTTCTCAATTTCAACTCACACGTTGTAGGGTGAAGAATCGAAGAAACCTAATCAATAATCTTGGTCCTCTTAGTCTTGCCCGCACTCAACAGGGCAGTACTCTATAATCACACCTCAGCGTATCACAATGAATAGAACTTTTGACTTGGCATTAGGGAATGCCGAGCATGACAACTTTGAATGATTCGTGCAGTGAATGATGTCGTTCTAGTCATCTTTCGATCTGAGCTTCAGGCCAAAAGCATAAGACTTCAGAACAAATGAAGAACACGTATGGAAGGGGTAGAACTTGAGCTCGAAGATACTGTTCACCTCTGAAAGCAAACTGGAGATAAATCGGGTATTACGGATGATTGCCTCCCTATGAATCCAGCATTTTTCAGCACTCAAATGAACAACGAATTCATCCCGTAGTCGTTTCCAATGTCGCACTAAATAGATAACACGCTGATGATTGCGACTGCCCTTTCAATCACGACTTTCGCTGGCTGCTATTCCAACTTGAATGTTGAATTCTTTGTTTAGTCTAAGAAGAAGTAAGCTTGTTCTTTGACTAAACAAAAAATTCACAATACCAGGACTCAATCCCAAACAGATTCATACTTCTCACTGCCGAAAGCACATACACCAGGTTCTATTTGCCGATAATAGGGTCGGCTCGTCTATTAGTTGTAAGGGATGCTATCCGTCGTCTCAAAGTCAGTACTGTAGTTTGACGAGATGTGCAGAATAGTACCACAGTCGCGTTTTCCATGGTGTTATCGTGAACAAGGTACTTTACACTTGTAATATTGGAGTGGGGGCGATACCATCGTTGTCGCAAAACAATCCAGGAATCTCGAAGTCAGAGTTCTGTCGCAATGAAACTAACAATGATTCACTTCCACTAGGCCGAGACCGGTACGACCTAAAAAACACGAGACTTGAAATACCTTACAAGCGATGTTAAGTCGATTGAGGTGCAGAAGATGGGGCCGCTGCGACTATTGGGCAGAGCGCTGCCGTGGCTCTCACTCGCCGCGCGTCTTGGCCGTTTAAAAAATTGGGAATGAAGCAAATCGATACAGTACTGTACTGTACTGTACAAACCCTGTGAATGATGCACGGCTGGCTCAGGTCCCGTGGGTAGCAATGCTATCGTGGATCGCGAGTGAAAACTTGTAGACCTGTGAAACAAGAAAAGTTCACATCAAGGTAATGTATTACGGGTAGCACCGTCGCAATTCTCTCAAACTTTATCATGTCTAGCCCCCTAAACCAAAGACTGACGGAACCTACACCACATTAACCATCAACTCCATCAACATGATAACCCGATACACGACTACAATTATCAAGATAATACAATAAACATCAAATCCAGAAGGGTACCACTGAGGAACCACATTAACCATCACCACCAACAACAAGACAACTCGACAACAAATACCACCTCCAAGACACCACACTAACCATCACGTCACGCATCCAACAACCTACTTTCAAATCCCGGCCTTCCTGCTCGTCTCGTCCGCCAAATCCAACGCCTCCGCCTTGGTCTTGAGAGCGTTCATCTTGATAGCTTTGGCTATGGCGAAGGTCGAGTTGGCCTCCGCGGTCTTGCCACACTCCAAGATGCGCTGGGCGATCATGCGCAATGTGTCGGCCCTCTCCACGAGGCCCTGCGACGCGCTGGCCAACTTCAACGCCTCGGCGCGCACATCGACACGTTTGACGGTGACGAGCGTCCGCACCGAGTCGGCACGCGTGCGTTCGGCATCGGCCTCCACCTCGGCGGTTTGACGGAGCAACTCCGTGGGCGTGCGTTTGCGCACGGGAGCACGGGGTCTCTTCTTCGGCGCCATGTTAGCGACGAACAACCGAGAGTGGCGCGTGGGTATGCCTTATGAGCGGTTTCGGCGTTTCCGCATTTCCGAAAATCCATTACAAGGCGGCCTGGTGTTGATTCCTTGCGCTGCACAACTTGGTCGAGGGCATTAATATCAACCCCGCATGTCTTACTTCACAATTCCTGAAGTTGTACATTTTACACACCCGAATTCCATTCGGCCGCAAACAACCTCTCAAAATCCACCAGAACACAATTGCTTTACATTGTGAAACGAGGGCAAGTCTACGCACATAGGGTGTCGGCCTCAGCCAGGGCCTTTTCGCCTTCTCGCCGCATGGCCTCCGCCTCCAGTCTCGTTTGCAACGCTTCCCTTCTCAGTGCGGCGGCCTCGGCGAAAGTTTCGCGTGCCTCGTCGCGCAGTTTCTTTGCCTCGTCGTGATTGCCGTCGAATCGGTCGAGTACGCCCTCAGCCAGCGCCAGCATGCGGCCGGCGATTTCGTGCATGTGCTCGGCCTTGCTCTGTACCAACTCCCCGGTCCGTCGCATGCTTGTCGCCGCCGCCAGCGTGCGTTGCGCGCTCTCGCGCATGCGCGTCGCTATCGCGCCGATGCAGGGCCGTGGCGGGGCGCGAGGTCGCTTTCGCACCATCGCCCAGCCCGATCTGCGACGTGGGTGGCGACGGAAATGAGCGGTTTCGAGCCCCATGAAAAGCACTGTAAGACCGAGCCGCGATCATCTTCCTACTCCCCTTCGAACCGTGCTGCACATGTGAACATCGTCAAGCCGTGCTCGTGAATCAGTGTGAACCGATGTGAGCGTGAAGTTTTGCAGTGCCAATGTGGAATTGTACCTGTAGACTTGTTGACTGATTCTTTCAGCCTGGCTGCTCCTAGTTGCTTCTGTGTACACCTCATAGATAACTCGGATATTGCTGGACCTCATGTTCGACCCGGCATGCACGAGCTGGCAGTTCTACACTCATTGACTTGCAGCCATAGGAGAGAAACTACAGCACAGTATTTCCGCTGTCTGGATTGATTTTCAAGTACAGAGTGATGAGAATTAATGGTAGTGCTACTGTACTTTAGTGGGCGTTTATCTGTGGTAGAGAACGGCGATTAGACTCGAGTGGGAATTTGACGGTACTTCTGTAAATCGGCAGCATGTCCGAGAACCTGCCCTACACTCTAGCATTGCACAACTACAGCACGCAGCCAAATACGTACAGTCGCCGTCGGGGCGGCACGCACACGACGAGCGATCGATCGTAAGAGAAAGGTGTCGGGAAGGTGCGGGCGCACCCACGGACGGGTAACGCCAAAACGGCCCGGACGCGGGGCTGTTCGCGCGCGAACCGGCGGTACCTTTCGACGACGTTGGCGGCTGGAACGCGCTGGCGAGGTACAAGGCGTGCACAGATGTGATAGCTAAAATTCGGGAAATGCCCGAGGTGTGTACAAGTACAAGCACCAGCGAAATTTTAATCGCGAAAAACACATTTTTCGCGCGTCGCTCCTGAAACGTACTACTCCCGCCCCGGGTGCCTTTTGCTTCCGCAGTTAAGAAGCGCCAAAATGAATAAGCGGGTGCCGATGATCCGCCCGCTCTACGAGGTCGTCACTCCGTCGTCTGCCGCCGCCGCCGCCACCTCCACTAACAACTTCCTCAACTCCGCCTCCGATAACGCCGCCCCCACTCCCGCCACCACCAACAAACTCAGACAAACCGCCAATATGTTGCCGCCCCTGCGCAAGTCCAAGCGCCTGCGCTCGCCCTTCCTCGACAATCCCGCCGAGGGCGAACCCGAATCGAAGAAGGTAAAAGAAGATGCCAGCGTCTCCTTGTGCTCACCCAATTCCGAGACTGCCCAACCCAACGGCAGCGCGTCGCATGTGGAATCTGGGACCGCGAACGCAAAGACTGTCAATGGCCCCAACGTGAGCAGTTCCGACGTGAAGGCAACCGCCAACGGGGTGCATGCCAATACGCCAGCCGGTCATCTTGACGCACAATCGCGAGAGCAACCTGCCCAAGCAACGCCGGCATCCTCATCAAAACCGAAACCCACGAAATCCGCAGCGACAAGCAAAGCGGTTGTCGCCCCATCGGGTTCGAAGGCGGTATCTGCTGCTAGCGAAGAAGCGTACTCGAAAGTTACCGCGATATGCGAGCAGGAACGCATCATGTGGGCTAAGGTGAAGGGCCATCCATTCTGGCCGACCCAAGTGGTGCGCATGGATATCAATCTAGCGTCACAGGAGCGATTTAAGACCGCCGCGCGATTTCGCCGCAAGGGCGACGACACCTGCCTGATGTACTTCGGGACGTGCGAAGTCGCGTGGATTAACGCGTCGAAAGCGACCATTTCGTGGGCGGAGGGCCTGGAGAAGGGCTTCCACAAGGTGCTGAAGGCGCGCCCGAAGTACCAACTAGCGCTCAACCAAGTGCTGCGGTACTGCGCACAGAAAACGGAGTACCCGCGCGGCTGGTGGTGCGAGCCCATCTGCTTCTCGCTGAGCTACGAATTTACGGACATCTGTCGTAGTGTGTATGCGGAAGCCGTACTGAAGCCCTTCTCTGCCACTGCGGAACGCGAGCGTGTCTGCTGGGGCAAGATGAAAGGCTACCCGTATTGGCCGGTACAGGTGCTACCGTTCTCAGTGGTGTACACGAGCTACCCAGAGCTGAAGCTGAAGCCGCTGGCCAAGGGTGCGAGTCCCAGCTCGTGGCCATGTATGTTCTTTGGTACCGGCGAGGTGGCAATGATAGCGGACCGCTCCATAGCACCCTTCATCACTGGCGTGAGGAAGAAGTACTGGGCGGCAAGTGACCGACAACCGTTCACGATTTCCTTGGGCGAGATGTGGGGCTACCTACAGAAGGACCGCATCTGGCCGAGTGGCTATTCGTCGGGACGTTTGTGGTGGAATCATGGCAGCACGGACAAGGAGGCGTTGGAGGCGTGCAATCAGCCTGGTGTTCCTAACTTCATCCGCCTCAAGAACAGTGTCTATGCGCCAGGAGTGCCGAAGCCGTCTCAGACTGGAATCGAAGAGGCCCCGAAGTGTACTTGCCAACCAGCAACTGTGGGGTGTAGCGACAGCAGCTGCCTCAATGTTGCGAGTCGATTTTGGTGTGATGCGGATTGTTCCGCAGGAAAGAGTTGTGTCAACCGCCCGTTCAGCATGCGCCCGGCGCCGAAAGTGTCGCCGTTCTATACTACTAATCAGCGTGGCTGGGGCCTGCGGCTCGATGAAAGCGTTCGCAAAGGCGACTACATCATTTCGTACGTCGGTGAGATTCTGGACCGTACAACTCTGTCGAAGCGGCTGGACCAGAAGAACAATAATGGGCACACGGAGTATTACATTATGGAAACAAATGATGAGTACTTTATCGACGCCGAACACCGCGGTAACCTTGCGCGCTTCATCAACTCAAGTTGCGCGCCGAACTGCGAAAGCCAGAAATGGACGGACCCCGCGACTGGCCAGACGCACGTCGGGATATTTGCGCTGAAAGATATTGTTCGTGGTACAGAAGTCACGTACAACTATCGTGAAGAGTTCGGGTTTGGGTTCGACGAAACGAAAATCCGAAGTTTCGTATGCAGGTGTCGAGCTGACACATGCTGCATGATGGAACCAGCCGAGCGGGAGCACGTGGTGCGATGTGTCGGCAAGCGGATCCGCGTGCGTTGGGACGACGGTTGGTACTTAGGACGGGTTGACAGTTACAGTCAGGAGCGCAAGCGGTTCCGCGTACTGTACGACGATGGTGACGATGAGGAGCTCACCCTAGGCCTGCCGACCTTGCCGAAAAACGGCGATGGCGTTTCGTTCAAGTTGCTCGACGAGAACGACCAGGAATTGAAAAATGGCGTCTAGACGTTTTCGATTCTTCGTTCCTTACTGTTGGTAGTAGATGCGCGACCATGTGCTTGCACGGCTATTCGCTCTACTGCCTACGTAAAACTTATTATTCACTCACTTGGCGAGTATTTCGTTGCCTTCGACGTGCGGGCGGTAAGATTATGGGTGCGGACCTGATGAGTTGGTGATGAATGATATAGGTGCCCATAAATGTGCCATTCCATTATGTGGAGATGAGCGATGTCAAGGACAGTCGGTATGGTAGCAGTGTCGACAAATAAAGTGTTAGACGACTCCTCAACTGGTTTCCATCATGAATAGGATTTTTCGAGCTAACGCATTCTGCCCAAGTTGAAAACAAATGAACTACTTACCGACCGTGGTTTAACGAAGTCAGTTAATGACGAACTCATGTGTTTATTCATAAAATGTTAGCAGCATGTCGAGATGCCGACATTTTGAGAGGTGTGGTGCTATTGTTGTCCCACGGGACTTGTACACACCCGTCTGTCAACTCGATTTCCACGAGCGTGTTAGTGCCCCGGTCTTTTCTTGATAACACTCGAAACGATTATGTGAAAAGGAAGGGATTCTGCCTGTCCAGACAATTTTGTTCGATACGCGAACAGGCACACAAGAACCATGGGTACAAGACGGAGATTTCTTTTAAATTCCTTCAAGTCACGGGGCCTGGTTCCCTACGTAAAACGAGGGAACAACAGGCAGTGCTTCTTGGGTCGTCCTTCGGAGGAACTAACGTCGAGTGCGCAAAGAAACTAGTATATGCACGACGGTAGAAGGACATTCAAAACATCAAACAGTTAATGCGAACTGACGCCTGGCGGCGATTTATTTAGGCGATTGTCCGTACGTTTTTATTCTTCCTTCTCAGCACCGCGACCAGCCTTAATCGACGCGTGCGTAATACCCTTGTCCTTACGCGACTTGGCCTTATAAATCGCACATACCTTGCGCATGGCGAGCTTCTTCGCAGCTGGACGGTAGGTGGAGAGGGCGCGGTCGGTCTTCGCCAACGCCTTGCGCACGCCGCCATTCAGGGTCACCGACTGCCACATCTTATCGGGCTTGCGTGCGTCGGCGGCGCGCGAGTTCTTCAGCGACAGCACGGGGTAGCCATTCTCGTCGACGTCGATATCGACCGCGCGGAGGCCGGAGATGCCGCTGTCGGCCGAGTGGCGCAGGTTCGTGAGCGATCCCTTCTCCCACGTCAACGTCGCCTTGGGGTGGGTGCGCTTCACCTGGCGCGAGCTTGTGTGGCGGGTTAATTGCCAGAGGAGCGAGGAAGAGACGGTCATGTTGCTAGTGAGATGTTTGGTTGGAGAATCGGCGATGGGTGGGAAAGTCGACGGCGACTACCATTACAACGGCGAACTGTAAGCAAATTGGGAGCGATCCCAAATGTTATGATAACAAGTTGAACCAATTACAATTCGTTCAATCTCCCAGTGCCGAGCTCAGTACACATTTGACCCACATTCGCGAACACAAACACACGTTCACATTGGGGTGGGATTGCCGCTTCGCGATGTCTGCGTTTGTTCCGGCCACCGGACGTGGATTGCCCACATACAACGGATTGCGACGTGGAGGCGGCGCGTTGTGCGCGAAGACCGCGGGCGCACGGCCCAGCGTCGGAGTGGTGCGCCAAACGCCGAGCGCGAAAATATATGGATGGAAAGACCGCAATAACCCGGACTACGACAAGATCGACGGCGATGGCGTGTTCACACTGAGCAACCTCCGTCCGGCGCCGGGAAGCGTGAAGCGTAAGAAGCGCAAGGGCCGTGGCCACGCCGCCGGACAGGGCGGATCATGCGGGTTCGGTATGCGTGGACAGAAGTCGCGCAGTGGCCGCGGTGTGCGCCCCGGATTCGAGGGTGGCCAGACGCCGTTGTATCGCAGATTGCCCAAGTTTGTGGGTAGACCGATGGGCCCCGGGCACAAGAAAACCGAGTATGCACTGATCAAGACCACACACTTGAACCAGGTTGATGACGGCTCGGAAGTTGACATGGCGATGCTGCAGGAGCGTGGTATCACCACGAAACAGAAGCGCCGCTATTTGTTCAAGGTCATCACCGGCGATGAACTTACCGCGAAGAACCTCATCGTGCGTGCCCATGCATTCACTGGTAGCGCGGCTGAGGCGATTGAGAATAATGGAGGCACTTGCATACTGATTTCGCCCACTACTGGAAAGGATCTGGTGTTCGACGACGACGATGATGACGATGAGGAGGAGGAAACTGAGGGAGAAGAGGAAACCAAGCCCATTGAAGCGTAATTGTGCGATGTCTCGATCAATAGATTGTGTGACCGTAAAAGTTTTACAATATCCACCCTACTCTACTTCCTTCCCTGTGCTCTGTTCACTGGAACTTGAGTAATGGGGCATGTGGTGTAGGAAATTGCGTTTCATGTCGATAAATTTCGTTTGGCCTGGTGCAATCTGGTCGTTCAATGAACGTAGTTAATTCAAGTTCATCTGCCTCATGGTATCTGTATGAGTAGGGAAATTCGTTGCAAAAATCTTTACTGTATCAAACTCAAGGCTCTCATTTGTGAACAACAATGATGATTCGCTCCGCAACAAACTGCGATGAGCATGAATACTGAACCACTAACGAAAAGCTAAGAACATCCTCAACTTTCATCTATTAGCGACAAGACCGTGGTTGGCCCAACTCGATGCGTCTCACGTCGCCTCATCCTTTCTTTCCCATCGAGAATTGAACCCAGCACAGGCAACTGCGAAGTTCCGAATGTGAACGAAAATATGCGAGTAAGTCTTTCAACTTCAGTACTTCTCTACTTGAGATACGAGTAAATTAGTTTTGTGAACAAAGTGAATTAGTTGAACGGCTTTTTCTCTTCCCGTTTTGAAAGTTTCACTTGCATTCTACATCAATCGTATTGCCGACTCGCTTTCATTTTAACGAAACGATATACTGATTCCTCAGATTGCAAAAATTATTGCTTTCCGCATCTATTTCTAATTCAAGCAGCTTATTTTAGTAGTTTTTGGGTTTCGCAAGTTCTCAACAAGAATTCCGTACATATTTGAAAAACGGTTCAAGTGCTGAAGAAATTAAATGAAATGTTCAGGGAATATGTGTAATTAATTAGACTTTGAGACTTGGTCAGTGCGTTGGGTTTAGTAACTGTTAAATACATCTTTTCATATTTAAGTGTTTTCTTTGGAGCTGTCAGAGCAAAATTATAGCCATTGAAGCATACCAAACTGATTTTTATTTGCGGCGTTCTTTGATTTATTTTTGATTTGATAAATACCCAAGCGGAGGTGATGCATAATTGAAGGACCTTCTAAGTCTTGACCAAAGTTCTTGAAGTGCTTCATGACTTATGACAAATGAATTTTACCTTAATTTCGCTATCTACGCTTTGGTCTATTCGACTACGGAGGGCAAAAATTTTCATTACTATATTTTTCCCCTTTTTCAGTGGAGAACTGTATCCGGACTTTTTCTCTCACTTCCTGCACCATATTCCGGGTTCTTTGTTTTCAATTTTGGAACTATTTCGTTGCTTTCTCAACTTCTTTAGTCAAAACCGAACCCTGATAATGAGCGAGTTCGGGATGCCGCTCGCATCGGACGTTTCGCCTCGTTGTGATTCAGCCATTACTAACCAGTTTGCTCGACGCAGTCTTGCTTTAACGACTCCCGAAAAATCTTTCTGTTTCAGCAGCGGCTCTAGCATAGAACTGCGAGTAAACTCACGCTACACCATCCATGCGCTTTTAAGATCGGGGTCTATGATTATGTGAGATGTCTTTTGATATTGTTGCAAATCTCGTCCACATTTGGTTTCGTCTTTTAGTTCGAAAATCTGCTTCATCGCTCCATTTTTCGTATTAGTATTCTCAGGTTTCTTTCTTAGGTACGAGATAGCGAGACACACGATGGTTTCAAAGAGGGCGATTTTTCGGGAGTTCGAGAACTATAGCTGGCGAACTCATTTTGTTCAAAGATCTTAATAAATAAATTCTATGCAACGGTTCATTTCAATCATTCAATCGAAATTAGTTGGAAGGTCACATAGAGATCAGTGGACGACTTGAGGCAGGACACAAAAATTTAAAATTTTTGTATGTGGCAGGTGTCATGTGGAGATCATGTAGCGCAATGATCCCTGCTTCACAAATTTGTCCAATTTATTTTCGGGAATGGCTCGTCACAGACTGTGAGGTCTCTTGCAATCCCTCAATATCCTTTTGATCGTTGCGATCCTGCATCTTAGGTGTAACGTATCCGTGGCAAGTAACAATGTCCATAGTTCCCTTGCCAGGGAAGGAAGTAGTTACAGGTGGCTCGATTTTCAGAAACAAGCTTGACTTCTCGGCGACCAAAACGCAGGGTGAGTCAGCAGAGTGTCGTAAGAAGGACGCGCTGTGGCGATTCTTCCATGATCGCGTTTCGGCTAGGGCTCTTGCCTGAATTAGGGACGATGTGGTATATCTGGGACGAACGAGCAAATCAAGACCACTATGGGGCGTGTTACGACCCCGGAAACTGAAGGACTATAAAAAGCCACATATGTTGCCAAGTGTCAAGCTTTTGTAAGGATTAGAGACTGCGTATTGTGGAAGTATTACATCCAATAACATTTTAACAATACTATCTGATAACCTGGCTATTGAAATAAAAAATAGGAAAAGAAATTTCTACTCACTGTTACATGCGTCTATGTATCATTCATGACTTCTAAAAAAATTGAAAAAGCCGTACTTATTACACAACATTCAGAAAAGCACAACTCAGTATTGGCATGTTTCAAGAATTTCTGATCTAGTTGCGCTGAGTAAGGCCTCAAAGGGAGAGAAAGGCAGTCAGGTGACGTAGGGGACGGAAAGAAGTCATTGGGGGTTCTAAATGCTAGTGTTCTCGTTTTTGTGTCGTGTTCTTTTTTCATTCATCTGTTTTGTAGAACGGAGATGCTTGACCTTTTTCGATTTCCTAAGGAAATGCTTCAGTCCAGACTCGATCTCAGGATCTGCGACGCATGTCATTTTCAGAGTCGTCTTCATAGAACCATTCAATCCCAAGTACTTCTTTGTCTCCTTGATCATTATTTTCTTGGGTATCACTGAATAGCATTAGATCATTGAGCTGAACGAATACTATTCCAGTATTTCTGCTAATGATTATTGGTAGACTTGGGACATCAGCGCCAGGAACGTTCGCCACGAACATGAAACTCTTAAAGATCTTGTTGAATCGTACCTTTGATACAAACGCAGATTCTTTTTTGTAGTCCATCATGCACGGATCTACTAATTGCTCATACACGGGGCTGCCAGCACAGACTCAAAATCAACCGATTTTTTGTTGTGGCTTTTCAATTCCATAATTATGAAATTGAAATTTTAAGAGCGATGAACATGAACAAGAATCAATATATGTATTTGGATTGACCGAAAGAAAATATTTCTACGCCTCAGAAGCTTGGAAAGTCGTATACATCGATTCAAAGTTTCTACTATGGAAGTATATAAGAAGAAAATTGTGACTGTGACATCGGTAACTTTTTAGCCCACCCTAGTAAGCTTTCAACCCTTCTATTGTAGAAGCTCTATTCCTTCGGGGTAAAAGAACGATTACTTCGTTGGTGATCCCGACGGGAGCCCTGATGAATAGAGGAAGTGAGCTGGTTATGTTCTCTGGTACTGAAGATGCCCGCGAGATCTTCTACCCCTATGATTATATTAGGACTAAGAGTCTTACTGAAAGTGAGAAGACTGAGAAGATCCTGGCGTACCTAACCGGGATAGAATTCGACTTCTACTTCGACCGCTTCACTTTGGGCAACGCCCCACTGAAGAGGCTACAGACTACAAGGTAGTGAAGAAAGTGATGCTCGAGAAGATTTTGACGCTGATGACCGAGTTTGAGATAATCAGAGATGCTATCAACATTCGACATGGTGAACGGGACGCTTCGGCTCTCTTTAAAGATCTGACCAGGTCGACAGTCAGGCTATGGTTGGGGAAATTAGTAACTTTGAACTAATTCAGATGCCATCCAGACCGATCATATTTTTCTGCAAGTTGTGTAGTTCTGAGGAACGAGGGGCTATGTGAATATCAAGAAGGAATGAACTGAGTACGTTGCGAATATCAAGATGATGAAGGGTTGAGGAATATCTATATTCAATCAGAGAAATAGGACAAACAAGGATTCGAAGGACAACAAGATTGGTGAGTCATACAAGCAAGTCTCAGAACTTCACTTGATGTTGATATGGCAGCCAAGGCTAGGGCCGAATCGAGGCGAATAGGGGTGCTACAAATGTGTCAAGAAGGGGAATCAAGCATCAAAATATATTATGGACCAAGAAAATACTTGTCATCTTTGCAGTAAGAAACGTCGTAGAGCTTCAGAGTGCCGGTCAAAGGTTAACATACCACTTATGTGCCGTTTTTGGCATCGCATCAGTAACACATCTAGAAAATAGTATTGTCAGAAGGTGTAATGAATCCGTTGAAAAGCAGAATACAAGGTTCTCGAAGAATAGCGAACCGATAGAAAGTAAAACGACCTGACCACCAGCAAACAACTAAATTTTGTTCAGGAAAAAGACGACGCAGTTGAAGAAGACAATGCAGTAGAAGCGTTCAAAAGTGTTTCAGAAAGAGAATAGTCACTAAGTAGCATAGGATGCAGAATGACATCGATGACTAAAATAAGACCCAGTTGAAGTCGAAAACTTCAGCAATGAGAAACCCGACTTTCCAATGAGTCTTACAGCTCTCAGAAAGGAAAAAATAGTTCAAAGAAGTCCGCTTCTAAGATGGTAAGTGATGAACTCGGGAAGAAAGTGGAACAATATGATCAGGAAAATAACGAGCTCAAGCCCGGGCAGGTATTAACTTTGGGCCTATTTCACGTGGAGATATTGATCTCGCCAAAAATTAGTTGCAGATAATATTATCCGGGCAGCTGGGCAGAGCAGTGGGGAACCTTGTGAAAAGCATTAGGTTCACAGAATGTCAACTTCCAGACATCTTCTCGTACATGTATAGGTATACTCTGAGTCAAAAATTGCTTTGTTCGACTCCGGTGCTATACCCAAACGTTATGCGGCACAATATGGTGAACAAGTTATAACTTCGCATGAAGTTCTTTAATCGCACAATTAAAAGTTGCGAACTGTAGCTCGGAAATATGCATGGGGACCCTGAGCCAAGTACCGGTAGTAGTGATGTCCATAGATTTATTGGTTCTCGAAGAGACAATATATAATTTCCCTATTGGATTATTGACAATAAATGAACTTCGAGCTTGTCCGGACTATTATCGCACGGCACTGAAGATCAGCTATGACGGAGATTCCGAAAAATTGAACTATGAGTACGAACGGGTTAATGGGAAAATTTCGGACAACGAGTTCACATCTGATGGCGCAGATGAGAGTGAACCATAAGAATAAGACTTGACAGAAGAGTTAGTTCTGAAGTTGAATGAACAAAAAAAGACCGAAAGCAGTGATGACGATCAGTTGGTCGAAGAGAGAAGCGCTCTGAACTGAATATCAATGATACTGAAGCGGTGAAGGAGATTATCAGAGACCACCTGAAGTCATCGCCAATTCGTTTGAAGATGTCGGAACATCAACAGTGTCAGGCACAAATCGTTTTGAATTGACGTCACAGAATCGCGAAGAGATCAAAAGTATGTTAACTGCTAGTATTATTACTGCAGTTGTGTCATCATGAGCATCACCAGTTGTCATCGACACGAAAACGAGTAGATCCTCATAGTTCCACGTTGACTATCAAAATTTGAACTCCGCCATACATTATTACTTCTCGCGATCGCGTCTAATGGACAAAATCCTGGATGATATGTGATTAAGATCGGTATTCACGACGATAGACACTTTCAAGCGTATAGACATAACAGGATGTATGAAACTTTCAAGGAGAAAGCAGAGTTCGTAGGTTGATATGGAACGTTCCAAATTGAAGTGATGCCATTTAGGCTTACGAATTGTCCAGCAACATTCCAGAAGATGATGGTTAAAATTCTTTTGAGTGTTAATGATTTGCGATTCTATGTTGATGGGGTAGTGATACTTCTCAAGAACGCTGAAGAACATGCGATGAACCAAGGGTGCGCATTTCGTGTCCTGAAAGACTACGGATTAAGACTGAGGATCAAGAAATTTTCTTTCATGCAACCGAGTGTGGGACAGGTAGAAAATATTGTCGACGAAAATGTTATATACGCTGACGATGGAAAATTAGAGAAGGTAAGAGACGCCACATTCCCGACTACCAGTAAAAAGTTCGTGTAATAATATGGTTTGGATCAGCTCTCCATTGTCATCCTCCATTATTGAATTTGACTCAACCGTGACGATGGAGAGCTGATCCAAACCATATTATTACACGAACTTTTTACTGGTAGTCGGGAATGTGGCGTCTCTTACCTTCTCTAATTTTCCATCGTCAGCGTATATAAC
>JAAUYH010035967.1_pt1 | contig 17947 bp, 16 predicted proteins | sample 7278061 | NCBI WGS metagenome assembly JAAUYH01 (sample SAMN14350203, study PRJNA611818) | marine sediment metagenome | isolation source: surface marine sediment (0.6m) | place: French Polynesia: Moorea | collected 2018-08 | reverse complement strand
TGCACCAAGAAATTAATTTCTTGGCTAAAATATCAAGTCCGTTTAAACGGACTTAAAGTATAAGACAGAGAATTTATTCTCTGGCTAATGAGAATGAAATAGCCCTGCCAACCTACAAAGTCTACAGCCATAAAAAAAGCGATCGCCTGATATAAAGCGATCGCTTGTCTGAGATTGAAGGTCTAATTTTGAACTAGATAGGTTTAATCAGCAAAAACAACTGGAGTTGGATTATTATCAGAGGTGATAATCGGATTACCATCAGGAGTAGGTACAAAGTCAATACCTTCGACATCGGTTAAACCAAGACCTTGACCGTAGTTGATATTGTTTCCCGCTTCTAAGGTAAGATTGGCAACTAGATCGTTATTATCGTCATAACCAGCTAGACGATTATTGGCAAAGTCCCAACCTAGAGCTTCAAACTTAGCTTGAGAAACACCCAATCCTGCGGTTTGATTATTATCAATTACTGTTAGAATTGTGCCATCTACTGGATCGACTTTGTAGGTATGGTCATCATAATCATCGGTGACGTAGATATAAGTATTACCCTCAGCATCAAGATTAGAAAACTCAATATCTTCAGCGCGATCGGATTGTTCTTGTAAGCCTGTAATGCTGCCAATAGTATCAACTAAACTACCATCTGTTTTACTGATAACATAAAGCTTATCGGCTATTAGATTGCCACTACTATCATAGTCTTTTAATAAGGCAACCAGTTCTCCATTACTAGGATCGATAGATAAACCTGAAACATTATCACTACCGTTGTCGAAGCTAATGCCAATATTACCAACTATTTCAACTACATTATTACCAGTAGTAGTTGCATCTTGAATATTGAATTTGAGTAGAGTTGCACCATTGCTGTTATCAGTTAGGCGACGAGAATCTAAAGCGATATACATCGTGCCATCTTCATCGAGAGTCATGGCTTCCATATCGCTACCAATGGTTTTGATCGTTCCATTATCATTCCATTTGAGTTGACCGTAATCTTCAAAACCACCATGAGTTGTATAGTCACTCAGAGAAAATAACTGACCATCATCTTCATCAATTCCCCAAAGTTTAGGAATAATATTATTAGTATCATTAGTATTATCTGTAGAGTAAACAACTTGAGGTAGAAAGATATTACCTAAAACTAAAAGGCTAATAGTTGCTACTGCAATATTTTTGAGGGAATTAAATAATTTTTTTCTCATAATTAAGATGGTTTATATTACTTAAGTGTTTCTTATGTACCAAATATAGCTAGGAGATAATTAATTTGGTTAAAAATACGGTAAAGTCTGGGAGATGAAAAATAAAGTTTCAGTAATATCAGCTCTGAAATTTTGTAACCGTCTCAAGCTCTAATATTAAATACTTAAAATCTCTTTTATTTAGATTGGAATATTACCCCAAAGACTGAAAAAGCGATCGCTCTAAGTAGAGCGATCGCTTTTTTGATTAAATAATAATATCAAATAAATTTAGTCGGCAAATCCAGTAACTTCGATGGTTACAGTGCCTACATCGCTTTTGCCAAATTCATCTTGGACTGTATAAGTCAAACTAAATTCACCCACAACATAGCCAGCAGTGTAGATTATTTGGTTATTTTCCATCACAGCATTACCACCAAACACGCTATCAATACTAGTAATAGATTTACTATCACCATCAGGATCGGTATCGTTAGCTAAAACATCTATGGTGACTGAGTTAAGAATAGTAACAGTGGCAGTATCGTCTTGAGCAATAGGAGCAGAGTTAGGATTATTATCTACTACCAAAATTACGTCTTGTAAATCATAGGTAAAATAGTTTGGATCGTTAGTACCAAGTTCCACTAAATGTAGTTGCTCATAACTGTCCAAGTTGCTCACCAGATCTTGAAGAGATTGTTGTCCATGAGCGCCAGGGAGACTTGGTATAGGATCTTGTGGTCCTAATAGCTGTTCGATCTTGGCATTAAAAGGGCAATTTGATAAGTCATGGGAAGTAATATATTCAAAAGTTAGGTCACTCACCGAATCTGTATCGTTTAATAAAAAACGCTCTCCTTTAGACATTGTTTTAATTAACTGACCATTTTTATAAACTTCGACATCTATAGTCACTGCTCCCCCAGACGAACCACAATTATAGGCGGTTTCAAAATAATGCAATTCTAGTCCAAAGCGATCGTTATAATTTTGCTCGGTAGTACTGATTGCTGGAGGAGAAAAGATTGACCAAGAAAAACCAGAGAGAATTGTCGTTAAAATAATACTATTGAAAAATTTATTGTTCATTATATTTATTCTTAATTATTATTGATTATCAAAAAACAAATATCTTAGAAAATTTTGAAAAATTATATACTGTTTGGCTTTTGGTTTTAGATTGTTAAATAAAAGATAACTAGATTCAGAGTAATTATCATCAGGCTAATTACTTAAATCTTTGATTAAGAATCAATAAAGTTTTGATTTGAAAATAAAGTATTTGTGAAGATTTTCGGGGATTAAATCTAAATAACTAATTCCCAAAACCTTAACAGTTATTCTTCTGGCAATCTTATTTAATTTTAATTTTTGACTTATCTATTCATTTGGTCTAAAATAACTTTGTAAGTATTTTTCTGTATCTAAAATTTGATATTTTTGGGTAATTTCTCCAAACCCGATCACAGTGCGAAGAGGAATAACTTCTACGACACAATTACTATAGGCGATCGCTCTTAAACTTTTGACAAATTCAGGAGTCCAGATATTTTCTTTAACTGGTCGATCGTTTTGTTTTAACCAGGTTAGTAATTGCTTTCTGGCTATACCTGGCAAAATGCCTACAGATAATGCCGGGGTATACCAACAACCATCAAGATAGCCCCATAAATTACCCGTACTAGTCTCCAGCCAGTTACCATGGCGATCGATTAAAATTGCTTCGGCTGCACCTATTTGTAGGGCTTTTTGTCTTGCCAGATAAGCACCCAAGTAATTACCTGTTTTATGGGCTGCCAAATCGCGTTGATATAAATCGTCTTCTGCTACCCAGGCAGTAATTCCCTGTTGTTGACGTTGCTTTAAGTCTGGGGGTAAATTACGTCCTGTAATCCATTCTTTGCCGTCGGGAAATATAACCAGCCTGAGAACAGGAAAAAAAGTTAATAGTAATTCGGCTCCTTGCTGTAATTGTTGCCAGTTGGGTTGTTGCCAACCAAATATCTGAATACTCTGCTTCAGGCGATCGCAATGAGCGGCATAATTAGTTAGAGGATGGGCTAAAGAACCATGATAAACTCGCATGGTGGTAAAAACAGTAGCCCCATAGAGTAAACCAGGATTGTTAATGCTTAATTCTAGACTATCTTGTTCCCTAATCTCCCCATCATACCAAAACATTAATTTCTGAAAGCTCATTCCTGTTCTATGATTTCGGTTTCAGGGTCAGGTCGTGAAGGAGTATTGTCTGATTCTAGGTTATCGATTTCGGTTTGAGGGTCGGGTTGTTGGGGAACATTATCTGAGTCATCAATTCTTTTTTGCAAAGTCGCGTAACATATTCCACCCACCGTGATAAATGTAATCAATAATAAGACTAAAGATTTTAACCAGGGAGTATTTTTTTTCTCAGGAGATAATTTCTGTTCTTCAGTTATTTCTGGCTCGGGAATATGGGTATCGGCAACATTATCTAGGTCTTGTTGGTTAGTGTTTTTGGCGATCGCAGGTTCGACATCCGACCAAAAAATAGCTTCGTCAATGGCAGGTTCGATATCTGACCAAGAAATAGCTGCGGCAATGGCATCTGGTTGGGGTTGAATCTTGCAGTGAACTAGGGCAACAGTAACATTATCATGTCCGTTTTTTTGATTAGCAATTTTTACTAAAGTTTTTACGGCGTAAACTAAATCTTTTTGACCCTTTAGCACTGGTAGGAGTGTATGTTGCCAATGCTGTTCTACCCGATCGAAGTCACTTAAGCCATCGGTACAGAGTAAAAAGAGACAATCTTCATGGATAATATGCCGTTGTAAATTGGGGTGCAGTGCCATAGAATCTCGCATCCCCAATGCTTGAATTAAGGCTCCAGCCGAAGGATATTTGAGAGACTCTCGATACACGGCGTAACCTAGTCTTACTTCCCGCGAAGCCAAATCGTCGTCAATGGTAACTTGATGACAACTAGAAGGAGTAATCCAATAAATCCGCGAATCACCTACATGAGCTAGATAAATTTCGTGAGCGCGCGCCAGAGCCATAACCAGGGTAGTACCCATGCGCTGTCTTTCGTGACGCTGTTCGATATCGTTGCGCTTGCTAATGATATCGTTAGAATTATTGATAAATTCAGTGAGTTGTTTCATCACTGCTACTGAATTGCATCCTGCATCTGCCAAAGGTAATTCAGCAATATGTTCTTGTAAATAGTCGATAGTTTCCCTAGAGGCAATTTCTCCACCCTCGTGTCCTCCTACTCCATCGCAGACTATAGCCAAAGAATTATCTGTTTGAGCAATATTAATGGGTACATCGCTGCTAGGATAAGCTGCATCTTCGTTATTGGTGCGACTAGGACCAGAATCGCTGATGGAATAGATTTGATAAGAATATTTGTACTCTCGACGACATAACTCTATGGCGGCATCCAAGACTGCCATAACCTGTTCGGCATTAACGATTTTGCCTGAGATTAGGCGATCGCCCAGTTGCTGTAATATTTCTTGAATCGTCGGCGCGGCAGACTGGGACCATTGAGACCATAATTGACCCAAGTGTTTTAAACTCGGCTGCTTCTCTTCGTCAAATTTAAGCTGCAAAAGTTGAATTAGTTGCCCATTAACCCTAATTAACTCTGGGGTAAGTAAGGTAGAAACCGCATTTTTGCTGGTTAAGGGATTCCATAATCTAGCAATTTGTCGTAACCAATTAAGTTGCTGTAGAGATGTAGCCCTACTCCATAAAGAGCTTAAAGCGGGAATTAACCGCTCGTGCTTGGGTTGACCTACTTTGTTGGTAGGGACAGTGCCATAATCTAGTAACCAAGTATCAGTACTTTCTAGCTGACCATATACCAAAGGAATGTGGGGATAGTAAGGGAAAAGTTGGAGATAGGTAACAATTTTTTGCGGATTTTCTTCTGGAGTTTGAGGAGGGTCTAGGGGTTTGGTATCTAAAAAAATTCTGGTTGTCAGGGCAAAATAGCGGTTGCCAATTAACTGCTTAACTTCTTCTTTGGCGATCGCTTCATTAATTGCCCATAAATAGCGTCTGATTACTGGAGTTTTACATCGATGACAAAGACGAGCCTCTAAATTGTTAGAAGCTTCGCAGTGAGGATTTGAGCATTGAATACTAGGCTCAGAATGTGTCATAGATGTTTTAGGCTGGGATGCGCGCTTCATATGATCTTGGGCGCTGATTAAATCAAAATGTACATGGTACTAGTCACAACAGTTTATAGCTGTTATGACTAGATAAATGAAGACATAAAATCAGCAGTTTAGCCGATATTATAAACTTATTTACCAGTTTATTACGCCAGGAATTATAGTGTCAGAAAATTTAAGCAAATTAATGGTACTTTATCCTAATTTTTCTTACCTTTATGATACTCAATCTTAACGAAGTCCAGCAGCATTGTGACCTTTAGGAATAGTGACCTTTGATAATTACTCAGTTGCAGATAGTTCTTGCAAGCTATTGTACAAAGCAAGTGTCAATTTTTGAGAACTTTGGCGTAGCGAATTACTAAGATAATCGGCGACAGTCAAAGGCGAACCGATATTCACCTGGACATCTGTTCCCCATGTCGGACAAAGTTGGCTATAACGAATACTTATGGGCAATATCTTCACGTTTTTCTGAGGTTGGTTAGTTTCTGCTTCTAAAGCGATCGAAGCAACTCCTCTTTTAAGTCGATGAATTTTATTGTCTTGAAAAATGCCCCCTTCAGGAAAAATCACCAGCATGTCATCTTCTTGTAATAATTCGATACTGTGGCGGATAGTACCAATCTTGGGACGTTCCGTGTTGACGGGAAAACCTCCCATGCGGCGCACAAACCATCCTTGTAGACCTTTAACCTCATTAGCAGAAACCATGAAACGTAAATCTCTGCCGCTGACCATTCTACCAACTGCATAGGGTATAATTAAGGCATCCCAGCGAGAACGATGAGTCGGTGCCACAATCACTGAATGATGTGGGGGGATATTTTCTTGTCCTGTGATTTCAATTTTGCCAAAAAAGAGGGGTAAAACTAGATAAGACCCCAAAGGATAAAGTATTCTAGCGACCCAAGGAGAGACGCGGGAATCGATCTGAGGCGATCGCTCCTTAGCCAAATAATTTTTATTTTTTATCTGAGAGGATTTAAGCTGAGTCATTAACAAATAGAAATTTTCCCTGATTATATATATACCTTAATTTTTCTTTAACTAAATGTCTGCCGTTTAGGGGACAGTTGTTGAGTTGTCATTAAACTTTAGAGGATTTAAGGTATTAAAGATTAGGTAATATGTGTTCTTAGTTTAAATGAATTTTAAATGAGTCAATATCAACCAACTACTTCTTTATTAAGCGCAAATCAATTGTCTAAAAGCTTTGGTGGCATTAAAGCTGTTAATAATGCTCAAATTGAAGTTAAACAAGGTAGTATCACTGGTTTGATTGGTCCTAATGGTGCGGGTAAAACCACTTTGTTTAATCTGTTATCCAATTTTATCAAACCCGATAGCGGTAGTGTCATCTTTGATGATAATCCGATTCATCATTTACCTCCCCATCAAATTGCCACCAAGGGTTGTATTCGGACTTTTCAAGTAGCCAGAGTGCTATCGCGATTATCAGTGCTAGAAAATATGCTCTTGGCAACACCTGGGCAAACAGGGGAAAACTTTTTTAAGGTTTGGTTGCAGCAATCAAAAATGAGGGCTGAAGAATTAGCCAATAAAGCCAAAGCTATGGATATTCTTGAGTCTGTTGGTTTGGTAGACAAAGCTTATGATTATGCAGGGGCATTATCTGGGGGACAAAGAAAATTGTTAGAGATGGCGCGGACTCTAATGACTAATCCCAAATTAATTTTACTAGATGAACCTGCTGCGGGAGTTAATCCGACTTTGATTAATCAAATTTGCGAACACATAGTTAACTGGAATCAACAGGGAATTTCTTTTTTAATTATCGAACACAATATGGATGTGATTATGAGCTTGTGCGATCGCGTCTGGGTATTAGCTGAAGGTACTAACTTGGCTGAAGGTACACCAGTAGAAATTCAAAATAATGAGTCGGTGTTAGAAGCTTATTTAGGACAGTAAATTAGTCGCAATCATTAACCATAAGTGAATAAATTAGTTAAATTTCCTCTAGCTTGGACAATTGCTATTGCTGCTGTGGTGCTATTTATCTGTAGTGCTTGGCGACACGCTTTATTACAATCGACTGCTTTCGATTTAGGTATTTTCGATCATGGTATTTATTTAATCAGTCAGGGAAAAGAACCGATTGTGGAGCTGATTGGATTTCACATTTTAGGAGATCATGCTGCCTGGATACTCTATGGTGTAGCTTGGCTCTATAAAATTTACCCCAGTGTTTACTGGTTATTTGCTCTGCAAGCGATCGCTTTGGCTTTGGGGGCTTTACCTACTTGGCATTTGGCGATTGAGGCTGGGTTGAATAAAGCTCAAGCTTACGGTATGGCGATCGCCTATCTGCTCTATCCCCTAATTTTTAATCTCAATCTGTTTGATTTTCATCCAGAGGTAATGGCTCTACCTGCAATTTTAGGGGCAGTATTAGCCGCTAAATTAAACAAGTTGTGGTGGTTTGTGGGGGCAATTATCTTTATTTTAGGCTGTAAGGCAGTATTGGCGTTTACTGTGGCAGCGATGGGGCTATGGTTGTTAATCGGAGCCAAAAAACGTCTATACGGTACGATCGCCCTATTTAGCGGTACGGTTTGGTTTATTCTGGCTTCTCAACTCATTATTCCGAGATTTAGTGGCGAGGAAGCAGCGGCAGTAGGCAGATATGATTTTTTGGGAGATTCGGTATTAGAAATTGCCACTAACTCGATCTTGAAACCAGGATTGGTCTGGGGAAAATTATTTACCCTACCTAATTTAGAATATTTAATTCTACTAATCATTCCCGTAATTTGGGGACTTTCTCTCAAGCATTTGAGTCCTTTAATTGGCGCAATGCCAATTTTGTTTTTAAATCTCCTGACAGATTATCAACCCCAAAAAGATTTAATCCATCAGTATTCTTTACCAATCATGCCTTTTTTACTGTTGGCAGTGATGGAAAATTTAGGGGCTGGAGGTGGCTGGTTACGTAGCCGACGTAATATTATTTTATGGTCGGCGATCGCTTTTTTAGCTTTAGCCAAATATGGCTATTTCTGGGATAGATATCAAAAATATGCTGATAATCGTGCTGCTACTATGGAGGCGATCGCGCTTGTGGAAACTCAAGGGGCAGTTTTAGCACCTCCAAGAGTGGTACCTCATTTAGCTCACCGTCAACAGATCCAAATGCTCCGTGCTGATACCAAATCTCAAGATTTGGCTCAATTTAACTATGTAATCCTCGATCGGCGTCACCCAGGACAGAATATTGCCCCAGATTTAATTGCCAATTTATTGACTAGCTTAAAGCGATCGCCAGAATTTAATCTCGACTATCACCAAGACGAGGTATATTTATTTGTTCAAGCTGAAGACAAGATAGATGACGATAATTTTAACTAACGATGATGGCATTGATGCCCCTGGAATTCGAGCTCTGCAACAGGCAGTTACAGCTAAGAGTATTATAGTTGCCCCCAAAGAACATCATTCTGGTTGCGGACATCGAGTAACTACCCATAGACCAATGCACCTTGAGCGGCGATCGCCGAAGGAATACGCCCTCGATGGTACTCCTGCTGATTGTACTCGCATGGCAATTAGGCAGATTGCGCGGGATACGCAATTGGTATTGTCGGGAATTAATGCGGGCGGGAATTTAGGCACAGATGTCTATATTTCAGGTACAGTCGCCGCAGTCAGAGAAGCAGCCATTCATGGCATACCTGGGATCGCCATTTCTCACTGGATTAAAAGACCTTTAATAATTGATTGGGATGTAGCCACTCGTTGGACAATGAGAGTTTTAGAGGATTTATTAGTTCGTCCTCTTCCTCCTCATAGCTTTTGGAATGTTAATTTACCTCATCTGGAAGCCGATGCCCCTGAGCCAGAAATAGTATTATGTCAGCCTAGTATCGATCCCTTGCCAGTGGAGTTTAAAGTTGAAGGAGACTTGTATCACTATCAAGGAGAATACGCCCTACGCGATCGCACTCCTGGGACAGATGTGGATGTCTGTTTTGGGGGGAATATTGCTGTCACTTTGATAAGGCTGTGACGTACCCATCAGCACGCATAATTACCCTGGGGCGATGGCTAATCATAATGGTGGTTTTTACCTTCTTTGGCGATCGCATTACGCAACGGCAAATTCCGTATCTTCCCTGCGTTCGGGTGACTTAAAACCCAAAACAATTTGCTCTTTTGGGACACCAGCTTCAACGAATTCGTTAGCCACGCCAACTTCTGTACCATCTCGTTGAACCCAGATTTTTCCGTCGATAATATCAACGTGGATTAAACAACCATGTTGATAATGATTATTCTCACGCCCTAAAATCATCAGCAGGTAGCGATCTGATGAGTGGTCAAAGACTGTCTCGAACTTAATATCTCCATGCTTGTAAGGTATTTTTGTATGATTGGTGATAATTTCTTGAATTAGTTTACGGTAATTATTTAATCTATCCATCGGCTAATAACCTCCCGAACGGGATCAAAGACAATAATAGGCACTTTGTAATCACTGAGAAGGATTTCTCCCAGGGGTTCTGTAAAAAAATCTTCATATACTTCTTCATGAAGAGCTAGATAAAGCTTGCGTTCAGGTTCTAAACGTTTAAGTACAGAGAGATAAATAAAATATTGACCTAGGGATTTTTGAGCATCAGCAATTGAGGAGGGTCCACCGAAGGTTTTAATTTCAACAGCAATCTGCTGTTCATCTTTGATTGCCAGGAGCAGTTTTTCTGCTGCTAAATCCACGTACATATCTTGCCTACCCCAACGCAGACGAAGGGGATCATCCGTAATCAACCAACCGTCTTTTTCTAAAGCACGGCGAACTACATCATGGTAGCGATCTCGGTTAGGCATCCTGTTCACGTTAGAACTTAGATAAACTCAATTATACAGGAAAAAACCATGAGGGACTGAGAGTAATATATTGAGTCACATATTTTAATGTCTAAGCGACTGTAAATATCAAATGGATTTGGTATGTTTAACCAAGGCATCTTGCAAACTGGGGGGTAATTTCCGCATAATTTTGCTTTTCTCGCGATCGACTCCTACGAGGATTACTCTTCCTGTTAAATATACTTGTTCGCCGTTAACAGATTGAATTTGATAATCCCAATTCATCCGTACTCCCTCGGTTTCACTAAGACGAGTTTTAACTATTGCCGATACTCCCAGGCGAATGGGTAAATGATACAGTAGAGATAATTCAACCACGGGTAGATCGCATCCCATAGCAACTAGATCGGCAAATTCAATCCCAATCGAACGCAGATATTCTACCCTTGCTTCTTCCATCCAAGTTAAATAAGTACCGTGCCAGACTATACCTGCATAATCGGTATGATGGGGTTGGGCTTTAACGGGATATTCAAACCAGCTTTGATTTTTTGCCTGCAAACCTCGGTCTGGTTCGATCGCCGATGTTGGTAATTTAGGTAATTGCGGTTCGCCGATTTGTTTTTCTGTCAATTTAGTTACACTCCTGCCTAGCACACTTTTTTATTTTACCTGAGAGTCTCAAGCTTGTTACTTCTCAGAAAGGATCGAAACGTCTGAATAAACTACCTAAAAATACCGCTGGTAGTCCGACTACAATACAAATTAAACCTTGAGTAAAATTCAAAGGCATGGTGTCAAAGAGAGAATTTAAAATTGACCACTGACTGAAAAGAATTTGCAGAATCACCACACAGGCAATTCCAATTGCCGAGGGATAGGCGATAGCCTGAGATGCAGATTTTTTTCCCTGGCGCAGTCTTGTCCAGATTGAAGGTAAAAGCTGGCTAATACTTAAGAGGTAAAAAATTTCTGCCGCAACTAACGCCTGAACAGCCATAGTTCTAGCTAATACTTCATTAGCCGTAGTATACATAACCCATTCAAAGATACCGAATGTAATTGCCCAATTAAGCAGTGAAATAACCAGAATTCGCCTCAAAATACTGCTAGATAGTAAAGGTTGTTGGGGATGACGAGGGGGTTGCGCCATGACATCTTGAGTCTGGTGGTCAAAAGCCAGAGGAATTGAGAGGGCAGAAGAACTGACCATATTAAGCCAGAGAATCTGTAGAGGTAAGATTGGTAGAGCAGTTCCCAATAAGACACTGGCTAAGATCGTTAATGCCTCTCCACCATTGACAGGCAGGACAAAGGCGATCGCCTTTTGTAAATTGTGATAGACGGTGCGTCCTTCCTCTACGGCAGCCTCAATAGCAGCAAAATTATCATCGGTCAAAATCATATCGGCAGATTCCTTGGCAACTTCTGTACCTGCTTTACCCATAGCAATGCCAATATCTGCTTGCTTGAGTGCCGGGGCATCATTGACCCCATCCCCAGTCATCGCCACTATTTCTGCTTGAGACTGTAAGGCATTTACCAGGCGTAATTTCTGTTCGGGGGCAACACGAGCAAAAACTACTCCCTCTTGTACTGCTGTGGTCAGGTCGCGATCGCTCATTAGCTGGAGCTCTTTGCCTGTAAAAGCGATAATTTCCCCTTTGGGGTTTAAATTGAGCATACGGGCGATGGCACAGGCAGTGGTAGCATGATCTCCCGTAATCATCTTGACCTTAATCCCTGCTGCTAAACAGTTGGCTACTGCGGCGATCGCTTCGGGTCGAGGGGGGTCGATCATCCCTTGTAAGCCGACAAAAACTAATCCTGTGGCGATATCTTCTCGCTCGATGGTTTGTTGGCTGGCTGCTACCTGTTTCTGGGCAAAGGCAATGACCCTTAATCCTCTCTTGCCCATATCTTCTGCCAACTGATGGATTCGAGCGCGAGGGAGTGATTCTGTGGCTGTATTCACCAGCTGGCGATCGCAACGAGCCAGAATGGTTTCTACCGCCCCCTTAACATAAGTTATGTTCCCAGAATTAACATTGTGGTGCTTATTTTTCTGTTCATGCAAGGTTGCCATGTATTGAAATTGGGAATCAAAAGGAATAGCATCTAGTCTGGGCATGGTTTTAGTCAGGATTGGTGCTGGTAATCCCCCTTTAGTAGCAGCCACAATTAATGCGCCTTCAGTGGGATCGCCAGCAACTGTAAACTGACCTGCTGCTGTCTCTAAATAAGAGTCATTGCACAAGAGTCCATTACGCAAACAGGCATTTAAAGTAAGTTCGGACTCTAAATCAAGGGGTTGGTGTTGATGGAGAATTTGACCCGTGCAACTATAGCCTGTCCCCTCAACCTGATAAAGTTTGCCTCCTGCATAAATTTCTTTAACCGTCATTTGATTCTCAGTCAGAGTGCCAGTTTTATCGGCACAAATAACCGTGGCACTGCCCAGAGTTTCTACAGTGGGTAAATTACGAATAATGGCATGACGAGCTGCCATACGAGAAACACCGATCGCCAGAGTAATAGTAACTAAAGAAGGTAATTCTTCGGGAATGCCACTAACTGCCAGGGCAACTGCCGCCTGAAACATCGGCAACCAAGACCGCTCCTGACTCAAACCTACCGCAAAGGTGAAAGCTGCCAACCCCAGAATTATATACAGCAGTCTCCAGCTAAATTGCTCTAGTTTGCGAGTCAGAGGTGTTTTTAAGCTCGTACCTTGTGCCACTAGCTGAGAAATGCGACCAGTCTCCATCGCTTCGGCGATCGCGACTACCAAACCCGTTCCCTGTCCCGCAATAATCACTGTACCTGCATATGCCATATTCTGGCGATCGGCAAGGGGAGTGGCTGCATCTATTACTTCAGTAGTCTTATCTACGGGGACAGACTCCCCAGTCAGAGCAGATTCATCAGTTTGCAAATTATTAACCTCGATTAGCCGCAGGTCAGCCCCAACCTTATCCCCTGTATTCAATTTCACCAAATCCCCAGGTACTAATGCCTCTGAGTCTAGAGTTTGCTCTTTACCCTGACGGATCGCTGTTACTACCGTGGCGATGGATGCTGCTAAAGCAGCTAGGGCATTTTCTGCCTTAAATTCTTGAATATAACCGACGATCGCATTAATCAGGACAACCGCAAAAATTACGCCTGCATCGAGCCAATCTTGAAGTAATAAGGTAATAACTCCTGCTAAGAGCAAAATATACAACAATGGTTGGTTAAATTGCTGTAAAAAAAGCTGATAGGGATTTTTACTTTGGCGCAGGGTTAGTTGATTGACTCCAAATTTCTCCCGTCGTCGCGCGGCTTCATCACTGGTCAGTCCCTGCTCGACATCGCTAGTTAAAATTTGAGTCACTTCCCCGACTGAAAGTGAATGCCATTGATACTCCAAACTAGTTCTGACTAATTTCTCTCTCTGAGACATTATTTGTTAGTAGTTAGTAGGTAGTGGGTAGTAGGTATTGATGACAAGTATTGATTCCCAAATCCTATTTTGTAGCCGTCAAACTCAGGTTACTTAAGTCAGTTATCTGGTTAATGAAGAACCCTCGATATTAAGAAGTATTTTTATTTAATTGACTTGGTTCAATATAACTTGTACGGCATGAATAATAATCTGAGGTCGATCGAGCCACACGAAATGACCGCTATTACTTGTCTTAAGCTGAAGACAATTGCTTGACAGGTTAGATAACTCTTCCTGCATTTTTGTTCGTAACTGATTTGCCTTTTTCAGCGGCATAAAAACAGTCCAAAAAGTTGGTTTGAAGAAAGAATTGGCTTTGATATTGACTATGGGTAATGTACCTAAATGATTGGCTACACTCACTTGCTGTCCGCTACGTTCTAAATTGAGCATTTCGCGACTCATAGTCAACCAGTGTTTGGGACGACAAAAAGAGCATTGAACATAGTTGCCAGCAGATGGCGAAAACTGGCGTAACTCAGGCTTTAAAAATTTAAACAAGCCAAATAATCTAAATAATCGCACAATCCCCAATATTGAACCCAAAACAGACATAAAAAAGCCAGAAATAAACCAAAGCTTGAGAGCTTTTAAGGAAATAGACATGTTTAACATTCCTGTTTCATGTAGTCCGTCTGTCAGTACCATCCCTTTAACTTTCTGGGGAAACAAATGAGCATACAAACGCACATTATAGCTACCAAAAGAATTGCCTACTAAAATATAAGGTGGTTCAATTCCTGCATTGGTAAGTAATGTATCCAACTCCCTTACAATTTGTTTGCTAGTACGGGGATAGGGACTGAGATCGCTCCAGCCATATCCAGCACGGTCGTAAATACATACCCGCGTAAGTTTTGCCAATTCCTCAAGGAGAAAGTAGCCTTCTACTCCTCCTAAACTGTGGTCTAAAACAATAGTCGGCAGATTACTAGCTTGTCCTGCAACGCAAAGATGTAACCGATAGCCACCAATATCAATTAACTGACCAGGAGGAGATTGACGGTCTTCTAACCAACAGGCGATCGCTTGATATAACGTGGTGGCAATTAAGATTAAAATTCTAATGGGCATTAGGTTCACCAATAGTTTCTCATTTTTAGGTTTCGGTTAATCTAGGAATTAATTGCGCCAAATTACAAGGACGATGGCGAGAATCTAGTTGGTCTTGAATAATTTGCCATCCTGTTTGACAAGCCCCAGAAGAACCAGGTAAACAAAAAATATAAGTACCGTTAGCCACCCCAGCTACAGCGCGAGATTGAATAGTCGAGGTTTTAATCTCCTGATAAGAAATTAGACGAAATATCTCCCCAAAACCCGTAATTTCCTTATCTAATAATGGTTTAATTGCCTCTGGAGTGCCATCCCGTCCAGTAACTCCCGTACCACCAGTAGTTAAAATTACCTGCACAGATGGCTCGGCAATCCAACGGGATATAACTGCCCGAATTTGATAGATATTATCAGGAACAATTATTTTTTCTGCCAGATGATGCCCGACAGCCTTTAAGTTATCCACTAATATTTTGCCCGATTTATCATCAGCCTCAGTGCGGGTATCAGAAACAGTCATGACGGCAATTGGTAATGGCAGGAAAGATTTATGGTCATCCATTTTTTTGTTGGGTTTCGTTACTGTGATCCAAGCTTATGACTACTTTTTACAGTTTTCAAGATAGCGATCGCCTGGGAGACAGAATATAGCGATCGCCAATAGCAAATTGACAAGCAATTCCGTAATTTGCTAAGTTCAGGAAATGTGAGTGTTAAACAACTCCAGGAGAAGATGCCAATGCCAACATTCTACACTGGCGACATAATCCAGGGGACACCCGTGATCGGTGAGTTAGATGTCAGCGACCTCGAACCAGGTAAGAAGCACCGCTTTTTCTTCCAAGGGGTAGAGATGGGTACCGGTCAACGCTGGTACGTCCCCCTTGTTGTGGCTAAGGGCGTTCGAGACGGTAAACGTATCTTAATGACAACTGGCGTGCATGGCGATGAATTAAGCCCAGTGAAAGCAGTGCAGCTGATCGTGGAGAAACTCGATCCGAACCAAATGTCTGGCACGGCGATCGCAGTTTATGACCTTTCTCGCCCAGCCAGGGAATACATGCATCGTGATTGGCTTAGTACACAGCAAGGCTACTCCTTAATCAATTTTAATCGCGTCTGGCGTAGCACAGAAACGGAGGACAAACAAACCGTCGATGATGCACCAACACGCCATGCTGGTATCCTCTGGAATCATCTGTTCAATAATAACGTCGATGTTGCCCTCGACTATCACACAGCTTCAACTGGTGGAGATTTTACGATGTTTATCTTCGCCGACTTTAGGAAGCCAGAGATCGAGCAAATTGCTAGATTGTTTCCCAGCGAACAGATCAAAAACGATTCGGGCGAAGAGGGCTCGCTGGAAATGGCATTTGTCCAGGCGGGCATTCCAGCAATAACCATCGAGATCGGCGCTCCTCGAATCTTCGACCTCTCGAAGATTGGGATGGCTGTCAAGGGCAGCATGAACGTGTTCAAGCACTATCACATCCTTGAAGGTTCTATGGATGACACGTCTGAGGAGGCTCAAACCTTTTTCGGTGATAAATTTGAGTCTATTAGTTCGACAACTGGCGGTTATCTTGAGTTACTTGTGGATCTTAGAGACACTGTGACACCAGGTCAGAAAGTCGCACTCCAGCGCAATTCTTTCGGCGATATCGTCGCCGAGTATGAGGCAAGTGTGGAAGGTCAAGTCGCCACGATCGCCCGAGACGCTCTCAGCGAGCCTGGCTCGCGGATAATGCAGATCCTGCATAAAAGCGCGGACTGATTATATATTTGACTATATTTTTAGTAACTATCAACGGATTAATCTAATTTATTGGCTCTAGATAAACTAGGCACTGTTTTCAATGCCAGGCGATTACCCTAATGGTGCGCTCCGCGATCGCGATTAGCAAAATAGGGCAAAGTATAACGCGCTATCTGCCAATTATTACGCCAAAATAAAACCAACCAGGGTAAAGCCAAGGCGATCGCAATTAATCCTTGCCACCAAGAAGATTGTAATTGTTCGACGGTATAAAAAGCCTCGCCATTGTTAAAGACTGTAGCCCAAACTTCTAAGCCCACAGCCATTAAATTATTTAAAACATGTACCATAATTGGCAACAATAAACTTTGAGTCCTCAGATATAGCAAAGCCATAACCAAGCCAAAGTTAAATAATCCCAAACAATTGAAGTGTAAACAGCCAAAGACGAGAGAAGAAAAAAAGATTCCCGATAAGATTGACCATTTGACCGACCATCTTTGCAAGATAATGCCCCTAAACAAAACCTCTTCTAGTAGAGGAGCTAAAATTACAATTGAAATAAATTGAATACTATTGTAAATTATTGGATAGTTGGTTTCTTGGGCAGTTAAAAACAATCTGGCGGAAATTAAAGAAGTCACCAATTTGGGATCTGAGAGAGAAACCACATAATAGATTACTTGTCCTGAACCCAAAGAAAACATTAAGACAGGAATCACCAGCAACAGCCAATATAAACATTGCTTTAACGGTGGCGGTTGACCAAAAATGAATTTCAGCCTTAATCGCGATCGCCGTTGGTGATAAAACAACCAAACGATCACGATCGAATAAATAAAAATATTAGCAACCAGAGTTGCAAATAAAGGATCGTCAGCCCTAATGGTCGAATTGGTAGATTGTTGCCACCACTTAACCCCAAACTGCATTAACTCTGACAGAAATACTAACAAAGGGATGGCTAGAATTAACCAAAAAAAGATACTTCGTGCTTTTACTCGTAAAAAAGGATCGTTGTGCGCCATTATTTTCTATCTAAGGAGTTGTTAGTTCGTTAACCAACTCGTAAAATAACATCCTGGTTGACTTGAATAATATTCTAATCAAACTGTCTTTTCCTTTGACATTAGTTCTCAGTTCTTGATACCGATCACTCAACTGTTGACCGATTTCCCCTTTGACTCTCTGACGGTTTGGCGCAATCTGGCACACAGCCCACACATACAAATGCGCTCTGGCAATGGAACTACCGTGAAATTTACGTTTGGTCTTATCTCCTGACTGCTTGTAGCTATAGCTCAAGCCCAAAAATGCCTGGAATTTCCTTAAGGACCGATCGCGTTTTTGCCATTTACCATTTTTTTCCTCTCTCTCAATCCAGGGCTTGCCACCAACCAGAAATTTATCAAAGGGATAACAATGGTAAAGTAGCAATATTTTATTA
>JAAUYH010162601.1_pt1 | contig 17953 bp, 17 predicted proteins | sample 7278061 | NCBI WGS metagenome assembly JAAUYH01 (sample SAMN14350203, study PRJNA611818) | marine sediment metagenome | isolation source: surface marine sediment (0.6m) | place: French Polynesia: Moorea | collected 2018-08 | reverse complement strand
GCGCCCGACGACCAGCGGCTCGGGGATGCCGACGGGGATCCGGTCGATATTGGCGAGGATCTTGTCGCGCACGCGCAGGATCGCGGTGTCGGACGACACCCCCACCTCGAAACGCGCGGTGACCATCACCGCATCGTCCCGCGTATCGGAATAGACGTGTTCGACCTGGTCGATGCCCTTGACGATGGTCTCCAACGGCTCCGTGACCAGCTTGACGGCATCTTCCGCCCGAAGCCCGTGGGCCTGAACGTGGATGTCAACCAGCGGGACCGAAATCTGCGGCTCCTCCTCGCGGGGGAGGCTGACGAGCGCGATCAGCCCGACGGCCAGCGAGGCGAGCAATATGAGCGGGGTCAGGGGCGAGGCGAGGAAGGCCTGCGTCAGTCGCCCGGCAATGCCGAGCCCGCCGTTCTCTGTCTCTGAACCGTCACTCATCTTCGGTGACCACGGTCTCGCCCGCACCGAGCCCGGTCAGGATCTCGCGCCACTGCGTGCCGTCCCGCTGAAGTGCCCCGCCCGGCACGACCACCCGTTCAACCGGGCCTTCGTCCGTTTCCACTGTCACGAAATCCAGCCCACCATGGCGCGACAGCGCGGCTTCGGGGGCGAGGATCGCCTGCCGTTCGCCGACCGGCAGCCGCACAGGCAGGCGCCGCCCGATGAAATCCGGATCGAGTCCTTCGACGTCGACATCGGCCTGCACGCGGCCGCCTTCGATCTGCGGATAAAGCTTGGCGAGCGTGCCTTGGCGCAATTCCCCGACCGTGCCGATTTCGATCACGTCGCCTTCGGCCAGGTCGGCGGCGTGCCGCTCGGGGATGGAAAGCCTGAGATAGACGCCACCGCCGCCCACGACCGCAATCGCCTCTCCCGGTGCGACGACCGAGCCGACGGAGACCGGGACCGACAGGACGATCCCGTCCTCGGGCGACAGGACGGCGCCTTCTTCGATCTGACGCTCAATCACCAACCGTTCCGCCTCTAGACTGGTGATCTCGCCTTCGAGGACACTGACGGCGGTTTGAAGCTCCTCGAAGCGCTGGCTGGTGATCACGCCCCGCTCGATCAACTGCTCGCCCCGCGCCAACTCGGAGCGCGCGGTTTCGAGACGCGATGCCAGCGCGTCCAGCCGGGCGTCCAAAGCCTCGATCTGGAAGGTGAGCTTGGGGTCTTCGATGAGGGCGACCCTGCCACCGGACCGCACCTCGTCTCCCTCTGTCACGTCGAGAGACACGATCGATCCGCCGATGCGCGCACGCGCTGGCACGCGGTCCCGTGTCTCGACCTGACCGTAGACTGGCTTCCATTCCGTGACGGTTTGGTATGAGACCTCGAACGTCTCCCCCGACGCTGACGATGCGAAGGAGCAGATTGCAAGAATAAGAAGGAACCGAGACATGCGACTATGGACCAGAATTGGGTTGCATTGGCGCAATCGAATAGTGGATGGAAGGCAGTCTCGCATTGATTTGTCGCAATTAAGGGTTTCCGGAGGACAAGCTGCTGTCAGAAAAGGGCTACGCAAATACGCGCTCCCTGGCTGATGCGATATCTAGCCAGAGCTGAATGACAGTGGCGTACCGGTTGCTGTTGATCGGATACTGGTGTTGGCACGAGCAAGTGCTGCGACTTTTTCGCTGTGCCACTCCGCGTAACTTTCGGCCCATTCCCGACATTCGCCGTCGCACCTCGACGCTGCAGTCGCAGCCCGCATAGCCGCCATTCGCTGCATCAGCTCTGACTCGGAGGCATCATGTGACTGAACTGCGGACCAAGCCGCCCTCAGATGGTGCCGCTTGAATGTCTGCGTTACATTAGTGCGGTCGTCGCCAAGAACAGCTAGCAATTCTATCGCGACGGAAACTCGAATAGTGCACGTCCTTGTCCGACACAATACTTGCTGCTGAACCAACTATCCGCCTTATTGCCTTCCTGGCCGTTCTGGCGGCCATGGGACTTTGGGAAGTGGCCGCACCCCGGCGACGACGGGATATTCCGCGGGTTGTCCGATGGACAAATAACCTTGCGCTCGTGGTGCTCGACACCGCCATCCTGCGGCTGACCTTTCCGATCCTCGCGGTTGGTCTCGCAGCCATGGCCGAGGAGCGCGGATGGGGGTTGTTCAACAACATCGATGCGCCGATTTGGGTTGCTATCGTGGTCTCTATGCTGCTTCTCGATCTCGCAATCTACCTTCAGCATGTGATGTTCCACACGGTACCGGGGCTCTGGCGCCTGCACCGGATGCACCACGCCGATCTCGACTTCGACGCGACGACGGGGCTGCGGTTCCACCCGGTGGAAATCGTGATCTCGATGGGGATCAAGCTCGCGGTGGTCGCGGCGCTCGGCCCGCCCGCTGTCGCCGTGCTCCTGTTCGAGGTAATCCTGAACGCTACCGCGCTCTTCAACCACGCAAACATTGATTTTCCTCGTCCGGTGGACCGAATCCTCAGATGGATCGTTGTCACCCCGGACATGCACCGAGTCCACCATTCCGTCGATCCACGCGAGACCAACTCGAACTTTGGCTTCAATCTACCGTGGTGGGACCGGCTCCTCGGCACATACGTTGCCCAACCCGCGAAGGGGCACAAGGGTATGGAAATCGGCCTCGAACAGTTTCGCACACGCCGCGACCTCTGGCTCGACCGAATGCTGGTTCAGCCGCTGCGCGGCCCGGCGGGCGGAGGTGCGCTCGACCCCCAGAGCGAACGGAGACGATCTTCACCCGTCTCGTCCAAGCAAACCAAGCTTGGCACTGATCAAATGGATCGATAGCCCTGAACGAAAGACTGTTTTGCGGCGCTTGAGCGTCATTCAGGCAGCGTGCAATATCGGTCGAAATGGGCTCTATGCAGACATCGGATGCAACTCAGCATTTAGCTGTGCCCGAACCCGGTGCAGTTGCGTTTCCGGCCCATTCCGGACCTTCACTTCAACTGGCTACGCCGCAGTGCAACGTGGAATCGACCGTTCGCTGGAGCCGCAAGATGAACTCGTTGCTGAGGTGGGTTGTGCAACACATACTGGACATTCAAGCAGGTTAAGTTCATCTACCATTCGCGAGATGCCAAATAGTCAGCTGCCAATTCATCCAGCTCTGGCTGGGCGAACCAAATCCCATTCGCCATGACACCGACGCGCTCACGCGTTGCGCTTACGTTGTCGAGAGGGTTGCCCGACAGCAAGATCAAGTCGGCAGCGCTTCCGACAGAGACGGTTCCTTGCACGTCTCCAGTCATCTCATTGATTATCTGCCCTGCTGTTCTTGTACCGGCTGCCAGAGCCTCATAGCTCGTCAGACCCGCATCAACGAGCAACTCTAGCTCGCGGTGAATGTCGCTTGGAATGGAGCCTTCGGGAGTGAATCCACCAGCGTCAGTTCCAATGGGAATCGGCACGCCCGCGTCATGAAGTGCTTTGACCATCGCGGAAAGAAATGGCTGGATTTCGTCCCGGCGATACTCACCTTGACCCGCAAAAGGACCGAAATGACGGCCGCGGGTCTTCCAATCTTGTACGTAATCTTGACGAAACTCCGCAAACCTCGGCTCGTCCAGAGTTCCTTCTAAATCGAGGAGCAACTTGTAAAGCGCCTCATCAGTCGACAGATTCGACACGACAGACACATCGTTTTCGATGACGAGTTTTACGGTCTGAGGAATAGTGGATGCATCAACCGGATAGTTCCGCAGTTCATCGTACTGAGGGTCGGGCTCTTTGCCCGTGTTGTAACCGATCCAGTGATGCGAGAGGAACTCATCGACATGAGAGACCCCTTGCAATCCTGATGACAGCTAGACCTCTAGCGGTACCTGGTTCAAGAGGTGTCCAACAGAATAAAGACCTTCCCTCTCAGCTGCCGAAACTGCCGCTAGGAACTGCCTCTCCGTCAAGCCGTCGTACAATTTGACGCCGTTATATCCATCCCTTCGGTATTTGGACGTAATCGCTTGGGTGGGAGAGGCTCGGTCCTCGAAGACATGTGCCTGCGGCGCGTCGAATATGGGATTCAGGATATTGAGGGGTGGCAGTTCGCTTATGTAAAGGGCGACACCGACAACGAGTCCGGCCGCGCTTGCGACTAGAGCTGCGCGCCGTGTGCGGTAACGCTTGAATACCAGCGCAACGATCAAAGCCAGCAGCATAGGCAAAACAATCCGGGCCGCATCATAACCGAGGACAATCGTACGGATGCCGAGTTCGTCGTCGTAGTTGCCGACGAGCGTCGGCTCCATCGCGTAAATTCGTGGCCCAATGAGATCACCCGACTGAACCTCTTCGCGCCATTTGAGTGCGCCCGCTGGCGCCCGAGACTCTACGAACAAATGGCCCAGCCATGGGGGGCTAGACAGAGGTCTGCTTGGCAATCTATCCACATCTTACAATGCAAGTGCAGCGAACGGCCGCATCCGCGCTGCTCACTGATACCAACATAAGCTACTTGCCTATCCAGCGCTTGCAGCGAAAGCCCGCTTCGTCCGCTTAGCGGGCGTCAGACCAGCCTGCAGCGAGCGGCCGCTTCGAGCCCAAAGCAGACCTGCTCAGGGTGTTCAATTTCGCATTTGCAGCAAGAACGCCGATAGTCACGAACGGCCCTAAGCTGCCGTTCGACAGTTACCGAAGTGCCGCGATGCGGCTTTCATGACCCTGCATTTCTTTTCCGGACATCAATTTCAGCTGGTGCGCGAGCGCAATGTGGGGATACCAGCCGCCGTGAAAGTCCTTGGCGCGGCAGCCTTCTGCTCGAAATGCTCCGAAGTTTAATGCGCCGCCGTTGTGCTAAACTGGATAGAAAATAGTTCACTCCGGATCAAACACGTAGCCTATTCCGCGCACCGTCCGGATCACGCTCGGCTTCTGCGGGTTGCGCTCGATCTTCCGTCTCAGCCGCGAAATTCGGATGTCGATCGAACGGTCGAACGGGTCCCAAGACCGGTCATGAGCCTGCTCTAGGATCTGGTCGCGGTTCAGCACCCGGCCCTGGTTGTCGGCGAAGAGTTTGAGAAGCCTGAATTCCATCGCGGTCAAGGGCACGTCTTCGCCCTCGGCATCCGTCATCTTCGCGGCGTCGAGGTCGAGAATGTATTCGCCAAAAGCCACGCGCTGCCCGGCGACAGCATTGGCCGCCGGCACCGCCGGCGCCCCACGGCGGCGCAAAACCGCCTTTATCCGAGCCTCGAGCTCGCGCAGATCGACCGGCTTGCCAAGGTAATCGTCCGCGCCCATCTCCAACCCGACGATCTTGTCGACAGTCTCACCGGCAGCGGTCAGCATCACGACCGGCACATCGTTCTCGGTCCGCAGGCTTCTGAGTGCCGAAAGTCCATCCTCACCAGGCATGTTGATGTCCAGCAGGATGAGGTCGGGAGCATCGGTTTCGACTGCCTCGCGCATTGTCGCGGCGTCTCCAGCGACGGTCACGCCAAAGCCTCGCTTCTCGAGGTACTCCTGCAGCATCTCGCGCAGGTCAGGTTCATCGTCGCAGAGGAGGATCGTGGCGGTCGTCATGTGGAACTCCCGGAAATCAGACGTGTCACGAACTCTCTCAACTCCTTGGGCGAAACAGGTTTCTCGATATAAGGGCGCTTCACCTCGCCGAGGAAAGCCTGGCTCTGGCGGCCCATTGTGTCACCAGTGAGGAAGCCCGTGTGTCGGGCCAGTTCGGGCTGGCGCTCCGTGATCGCCTCATAGACGCCGCGCCCGTCGATATCGGGCATATTCAGATCCGACAGGACGGCGTCGTAGCTGGACTCTCCTAGCGTGTCGAGCGCGTCCTGGGCGTTGTAGACCACGTGCGTGCTGAAGCCGCCTCGCTCAAGGATCTCGGCATTTAGGTCGGCAACGTCCGGCTCGTCGTCGATGACGAGGATATGGGCCGTCTTGTCCGTGGCCCCGTCCGGCGGTGCGGCTACCATTTTTCGCCGGTCCGCCTTGCTGCAGGGCAGCGTGATGACGAAACGCGCCCCGCCAGCGTCAGCTGCCTCGACTGAGATGTTCCCCTTGTGCGCAGCGACGATGCGGTGACACATGGCGAGCCCGATGCCCGTCCCCTTGCCCACGCCCTTGGTGGTGAAGAACGGTTCGAAGACACGTGCCCGGATGTCTTTCGGGATCCCCGGACCATCATCCTCGACGACGATACGCGCACCGTCTTTCAAGGGCTTCGAGAGGACGCGAATGTGTCCTGAATTCTCGCCAATGGCTTGGGCTGCGTTCAGAACCAGGTTGATGACGACCTGCGTGATCTGGTCCGGGTCGGCACAGACCGGCTTCAGTTCCCGGTCGAGCGCCAACTCGATTTCTGCGTTTCCAAGCGAATCGCCGTAGCGCGCGACCTCGACTGCCGTCTCGATCACCTCGTTGATCTCGGTCTCTTCCATCCTGACCGGCTCGTGCCGGGCCATGGTCAGGAAGGCCTTCACGATCTTGGCACAGCGTTCGGCGGCCTCCGAGATTTTCTTTGTCTTTCTCAGAACGTCCGGGTCCAGGACTTCGTCCTCGAGCATCATCGCGTGTCCCACGACGACCGAAAGCGGATTGTTCAGTTCGTGGGCGACCCCGGCCATCAGGCCGCCAAGGGCCATCATCTTCTCGTTTTGGAACATCTGCTCTCGTTGATGTTCAAGTTCTTCCTCGATTTGGAGCTCGTGCGTAAGGTCGCGAGTAAAGGTCACCAGAACCTCCTCGCCGTTCCATTCAGTCAGGCGACCCGAGACGGCGCCCACGAAAGGTTCGCCTTCGGCATTCTTGAACTCGGCCCTATAATCCCTGACGGACCCTGTGGCCCTAACCGCTTCGAGAAATCCTTTTCGCTTCGAGGCGTCGACGTAGAAAGTGGTGGCATCGAGGTTTTCACCGAAAAGCTTCACGAGTTCCGGGGAGCGATAGATGATCTCGCCCGTGTCCGAACGGTTCATGAGGACGGGTGCCGGAAAGGCCTCGACCACGCGGCGGATCAGTGCCTCACGCTCCTGTACCTCGGTTAGGTCGGTCATCGACGAGACGACGCATGTCTCGCCGTCGAATTCGGTCAAAACGCCAGTAAGCGACACCGAGATCTTTCGGCCATTCGGTGTGCTGAACCGGGTCTGGAAGTCCTCAACCTTGCCGTACTTGTGCAGCCGCCTGACGTATTCCGGCCGTGCCTCGGGATCGATGAAGACGGGCCGAGCATCCTCGACAACACCGATCATCTCGACTGCGGCGGGCGACTGGTAAACGACCTTGCCGTCCTCGGCCCGCGCCATGACGACAGGGATCGGGTTCGCTTCGAGGATGCGCGACAGCAGCCGGTCCCGCTCCTCGGCGCGGACCTCGGCTATGTGCTTGTCGGTCACGTCGGTCCGCGTCACCACGAAACCGCCGCTCTTCGTCGGGTGATAGGACAGTTCAAAGTACCGGTCGTCGAGCTGCCGGATCTCGGTGCGTTTCGCGCCCGCGTCCCGGTCGCCTTCCGACACCGTTTCCCACTCGGCACCGCTTTCGTGCTTCTCACTCACCACACCCCGCTGCACGCAGCCGTGTATCAGGTCGCGCCAGTGCATGCCTGGCCGGATCATGTCCGATATGGGGCCAAGCAAGTCCTTGTAACGCTGGTTGAACATGACGAGCCGCTCGTCGGCGTCGTAGATCGCGATACCCTCCTCAAGCGCCTCGAAGGCCTCGGCCAGAAGCTCGGGTGAGATCGTGGTGAAATCAGTCGGTTGGCTTGTCATATGACTGTTCTAGAGCGGCTCTGTTTCACGCCGATTTCAACCGCGGAGGCTTTTGTTTCATTTGTATCAGCGCATTTCCAGAAAGCGCGGCGATATCTCTCCGAATTCCTTTCTTCGCAGGCACTTGCCCTGCGTTGGGCCCGTTAGGGCGAACCAACGACAATTGAAACACGCGAACCCGGTTTCAGACAACCCACTGCAACATGAGCAGACGAGAAAGCTGCCATTGAAACCGACGGCCACGCCGTCCCCAAGGAAAGGCAGAGAGACATGACCGCTTTCGTAATTACCTCCCCCGCTCCCGTCTCGCCTCGGGCCGGCTTCGGCTGGCTGGGAAGAACCGTCCACGACTGGAACAAGCGCCGGATCACCCGCCGCGAAATCGCACGGCTCGACGCGCACCTCTTGTGCGACATCGGGATCACACCGCCGCCCGCTGATCCCGGCGTCGAGCTTCTCAGGAAGGCGCAGGTCTCATGGTGAAACCGTTCCAGCGCTCCCGCCGCGAAACCGACACCAGGTACCGCGACGCCCTGCGCGGCACCAACTTCCAACGCTACTTCCAGGGCGCGTGATCCGCGCCCTGCCCCTCCTCCAAAGGAATACGCACATGACAATCAAGACCTCGATCCTCGACACCATCGGCGACACCCCCGTGATCCGCGTCAACAACATCGCGCCCGAGGGCGTCGAGATGTACGTGAAACTTGAGGCAAGCAACCCCGGCGGCTCGGTCAAGGACCGCCTGGCGCGCGCCATCATCGAGACCGCCGAAAAGGACGGCAGCCTGAAGCCCGGCCAGACCGTGGTCGAGGCAACCTCGGGCAACACAGGCATCGGCCTCGCCATTGTTTGCGCCCAAAAGGGTTATCCACTGGTCGTCACCATGGCCGAGAGTTTCTCTGTCGAACGCCGCAAGCTCCTTCGCTTCCTCGGCGCCAAGGTCGTGCTGACGCCCGCCTCCGAAAAGGGCACCGGCATGGTGCGGAAGGCGAAGGAGCTTGCCGAGACCCACAACTGGTTTCTTGCCCGCCAGTTCGAGAACCCGGCCAATGCCGACGTTCACGCCGAAACGACAGCGCGCGAGATCCTCGAAGATTTCGGAATCGGGCTCAACTATTTCGTGTCCGGCTTCGGCACCGGCGGCACGATCTCGGGCGTCTCGCGCACTTTGAAGGCCGAAAGCCCGGCCACCCGGATCATCGCCGCCGAGCCCGAGAACGCCGCGATTATGGCCTCCGGCCAAATCCAGAAGTTCGCCGAGGACGGCTCCGCCGCCGAAAGCCACCCCGGCTTCCGTCCGCACCCGATGCAGGGCTGGTCGCCCGACTTCATCTCGAAGGTCGCACGCGAGGCGCTGGTCGAGAAGCGGATCGATGCGTTCACCGGCGTCCGGGGCGACGACGCGATGCAGTGCGCTCGCGACCTCGCGCAGAAGGAAGGCATCTTCGTCGGCATCACCGCAGGCGCAACCTTGGCCGCCGCGCTGGAAGTGGCGAAGACCGCGCCCAAGGGCTCGAAGATACTCGCAATGCTGCCCGACATCGGCGAGCGTTACCTCTCGACGCCGCTCTTCGCCGATATCACCGAAGAGATGACGGACGAGGAAATGGCGCTCTCGAAATCGACCGCCGACATCCGGTTCGACGTGCCTCCGGTGGCCGTGCCTAGGGCAACGCCTGCCCCGGCGGCAGACGACGCAGCACTTACCGAGGTGCGCGAGACAGTCGCGTCGACCCCGGTCGTGCTCTACGCGCTCGAGTGGTGCGAGTTCTGCTGGTCGGTCCGCAACATGTTCAGGGACGCCGGGATCGAATACCTCTCGGTCGATCTCGACAGCGCGGCCTATCGCGAGGGCAACCGGGGCGGACGCCTCCGCGCAGCGCTCCGCGAGATCTGCGGCTCGCCGACAATCCCGCAGGTCTACGTCGGCGGCGAGTACGTCGGCGGCGCGACCGAAACCTTCGAGGCCTTCAACTCGGGCAAACTGAAGGAGCTTCTCGACAAGCAGTCAATCGCGATGATCGCGGCCGCCGAGAACGCCTATGACTACCTGCCGAAATGGCTGCATCCGCGGTGAGACCGACCCCGTAATGGCTTGGCTCGGCGTCGAATTGGACGCCGGGCTTTCATTTTGTGGTTCGGAGTCAGAACTGACCTTCGAAATGATCAGCTCGCGTGAGATGGTCTCACGCTTCGAGAATCGGATGCCTCCAGACCGGCGCGCCGTCTGGCCGCCGCCTTGCGCTGTCATCGTGTTTGCAGCCCAATTCCTCGTCAAGACGGATAGATCGAATTTTCTCCTCGCGTATGTATGAAACCGGTCGCCACCAACCCAAGGTTTCGCAAGCCCAGCGGCGCGTTGCTTGCGCCGCTTCGAACGCATAGCACTTGCCTTCGCACTTCGGATCCCAGATCTGCCACCCAATCTCCGGCTCTGGCCAATCCGTTAAAAAATGGGCCCGGCAATCCTGATTGCTTTTTCACGCCCTTCCCGAAATTCAAAGACCAATAACCCGTATCCTCGAAACTCCCCGTGCCCAATACACATTGCAAACGTGCGCCATGCTTGGCCAACTGAATAAGGACCGCCCGAGGGGACAGAGCGTTCAAGTTCGGCGAAGCCATGAAACTCCGGCCAATCGATTGCGGCCAGCTTTCGCAATACCAGTCGCTATGTCTTCAATAATGGTGACATCGATTGGGCTCCGCATGTTGAAACGACCCTGGCTTGATAGCACGGGTCCGCTGAAACACTCGAAACACGTCTCCACCCATCCGGACGCACGACTGAAACAAGCCCATCCTATACCCTTCCCTATAGCCGGTTCGGGGAAACCCAAAAACGTTCGACACATCCTCCTCCCCGCTCCGAACCGGCCCCGGAATTCGATGAAAGGACCCGCGACATGCCCCGCCACCATCCTTTGACCGCCACGCGTCTTGCCCCCCGCCACCCGGCCTCTGGCACCAGCCGCATTGCCCCTCAAAGCCACCTGCTGGCTGATGTCATCGGCTCGGCCGCCGACGCCTGATCCACCTTCCTCCCTCGTTCCCTGGCCCGCCCAAGTGGCGGGCGTTTTTTGTTTTACTGCAGACTGTTACGCGACGCTTCGGGATTGAAACACTCGAAACGCGGAAGCGCTTCTCCTGACCGAAAACTGAAACGCGGGACCGTCATACACCTACCTGCGACGGGCAAGACCCGCGCTCACATGAAACGGAGATACCAACATGACCACCGCTACCCTCGATCGGCCCAAAGTCGCCATGAACGGCGTCGACGTGCCGACACTTCTCGGCACCATCAACTTCGTGGGCGAAAACCCCGAAGCGGCCAAGTTCCAGTTCCGCGCCAAAGGCGAATGGATTGACGGCACCTACAGCCGCGCCACCGTCAACGACTTCTTCGGCGCCGGCGGCGAGCACAGCCGCGAGACCGATTTCACAATGGAAGGCGACCACCCCGCCGTCCTCTGCGGCGTCGACCGCGGCGCGACACCGGTCGAGATGCTGCTCCAGGCCCTGGCCGCCTGCATCAGCGCCGGGATCGGCAACATCGCCAGCGCCCGGCAGATCGAACTGGCCTCGGTGAAGACGAGCGTCGAGGGCGACATCGACCTTCTGGGCCTTCTCGGCCTGAACGACGAGGTGCGCAACGGCTACAACGCGATCCGCGTCAAGGTCGACATCAAGGGCGGCGCTTCGGCCGAGAAGCTCGAGAAGGTCGTCAAGCAGTCGGTCGCCCGCTCGGCGGTGTTCGACATGCTGAAGAACGGCACCGACGTTCAGATCGAGATGGCCTGATCCAACCCTCTACACTTAAAGGAGAAATTGCATGCTTCCCACGCTGATGAAGACTCCGCCTCGCCTCAACCCGGACACCAAGGCACGCCACGCCAACGCGGCGCGGATGATTGCCCGGAGGTCCGCGGCATGAGCCGGATCGCGCTCAAGACCCGTGGCCTGTCGCCCTTCAAGGCGATTGGCCACGCGTTCGCCCTCCCCACGGTCACGCCCCGTAAGGGCGACGCCTGGATCGTCTGACACCGCCGGGGGCGGCTTCCGCCCCGGGCCCCTCGAACCCCCAAGCCGCCCAGAAGGAGACCGGCCATGACTGCACAAAACTACGATGCCATCGTCGTCGGCGCCCGATGCGCGGGCGCCGCCACCGCGATGCTGATGGCCCGGAAAGGCATAAAGGTCCTGCTCGTCGAGCGGGCCGAACGCGGGGCCGACACCGTCTCGTCGCATAACCTGACCCGCGGAGCCGTCGTTCAACTGGCCCGCTGGGGTCTAGCCGACCGGCTGATCGAGAAGGGCACGCCCTGGGTTGGCCGAACGACCTTCCACTTCGGCGAGCGCATTCTGCCGATCGAGCTGAAGCCCGTCATGGGCGCGCCCGGTATCCTCGGCACCCGTCGCCCGGTGCTCGACATGACACTGGCCGAAGCCGCCGCCAAGTCTGGTGCCGACGTGCTGTTCCACACCAGTTTCCGCGACGTGATCCGGGATGCCTCGGGCCGCGTGGCCGGTGCGATCCTGACCGACGGTGCCGGGATCGACATGTCCTTCCACGCCCCGCTCGTGATTGGCGCCGACGGAATACGCTCGACCGTCGCCCGACGCGTCGGGGCTGCGCAACGCCGCGAGGCGAAGCACGGGCTTGGGCATATCTACGGCTATTTCAAAGGCTTGCGCCTAACCCAGAACCACGGGTTCTTCGGCCCAGGTGTCATGGTCGGGTCGATGCCGACCAACGACGACGCGACGATCGTGATTGCCTCGACCCACCAGGAGCGGCTTCACGAGATGCGGATCGGAACCGACGACACCGAGGTTCTCCGCGAACTCGCGCGGCGGGCCAACGCAGGCTTCGGCGCGCTGCTTGACGAGGCATGGACCGACGAACCGATCCGCGCCTTCTCGGGCACCAAGGGGTTCGTCCGCGACTGCGCCGGTCCCGGCTGGGCCTTGGTAGGTGATGCAGGCTATTTCCGCGACCCGGTGACCGCGCATGGCATCACCGACGCCTTCCGCGACGCCGAGCTTCTGTCCAACGCGGTGGCGGTCGGCGGCGATGAGGCACTGGCGCACTACCAGTCTCAGCGCGATGAGGTCACCACCGAGATCTGGGATATCACCGATCGGATCGCGGCCTTCGACATGCCGATGGCGGAGCTTGCCGAGGCGTTCCACGACCTCTCGCGCGCGATGCGAAACGAGCAGGCGTGGATGGCCGCCGAGTTCGAACCGATGGCCCGCGCGGCTTGAAATGCTCGCGCGTTGCATCGAAACTGGAGAAATCGGGGGGATGCACCGCGCGGGTGCGTCCCAACCTGGGGGGCAATGCCATGAACGGCGGAAATGCTAATCCCGAAGCTTGTGCCCGGAAGGGAGGGACACGACATGAGCCAATCTCTTTATGACAAGTATGGCGGTTTCGCGACCGTCAGCCGGATCGTGATGCGGCTCTACAATCAAATCCTCGACGACGACGATCTCGGTCCGTTCTTCGATGATACCAACATGCCGAAGCTGATCGACCACCAGACCAAGTTCGTCGCTTCACTTATGGGTGGACCGGCGTCCTTCTCCGATGCGCATATCACCGGCGCACACCGCGGAATGGATATCACTGACCAGCATTTCGACCGTCTTAAGGAACTCGTGGGCGGAACGCTGGAGGAATTCGGGGTCGAACCGGCGGACGCCGAAGAGGTCCTCGAAGGGATCGAGGCGCACCGCGCGGCGCTGGTCAAGGCGCCCGCCGCATGATTGAAGCCATCAACGAGCAACTGCTCCGCGCGATCGGCGTCGGCGTCGCGCTGGTCGACATGGAGACCGGCGCGCTGCGCTTCGCAAACGATACCTTCGTCGAGTGGTTCGGAGAGCCCGGCGAAGGCCCAGTGCCACTCGGCGGCCTCGACCTGCGCGCCGCGTTGGACAAACTGGCTTCTGAGGGCAAGCACTCCGTCGAGATCAGCTTCAAGCTTGGCCGCCGGACGATGACCGTCGCCATCGAAATCAACAAGGCGCTGGCCGAGGAAGGCGTCGCGGTTCTGGTCTGCCAGAACATCAGCCGCATCAAGGAGTTGGAATCGATGATCGACTCCTACGCGATGATGGTCGAGCGCAACACGCTCGAAATCAAACGCGAGAAGGAACAGGTCGAGAAGCTCCTCCTGAACCTGATGCCGCGCACCGCATATGAGGAATTCAAGTCCTTTGGCGCGGTCGAGCCGCGCCTGTTCGACAGCGTGTCGGTTTTGTCGGCCGATTTCGTAGGCTTCGACGAAATGCTTACCACAAACGACCCGACGCTTATCGTCACTGAACTCAATGACATCTTCACTGCCTTCGACCGGATCGGTGAGCAGTTTGGCTGCGAGCGGATACGTACGACTGGCGACAGCTATTTCGCAGTCGCGGGCGTGCCCGATCCGGTCGCCGACCATGCCGATGCCGTCGCCAACGCGGGCGAACGCTTCCTTAAATACACCGAACGTCGCAACGAAACGCGTTCCTTGCCGTGGCGCATACGGATCGGTCTCGCGAGCGGCCCGGTCATCGGGTCGGTGGTCGGCGTTCAGAGATACGTTTACGACGTTTTTGGTCCGGCCGTATATCGGGCGTCCGAGATGCGGCAACTGGCTGAGCCTATGTCGATCCGCGCGGACGACACGATTGCAGATCTCGCGGAAGATGCCGTGGCGCTTGATGACGAGGGCGGGGCCTGACCAAATGCCTGAAAGCCTGACGTTCGAGGAAGCGATCGGATTGACCTCCGAGCCGCTCGCCGTCTTCGACTCGAGCGCCAATCTGCGCCTCGCCAATGGCGCCTTTGCCGAGGCGCTGCGTCCGCTCGATGGATATCTCGAGACCGGCACGCCCTGGGCCGTCATCTTGACCGAAGCGGTAAGGAAAGGCCTGATCGCCGAAACCGACGTGGCCGCCCTCCGGGTGTCCGAGGAACGCTATCTCGACCGGCCCGAAGCCCAGCCCGAGGCGACGTTCACACTCTCGGACGGCACCACGGCGAGCGCCGCGCTTCGCCGCACATCGGACGACGGCTTCGCCCTGGCGCTTACCCGCGAAAGCAGCGCGGCGGAAACCGCCACGGAGTCAGAGCTGGAAGTGATCATGTCGAAGGTCCTCGAGGCCTGCCCGACCTGTCTTACCATGTCGCGCATCGGTGATGGCCGCATCCTTTACCGCTCGCCCGCCGCCGCGGCCCTTCTGGGCAAGGGCTTGAACAGCCTCGAACACTTCGCCGACCGCGCTGAGCGGGCCGATTTTCTGACCGCGCTTCTGCCGACCGCGGCGGTGGACGACATGCGGATCACGGCACTCGGCGCCGGGAGGCGCGAGTTTCCCGCAGCCATCTCGGCCCGCCTGATCGATTACCGAGGCGAGGACGTGATCGTCGCCAGCATTGACGACCTGACAGAGCATCTGGCCGCCGACAGGGAGATCGAACGACAGAAGAAGCAGCTCTTCCAACTCGAGAAGATGTCGGCTCTCGGACAGGTTCTTTCCGGCATAGCGCACGAACTGAACAATCCCTTGTCGGTGGTCGTCGGCAACGCGCATCTATTGCTTGAGGAAGATATCGACGCGAACCTACGCCGCCGGGTGGAGAAGATGACCAGCGCCGCCGAGCGATGTGTCCGGATCGTCCGAACCTTTCTCTCGATGGCACGTGATCGTCCCCTAGTACTCGAACGGAGGCGCGCGGAGGATATTATTAGAGCTGCGACCGATGCATTCGCAGCCAATGACTTGGGCGCCGGAGTTCCGGTGAATGTCTTCGTCGCCGAGGGTTTGCCCACACTTCTGATCGACGAGGTTCAGGTTATACAAGTGCTCGTGAACATATTGTCGAACGCCGTACAGGCAATGGACGCCACGCAGGCCAACAAGCGGATCGGGATCGAGGCAAGGCAAAGCGATCTCGGTGTCGAGTTTCGCCTGACCGACAACGGCCCTGGCGTTCCAGAGAACATCCGGGACCGTATCTTCGAACCGCTTTTCACCACGAAGGGCGAAAGTGAAGGCACCGGGATTGGTCTCGCCCTCTGCCACAGGCTCGTGGTGGCGCATGGCGGAACGATCGAACTGGCACCCACAAAGGGGCACGGCGCCGAATTCGTAATCGATCTGCCTGCAGCCCCGGACTAGGTTGCGGCGACCCTCTGGCCGGGGCGCGCGACGGCGAACCAGAGCGCGCCCACGTTCACCAAATTGACCAGCCCGGCCAGCGCCGCGAACCCGAACGTCTGGATATAGTCGAGCGTCCGGTCAAACAGCAGGCCGCCTGCAAAGCCACCGAAACCGTGGCCGACCCACGCGAATGCCAGGATGATCCCGGTCGCCAAGGATCGGTGATGGGCCGGTGTCAGTTCTTTCAGCGTGGCCAGCACCGCGGTCATCACGCCCCCGTATCCGAAGCCATAGACCGGGGCAAAGAGCAGGAAAAACGGCAGAGACCCGAGACCGGCAAATACGAACACCAACGAGGTTTGCCAGAATGAAGCCAGGAACCACGCCTGCACACCGCCGACCTTGTCGGCAACCCTGCCGAAGGCGATGCGGCCTCCAATGGCGGCCAGCATCATCACGAAGACCGCGCTGCCTGCCTGAGCCGACGGGATGCCGCAGTACTCCATCCGCGGCAAAAGGTGCATGAGCGGCACTGACATAAGGGTGCAGCACCAGAAGACAGCTAACGACATCAAGACAAGCACGAGACCTGTGGGCAGCGGTGAGAGTTCGGGCGCGCGGGACAGGGTCGCCTGCCGTTCATCCGGATCGCGTAGCATCATGGCGAACGGCAACAGAACCAGGACGGTCACGGCAGCGAAGGCGGCAAAGGCACCACGCCATCCGACGGCCTCGATCAGCAGGACATTCAGATAGGGCACGCCTCCCTGACCGATTGCCTGTCCTGCGGCGACGAGACCAAGCGCAAGACCGGCTCCGCTCGTGAACCAGCGGCCAACAAGCGCGATAACAGGGCCGAAAACGGCGCCGCCGCCGCACGCGCCGGTCAACAGGAAGATGAGATAAAGCTGCCAGAGCTCGTCTGCCAAGGAAGCAGCGGCAAATCCCGCCGCGACTACGGTAATGCCGAGCATGGCTACGGGACGCACTCCGACCCGGTCAGCCAGAAAGCCCATGGCAACCCCGCCAAAGGCAATTCCCACGAGGCCTGCGGTGTTGATCAAGGCGATGTCACCGCGTGACCAGCCATAGGCCTGCTCTAGCGGGGTGAAGAAAGATGAGAGGCCATTCACCAGTTGACCCATGACAATGGCGAGGATCGCGGCCACCACGGCCACGATCTTCCACTTTGACCTGTTCTCCGCGAGTGTGAGTGACATGGCATCCGTCGCCTCGGATCAGAGCAGCGGTACAATGCAGTGGGCGAACGCCACCACACCTGCGAAAGCCGCCGCCGCGATAGTCTTCTTGTGCAGCGGAACATTTCTGCTCGATGAGTTGGGAGGACGTCCGGCCATCTGGGACGGGGGGTTTGGGTAGGCGCTCATCTCGATCTTCTTTGCGTTCGGCGATGCAGCGGAGTTACAAGCGCTTCGTTTCATCCGTTTTTCCAGGAATGTTTCATTTGTGTCGCAACTGATGGCGCAGAGTGGCGACCGTCCGAAAAGCCACGAGCTTCTGGAAAATTCCGCGAGGTCGGAAAGGAACGGACTACCCAACCTTCCGCAAGATCGGCTCGACCGAGTTCGGCGCTGAAGAGAACGAACCGGTCGCTCTCAGACCCATCGGGGATGCTCGAGCAGCCAAAGTCCTCTTCCCGCCCTTCATCGCGGGTACCACCACGCCCCCCCAAAAACTGGGATCTCGCGACCGCATCGAACGGCAACTTTGTCCGCAAATCAGACGTTCGGAAAAATTCACCGAATGTCGGCTCGGCGGGACTAATCTACCGTTCCTTTCGGTGTAATTTGACAGCGGATGCACCAAGGACAGCACTGTGTACAAGTCTGGCCTGCGAGTTAAGGAGGCATGTCCTTCCCCCCTAGAACTGGGCCACTACGATTGCCGAGAGAGAGGGACGGAGAATGGCTCGAAAACGGTATTCAGACGAAGACATTCTGAAGCTGCTGCGCGAGATCGAGCTGAAGCTCGCAGAGGGCGGCGACGTTCAGACGGCGTGTCGCGCCGTCGGTGTCAGCGACGCAACCTACTACAACTGGCGCCGTCGG
>JAAUYH010090009.1_pt1 | contig 17954 bp, 10 predicted proteins | sample 7278061 | NCBI WGS metagenome assembly JAAUYH01 (sample SAMN14350203, study PRJNA611818) | marine sediment metagenome | isolation source: surface marine sediment (0.6m) | place: French Polynesia: Moorea | collected 2018-08 | reverse complement strand
GTACCTGAGCTGCAAGATAGTACATACCGAGGTATGCTACCGATAATAACAGAGTTTAAGCGATTGATTCTAAAGTGCGGAATCGATTAAAGTAAGCACAACGAAAGCACGGCCACCTGCTTCCAAATTTTGTGAAATTTGAATTAGGAGGGAAGAACGCTCGTAATGCTGCTCTTGTGGGACGCGTCAATGAGCTTTGCATTGATTTTTGCGAATGATAACCAGAAAAATGTCTAAGGCAGATTAGAATGCCTAGTGAAAGCATCTTAGAGGCTGAATAGTCCCTATGTTGAGCGCAATGTTCCATCGAGGAGACAGAAACACCAAGACGCTTGTTGAAAGCTTAAAGAATGGCTTCGGTGCAGTATCAACCTGTGCACGAAGCACGTTTGATCACTTCAACACGAACTAGGGTAGTTATCAACACAGATAATAGATTGAAGTAATGGTAGAATACCATAACAAGTTAAGAGCACGATACGATCTTGATTATAAAGGTACAGATTATATTTTCTTGTTTTCTGTTACACCTGAATAATCCAAATTCGTTCTAGGAAGTTCCTTGTGCTGAAACAATTTGATGGAAGTTGCCAAACTATTATTTGCAAAAGCAAATAAGTTTCTGTGAACTGTATTCGATTCCAGTACCGAATTTTGACTCGGTTTCACATCTTGAGAGAAGCACTTGATTCTTACGTCATGTTCTGAGGAGTGATTGAGTCGCACGGAATGTTTTCGCTTCCTGTTCGGATCGGAAGTAAATGTCTACAGGAAGAAGAAGAAAAAGCTTAATCAGAACCGCATTTCGAAGGCCGCAATGAAAAAACAGTATTTTCGTAGCAAGTAAACTCATTGAAACATTTTTCATCAGCAATATTAGGATGTCAAGATACAATTACAATTCTATTGCGACGTAGTAGAAATTTCCTGGCCAGAGAGTCAGAAATATTTCTCAGAAAAAGTAGGATCTATGGACGAACAGAAAGATGAACGTTATTTGCGGTACGAATATCGAAGATTGATAACTTACTCGAAACAAACAGAAGGTATTTACTTGATAAAAATTTAAACAATAAAGGCATGAAAGCACGAAATTTATAACTTGTATCTTTCCAAAGTTTTGAGAGATCATTCGTCAAAAGGATTACGAGGAATCGTACAAGCGACCGGTATTCCTCAATTTTTGGGAACGTTTTGGGCTAAAATCAATGAAATTTTCGCTTGTGCACCACACAAGCTTGTAAAAAAGAATATTTCACAAGAGGAGGTTTCTTATAAAGTCTCGAACTCGTATGACTCAATCAATGCATTATACCCCTTCAAAACTATCAGTCGTCCTTGGCAACCGAGATGTTTCTCGACCGGTGATCGCAGTCACAAAATCCTTGGATCATGGATCTGATAATAATGGAACAATTCTTAAAACAATTGAGCAATTGTTCTTGAGGTTTGCGAGAGGCTGCACCTTAACGTACCTTTTTCCGTCTATCTGTTCCTGAAGCGAGATACGAACGCAAAACCCGGCGTTTTTGACTCAATCACGAAGTGGAACATCGCGTCCCGGCACATTGGCCGAGAGACCACGACCTTGACAAGTTTTGCATAATATTCGGGTGGCTTTCAATTTGCGTTAGGCCGTCAATTTGTATCGCTGATGGCTACCGCTGATCAAGGCACACACACGGAGTGTTCATGGTCTGCACTTTGATTGTAATTGCTAGAACGCGTTCGAGTTCCAACCAATCCGATTCAGACACCTAGCACGATAATTGAATCGCACGGACATTCGGTCTACTTCACTATGGGCTTGTTGTCAATCCAAAGGTCTTGTCAGGTTTCTTCACAAAATGGAAGTAGGTAGCCGAAAAAGCTGAAACTATTGCCTGTTTCTCAAATAGCTTTATCTTTTCATAAGCAAAGCTATAACTATCGAAACTGCGAGAGAGAGTTAAGACCATCATTCAATCACTCTCCGAATTGTTTTGCTGGACCTTAGATCACTAAGACTCAATCGATAAATAACTTTTTTGTCAGTGAGAGCGCATCCGAAAAGAGAAATCTGCAAGCAGTGAAGCCAATGTTTAGCTTAAAATTATCTACAGACGGTGACAAACCTTCAAGGATAAAACATCTCTGATACAGAGATAGAACACTCTTTTTCGAGCCGTCGCCTATCATAGAAAAACAAAGTCGAGAGCATTATGGCTTATATGGAAGCTTCTTCGATAATTCTTTCGTATCTGATAAAAATAAATTAATGACACTGGAACTAGAAAAAACCGAGAATTCAATTTAAACGAAAATGGGAATTTTTAGTGATGAAAATTGGGTTAGATATTTTTGCGAATGTCTTGAAAATTTCTGTATCCGCCGTAGAGAGAACGACGGATCGTTTATGAAAATCAATAGACGTGTTTTTAATGAATATGATTTCTCAGATCTGCATGGAAAGCTTACACATATTGGAAGAAACACGAGACCGGAAGTAACCTAAACTTATACATATTAACCTCAAATATGGCTAACCGACCAATGTGTTGGCTAGATCAAAACACTTGATAATTCATTTTCTACTTCGAAGAAGTATCCATGTATCGTTAAATTACTCCGTTAGGACTTCAAAAGCTTACCTACTTGTGTGTACTACTGTTCAAACTCGCAAAATTTCCGAACATGAATCAAAATTATCGGATGGATAAGCCGGTAAATGGAGTTCTGAAGCAGTATCCCTACTGTAACGATCTATATATAATCAAATCAGTGAATGCTTCTGAACTGTGTACTTTCGTGGCCTGTAAAGAGGTTCGCAAAATGTTAAATCTCGATGAAGGGAAAGTAGTTGGTGCACAATTCCCGAGTTTATCCGGACAGCCTCCAAGTCAGGAAACAAGTTGCAGTAAATATATCTACTTTTCGTCAAATAAATATTTTCAGGAAAATTAAAAACATTAGATATATATTTTCTAGTTGCAGCATTTCTGATGGCTCATCAAAGCAGACTTAGTCATCGGTAGTCGCGAAACAGCTATCTATGATAAAAGAAATCATTCAGTCAATCTATTTGTTCTTCACGAAGATAACTCTCGATAAACGTATTATTGATTTGGAAGAAATCAATTATCATACTCCACTGAATTTACATGGTTAATGAGAATGATTCAACTAAAATTTGTCACACGCTAGATCACCGTGTGAAAAGATAGAGAGTGTAGAGAGACTGTATTAAGCATAATAAGACTGTTCGACGTATGACATTCGAAAATTTTGCTGGAGTGACCACGAGGAACCATCAATATCAAAGGTACGAAGGGGTTGAGGGATTGAAATCATTTCAAGCAATATGTACTACAACTCAAGACAAAACAACAAGATTGATTGCATTGATTTTCCAATCAAGCCAAGATTTCGAATTTGCGCATGATAATTATGTACTGTACTGCATTAAGAGACGTAAGAATGGGAGTGCTTCTTTTTTCGTGATTTTGCCATTATTGACACAATTGAGAAAGAATGTGAAAGAGTGACGGAAGAAATTTAACAAGGGTGAGGTGGCGGTTCAAAAGCTTATCAGGTCCAGGTATCTCCAGAAAAGAATAAAAAATTTCGTTTCTGTTCGATTCTTGGTGTAGGCCAAATGGTTTTCGTATGTATTGTCAAAGATGTAAATTGTATTGATCACTATAGTTGCTAATGCTCATTTTATTTGTGCAATGAGCAGTTGGAAACATTGTACCTACTTGTCAGTGAGCGGCAAAGAACAGAAGAGGGCTGGTTTTGAGATTGATGATACAGCGTGGAGGAAGAACTGAAAGACAGAATAAGATCTGAAGTCGGAAGCATTGGCCGAAAAACTTTTGAAAAAAACTCGAAAAACGCTAGTTTAAGACTTATATATATTTCTAAAATGGAAGGAAATATAGAAAACACTTTATATGGAATTAAATTGATGCAACTTTTAATATGATGCATCAATTGCATACAGAATATGAAAACTAAAATAAGAGTCATACCTATTTACATCACACTCTGCACAGTGCCTCATCATCCAAGATATGAATCACATAGGTTGCGTCCGTATTCATGGCGCATTGACCTCTTACATCCGTTTCAATAGAAATAAATATTTCAATACTGCTTCCCCTCGCAAAATTGACCCCGAAAAAATTGTTTCGATACAATTATGGTGAAACCACTCCCTCATATTATAAGCAACAGACAGTTTAGAGTAGTTGGCAAACTTGGCTTGCATGCCTACAGATCCAAACCGAAACCAGGTGAAATCATCATTCAGACTTTTGTGTTATAACGTATCGTCGCAGTCAATGTTGTTTCAAGTCAAATAAACAGGATTCTGAATACGCCTTTCGGGATCTTTAGGCTTAGAACCGATGTTCTAGGATAGTGGAGAATTGTAATTTCCGTGGATTTTACTTGCGAAAGGCATAGACTATTCAAATCCTTAAATGCTCTTGAAAAATTTCTCTCCGGTGTAAACAAAATCACATTTGTGGAAACGCTACGGAAAAAGGATAGATCAATGAAAAACAATAGGATGCTCTGCAGTATCTGTCGCATCATTTCAATGAACCTTGATAGCACAGAAAAGTCTATTTGCTGATTCTGAACCATATTGATGTAAAAATTCGGCTGATTTCAGCTCCCAAGGATGAAGGATACACTTTGTACATTCATCTTAGCCGAAATCACTAACGAGTCGACGAAGGATTCGATGATAATAACATCGACTGCCTTCTTCTATGATGCATAGACGAAGCAGTTTGCATTATATTGGTTGATTTAATTGCTGTATTTAAAAAGCATGAGCTCCTAGGCATCAGCCTTTCGTGTTCCAGAATGCAGTGATAAGTCTAAATTCAATTGGATGTCCAATAGCATATATAAAGGAAAAAGATGAAGTAGATGACGCTGGGTTCCCTGTCTTGGAAATGTATGTGAGGTCTCGATGTCTGATTTTCTCGCAGATTGTGCCACAGCTACCAGAAAATGAGTTTTGGGCTAAGCAGAAGATTATAGCAGCCCTAGAATTTGCGTCTCTAGCTTTAGGTATTCTTCAAATTGGAGGTTTACCCAAAATTTTAATCTGTGCTGCAAAAATATCATGAATTTACACAAAATGTTCGATTCATTTATCAATGATGTTCGCGATACAATGATATATCGCTAATCCGACAATAGAACAGAGCTAATTTCGAAAACCAGACCGATTTCAATTCAGTAGAGAAGAGCTAAGCGCTCTGTTCTTGTGTTCGGAACGATGTTGAAACGTATTATTCGCATGTGCAAGACGCTTCGTCCATAATTTGAATATCATAGAGTAGCAATTTACATCAAAGAATCGTTCTACTAAAATGAAAGTTAAGGGGCATTTGCGTTAGCTTGGAGAATTGAATGGTGTCGTCGCAAGACCTGTGAGGGCCTTGGTTGCACCCCGATATGGGATGCGGTGTGTAGAAGCGGGTCGACAGACCAGGCCCCTTCTACACGGTTGCGTCGCTGCCGGTAGGAGACCGACTACGCACAACAGAGCGGAACCCGTGAGGGAGCGTCCCTAGGCTTTCACCTAGTACAGGTGGCTGGCGTACCTGTGGACACACTCGATAGAGTAACCCCAAAATGGGGGGGCTCAAACATAGAATCCTCTTGATACGCCGGATGGCGACAATGCAGGTTTACTTGTTGATGATCGATTGCCTCTTCCTCGAAGAGGTACCAAAGCATTTATTCAATATCAACCATTACATCCGTAATGATTAAACTGAACTGAAAGCATAATAAAGGGAATTGGGAAGCACCTATCTTAGCAACTGTCGAATCAGACTAAGACAAAAGCATACTAATAGAAAGCTCCTGAATCAGACGTAAGCGAAATAACAACAAATATGGGAAACACGCAAAATTGATACATGACAAGAAATATCGAGCGTACGCGACAGTCGACACTTCATATCGATTCGAGCGTACGCGACAGCGGACAATTCAAACCGAGCCGAGTGCACACGACACCATACATCATTCACAATTATTACTGGCGTGTACGGTGACAGGTGTAACTCTGAATCTTCAGAAGACATTATGAGGTTTTGTATTACTCATTCGCAGTTTTAATTTGTACTCTTAGAGGAAAAACGCGGAAGATATGAACGACGAAATCTGTTCATACGTGCTGAATAGGTATGATTTTTTGGGACCAAGCCCAAGGGATAGAATATTCTAGCGTGAGCACATTAAACTAATTGTGAGGAATATCGAAGATATCTTATTATCCATGCTAAACATACATGTGCAGAATTATGGTTATTGAGCTTTACGCTTGTTCTTTTACATTGTAGTTATACAATATATCAATCTTCTTAGTGCAGGAGTTTAAACTACGCATTTTCGTTGTCTGAATCTCCGGTAGTATGTTGCTGGGAAAATAGGACCACTTACTCAGATTTTCAGGACACTGTCGAGCGTAGAGTTTGGAATACGATATAAATTAGGTTGAAACACTGAAGTTTTGAAAAACTGGAGCTTATAAAACATTTACACTCTGTGATCACAAAACACCATACTCCAACTTGTGTACAGATTAGCAGACAGCGAATAGGGAATTTTGGGTACTTTTTGGTGCGAAAAGATTAGTTCAAAAAAACGTGGAGCCGGAGTCCGATTTATGATTCCTTTTACAACTTTGGACGAGGTGAAACCATCGTGAAAAGGTCAATTTCACCTCTAAATAGTTCCAAGAGTAGTAGGCTATGCTTCCTGGCACTATCTTACCAAGTTGGGATGCCTGTAGAAAGAACTACAATTTCAAAGTAATCAAGGTGTTTTTCATGCAGCTTGTTGTGATGAAGCACAAATCAAGTTGAGGCCAGCGGGCTAGATATTTCTACATCGGCAGTTGCACATTCATTCAACTGATAACAAAAGTCTATCGAAAAATAGTTGACTTGTGATTTCAATTTTCGTGAAGTGTATTTCAAAGTAATCAACAATGACTGCTTTTTGAGAGCATGGAACAGTGTACAAAGCTTAACCTCTCCACTTGAGGCAGTTAATTTCACGTTTTAAGAAGAAATTCTATAAACTGGGAGCATGCAAGAGGGAAACGTTTGCCATTATGGAAAGCCTAAAGATGGCTTATAAAATGTAGATGCTTCAGTTTAAAGTTCTAAAGTTCCTTATTAGATCAGTCTCCGTTGCTTCGGATTTATGTCGGCCATCAACTTGTCATCACACAGAACTCTAAAATAACAAAATATCTTTGCAGAAAAAGTAATGATGAGGTCTTCGAAGGAGAAGTATGCAGAATCAGAGATATTCCGACCATTCGTTTCTGTATGCAGTGTAACAAAACGCGACAACACCAATGTGCAGATAACTAGCATAGACGGTGTTTCCCAAAGGCCTGTGGGAGCAGATGTTCGAGAAATGTGGCTGACAAGGAGCGATAGTGCGTCGAACGCATTCTAGGAAGCATGTTAGTAAAACTCAGTGCAAACATTCCCTGGGCTGTGCCGTGCTCTGGGGTGGCCGTCGCGGACACAAAATGTCGACCCAACGCAATAAGTCAATCGAAGTGGTATTACTGATGCACTCGAGGAGGTATCGATAGTACAATAGGTGTTATGGTAATGAACTCATCAGACGCTGCGATGTAACTCGTTGCGGTAATTCGAGAGGTATTCACAAAAATAGAGGTTTGATGTAAGTATCTCGTTTCTGGAGAGGACATATAGGAATCCGGCATGCTACAGTGTGGATTCTCAGAAACTTCAGCAAGAGATGTATACTTGCTCCCGAGGTTGATCCACGGTCAACAAGTGCGCGATCCAAGCACTGATGATCTTGAATCTCTGGGATAGGAAATTCACAAATACTGATCTGTTTGTCGATGGTGATGGACTGTGATTGACGAAAATCGGCACTTTACCGACTGAGTCAGTTTTCTCCAGGCGTTCACGTTCGTATTTTAAGTCCCGTAGTTAGTATATAACAATCAGTAGGCGAGTCAGTGAGAAGATCGAATGTGAAACAGAATGCCTAAGACGTCAGCCGTCGACTTCGGCCCAAATATAGAATGAAGACGTGTTTCGGGGGAGAGCAACCTCGATTGATTTACTCAATGATCAAATTCTAGAATAAGTACAACTATAATCAGGGAAACGTATCAAATGTCGGCAAAGCTTTGCATTTGGCGACGTAGTAACTGAAAAAATGTGGACCTGTACATGAACTGGCAAGTACGAACGGGCCCATAGTTCAGAATGAAAGAGGAGGCGCACCTGGTTGATAATTATTTACAACGATATTACGTTCTGCGTTTTTTGAATAACTACACGCAGACAAGGAGTATGAAAAAGCTTATGAGCTTCAGTGGTGCGGGAAACTGATACGAATTTACTTCTTTTTTTCTCCATACTTCAGTTCTGTCATTTCCTCAGATTAATATCGTTCTTCAATCCTGATACATTCCTTATCGTTGATTTCCTCATAGTAGATATAGAAATTCTACGTTCTCTACATATGTTACCAATATCATCATGATCTGCGAACATTGTGCGATTAATCAAGTATACGCTTTGCACTTCTAATTTCTGTAGTCTGACTGCTGCATAAGGCTGGCTTACACAGTAATCGCACAAAAGATTTGGTCCTAATTATCAGCAGAGCATGTAAGGGTGGAAAGATTGCTCGACTCGTTGCGTAGAAAAGTTCTTTGTTTTCATCGAGCAAGTACATTACTGCGACACTGATTGGACTAGTACTCATAAGTATCGATCAGACTAACTAGTAACAGAGAGATAGAGCTGAGAGCAACGGTAGAAATATAATATGCTCAAGGTGCATTGTTCGGAGATAACCTAGCGAAGAGCTTACTTGCCAGAAAGATCAAGATTAATTGAGTAGTATTGTTTTCTACGGTCGACTGTGAAGTACCGAAGTAATTGTATCATGAGTCATGATCCAGCTAATGTTCGTATGGTTTGTAGTACTTTTACTGGTATAATTGAATAGAATGGTAGGCGATTTTTGATCTTCATCACAAAAGCAGTGCCTTAGTAGCTAAAAATGATCGATTAATTTTACGAAATCTCAGAATTTGCATTAATATGCAGCTTTTGAGTTTTAACTCCACTTTGCTGAAGTTTCTGTTGGAATTATTTTGCTTTGACTGAAAGCAAGAAACGACAAAGATTTAAATTATTACCGAGAAAGTAGATGAAGCAACAGGTTCTGAAAGAGAGATTACTTCTTCAGTTCTTAAAATCGCTCAAGTGTTGGGTGGTATAGTCCGAGCTGAGATTGAAGACACGTGGCACTCTAATTGTCGTAGCTTTGCTTAGAAACTTCATCTACCCACAGTGAGGTCGCGACCCATTACTTGTCCGTGCGGATGAAGTAGAATGATGATGCAGATATTCACGAAGAGACAGCTTCTGTAGGATAGTGATGAGTAGATTGCTGTGCGAATACCGAATGCTATTGGTAATGCCATCGAACCTCTACGTCAGGCCATTGTAGCAATGTGATCATGTACATTTCATTCGCCCTGTGCCTTCTTTTCTCGTACGCCGAGGATTATATAAGTAGTGTATTTCACCTTCGAGCAGGACTACTTAATTAAATTCCTGGTTTCAAACAAACAGTTTCGACACTAAATGTGAATATACATGATTCTGAAGGAAAAATAAGTGGTATTCTTACAGTGCTACCATACTATTACGCTAAGTCTGGAGAGTGAAGACCACAGCCGCATTCCAATCTATCAAATTTTGCAATCATGTAGGGCTTATGAGATGCTGGAAGAGATTGTCACAATCTAATTGTTTGAAATTGCTTTGAGAAGAGCAATTTGAACTGTCTTGCTGAATATATTTCGGAAATGGTTCTTGTTGCAGTTATAGCTGCGCTACAATGCGATATACAATTGGCATTCCAGTACTCAACGGCTCTAATGTGGTTTTCGGTGCTTTATTGTTGATCATTCTTGCTTGTTTTGCATGGAAGTCCCATAAACCTTTCAGAAACAAGCTGATTCCTGTATATTTGCTCTATGCCATACTCTTTTTCAATATCTTAAAACACTAGTCTCAGAAAAAAATCGTATTTCTCAGCAATATTGTAATAGGGACATCCACGACGAAACGTCCAAGTTGTTTCCACTAAGAAGTCGATTATGGCTTCATTACCTAATTGCGGGACCCTGGTTTTGCCTCTAGAATAAGTTGAAGTACCGCAGCGGTGGTTCTTGTGCAAGTCATTATTCGATTTTCAAATTTTCGCTCAATTCAGATTAAGAATCTCTACTTTCATCAACTCAATCCGAAATTGTAGCGCCATTGCTATCTATATGAGCCATCTAGAATATTCTTGTAGCATTTATCACATGTATTCGCTATCCGTTGGGTTTTTGCGGTTCCTCTTTGCTTTCCACTCCATAATTTCTGAATCCAAATTCAATCAGGTGAACGAGAACGTAAATGTTTGTGTTGTATCTGTCGATTTTTCCTTGAAAAATTACTTCGTAGCTAATAGAAATCGCAGCTAAACTGCACTCGTTGCTGGTACTACATTAGAATTTCTTTTAGTTCAATTTATAATAGGTTGGAATTCCGCCTAGAAGTACTCAGATATGGTGTTACGTGCGTGCTTCGAGCTGCTTCTGAAGCATGTAGGTAGAATTTGTCTACGTCATTCAGTTTTTTGATTCTTCAGTCTTAATCGATTTCTGTTTGGAATCTGCATGAACTGTACATCATCCACCAACATAAATGTCTTGTCTGATAACGTTGATAAAATTTTGGTGTTGTTTTGGAATTCATTCCACATCCAGATAGATGTAGAGAAGAATATGGGATTTAAATCCCAAATTCTTTAACTTCACTACTCTTCGATATATTGCGAGGCCTGCCAAACCAAAATTCAATGGAATCGGCACGGCATAAAATTTGCTGAAGCCATTTGTTCGCGTCAAAGGGACACGGTTGGTTCATATAAAGTGTAAGAATAATTCAAAACGAGAATTTCTCTGAGTCACGAGAACTTTATCTTCGCTTTTAGTCTACCAACTCAAAATGTAAATTAAATGGGTAAGTTCATGATGCTGCGCAAAAAGAACTGCAAGTCGGCCCAACCAAAATTTCTCAAAACACATTAACAAATACAAAATATGCTTTTTGAGAGCAATGAGTGTTGATAAAATTGCTAATGCTCTCAGAAGATAGTCGTACGTTCAGCAGTACCGTCGGTTCGATATGAGCCAATATACATTTTTTGATTAGGAAGCAAATAGGAACTTGATTTGTGACTCACGATACCAAATGAGCAACACAGTCACCGATTACCGAATATGGGCTGAGGTATTTCATTTCACGGCGACAAGCTCTAAGTGAGATATTGTCATAATTAGCAATCCGGAGCACACCTTTAGTAGTGTAATGAATCAGTCTTGTCAATACACCGGATACAAACCAAAGCTACTAGCAGATTGTTCTCTTACTAGTCCTCAGGTACCGTTCTGGTTCGAAAATGCCGAAAAGACTGGAATTGTCAAATCATGGAGTAACCTTTGAAGAGCACCAATTCCTTATATGTAAACTGTATAGATAGATTTGGTTCTTCCAAAATAAGTGGATTTCGTACCAAAGCGGGAGATGCAGCTCGTACAATAGTACCTTGGGCGTCAAAATTCAAATGTTTGCAGATTGAATATAAATGTTTTTCGTTTCATATGTTCTGAAATCAAAAGCAGGATTTACTTCCCAGGTACTGTACGTACGACTCTTCTACAGAATAAGAAGGCTGGATTGTAATGTTCTTCATTCTCATTTGCTTCAGTTTTTGAAATTCTTGAATTCAGAGAATGCTAAAGTCGTCGTTAAATTTGGCACAAATTAACACACATAACGGTCTTCAGATTTTATTAAGAGGCTTCACATTTGTCATATGAATAAAACTTTCCAAATTTCGAGCACAAATTTAAAAGAGAAAATCCTTTCCACAAATCACGCACATTTATTAATTGATGAAGTAATAGGTTCCAACATACAATCCTTAGAGTGCTTTTCTGATTTTTTTTGTTACTCTTTTGTACTATAAAGAACATCAGATACGTCTGATCGATATTAAATTACGTTTTAGAAGTAAGCTTCAGTAGCGCAAATACATGAATAACAAAAAAGGAACGATTGTTATTTGCGCTGGTAATGGCTAGAACCTTGTAGATTTGACTACTTCCAGTGCTTATTTAGAGAAATCTATCACGCATAGTGAAAATTCAGAGATAATTGCAATCATGTCAATGGAATTATGAATTATTTTCTTTTCTTTTAGTATGAACAGATCCTGATAAAAAATATTGAAATGGATTTTAAGTCTGATACCTTGGAGTCCTGTATTAATATCTAAGAATCAGTTTCCCTTACACCGTTTACCTGATTTATGGGCAAAAAATGGTACCTTAATCTACATGGGAAGACTCACTGGGAATCACAGACATTTTGACGGGCCCTATTGTAGGTATTGCTTTGAAAAACGGAGACAATTTTCAGTAGCCACTACGCTACTAATTCATTTCTGTGAAATCACTGCTACGCTGGCATTACTCTTCAATGATTTGATGCGTCGAAAAAGACCCGCCAATACGATAAGTTTTGCTTTTCATCGATCAAACAATTTCGACCTATGACTCTGAGAAGGTAGCCCTCCCGCAGAAGAATGGAAAATTGAGAAACCTGAAATCATAGTAGAACAACCCAAAACATGAGCTCATTAGAACATTTTCTATTCGCAACAATTGTATGAGCCGTCCATGCAGACGAAAGTCACGTTATAGCAGGAAGAATCGCTATAAATACAACATTTTCGTGATTTGCTAGATTGTCAAGAAAATCACGTTATTTCGCGTCCCAAGATCATTGATCGACAGAAAAAGCAAAGTCATACTTCATCTGGTACGGAGATGAGTTTTGGTGACGGCGAGCACTATGATCTTTTGTGTGTCATCAATACTGAATTGATTTTCTGAGTCGTTGAAATCAATTTCTAGTCGACGTGCTCCTTTTTATAGTGATCTGTGGCAAGACAGTAGGAGATCTGCAGCTTACTGTACATAATTGGAGTTTTCTTTCAGCTAAATTTTGTTCTACCTGCTTCTCGCTTGTATCGTTTATCCAGTACTTTAAATGAATTCGGAAAACGATTTCCTGATATGCAGATGTAACATTCTTCGCTCATCCCTAAAGGTTTCTCGAGCTCTTTCGATTTCCGGCTCATTGCAGGAATCAGTTCGTAATGCAAATCAATTCATAGAGTGCTGTGACATATGCCATCATCAGTGTCCTGTTTTGCTCCAACTAATGAATGCACACACTGTAAGATGTTTACAAGTTTTTGTATTGTCGTATGGATTCTCAAGTTAATAATTCATAATCCTAGCCTAGTTACGCATCAGCAAATTGATTTACAGTTTTTCATCAATTGAATATTTCACGTTCATACAATATACGTAGCTGAAAAACGCGATGGTTTTTCGAGCATGTAGGTTTTGCATAAGAGCAGTTTTTGGCATGTTCTATACTTTGAAGCTGCAGACAAAACTTTTCACTTTTTGAAAACAGTGCACTGTAGAAAAACTTATTCTCCAATATTTTGAGTAGATTTACGCTTTGTGCAATTACTTTGCTTTTAATTTCAGACTCAATATTTCTACTCCTCTCCAACGCAAGTTATACAGAATAATAATCTCTATCTGTATGCAACCACGCAATGCGACTCAATGTAAAAGCCGTACGAATTAAATGGTCAGCGGCAGGATTTGGATTTCTATGGATAGAAAAGATACAAAAATCTATTCAGTAAGCTTTTTATATTTTTCTGTTTATCTTCCTAGGCGAAAATAATTTTCTTATTGATGTAATTCTATGCAAAAGGGTACTGAACGATTCTCAGGTCAATTAGTGTGACTTTAATCTGCCTAGCTTCGGCCGGTTTCTTAAAACCTATTCATTTGTAGTAAAACAACTTAATCAGTGACCGTAACTCGAAGGAAATACTTCTTTTACATCTATGATTGATAAAACAGCGGAACAAATAATTTTCTTACTGCTATCGAATTGTTCTACATACTATGTCTCCTCGGAGACTAGCTTTTAAAATTTAATCTACTATAAATAGGTTCACAGCCGGTTGTGGGACTGCGCAAAGAATAGCAAAACAAAGTGTCAATATTCTGTGTACAATTTTAAAGAGAGAATTCAACAGGCGAAATCATTTTCCACCCCTATTTTCACAGTGCCAAAAAATGAGAACACCTCTTGAACTGAAGGTATCAAATCGAACCCCTCTGGAACCGTTATTTTCAAGTGGAGTAGGTGGTGACGTAGATTTATCTTTGAAAAAACCCTACGTTTTATCCTAGGAATAAGGAACTGAAGAGACATGTGGCATAATACATTTCAGTGTTGTCCCGGAAATTGTATTGCATGAGTTCACCAAGTTGTTTTGACTAATTCTCTGTCACTACTATTCTTACAAGAATTTTAATTCAACCCACCGGAGCACAGCCTCACAGCATCACCATGGGATGTGTACAACGTGTACAAGTACCTTGACAAAATAATATAATTCCATAGAATAGAGCGACTTATACAGTCTTTATGAACAAACTCAATTTATTACTGCACTAAAAATACGCAAAATTCATGAGAAATACTAGGTAATTCACAAAACGAAGTGGTACATGAGTCAATCAAAAGAAGCAAAAAATGTGCCAGAAGAGCGCAAATCAGCAATTTTGTGCGAGACAGATGTGGTGTAAAGCAGAAAGTGATTGTCCAGCATTATCGTATGCAACAATCTACTGTATCCAGCACAATTCGAAGAAGAAGCGAAAAAGGCAACTATACAAGAACTGAAAAAAGAGGACGCAAGCCGAAATTGACTTCTCGAGGTATTCGCTCGCTACTGAAATGCACTAGAGAGAACATATTCAAGCTTATTCGTGTGATTACAGCAAGATTTAATGAATTTCGAGCCGTACCGATCTATACACGCATTGTATGGAGATTTTTAGAGAACAACGGTATCAAAAACTACGCTGCTGCCTGTAAACCGTATCTAACTTGTGACTATCAGAAAAGACAGATGTATTGGGCTGTGCATCATCATAACTGGAGCAGTGAGATATGGGACGCTGTATCGTTGAGTGATGAGACGTCAGTAACACTGCGTCCAAAGATGCAGCGAAAGAGAGTGTGGTGACAACCTTGGCAATCTTGCAATGCTTCTAATCTCAGTCCCAGTTTTAAATCTGGTTACATAGGCTTTTCTGTTTGGGCAGCATTTTTTACTCCTGGACGCACGTCGCTTGTTCTCAATGATGATGGTGCTATAAAATTCTCATGGGAGAATTGGAATACTTGTCGTGAATCAATGTGGTTGAATTTTCATATTCGATTTCTACATCCGGATCCACTAATATATTTTGGCCTGAGCTTGTACCCTGACCAATAAACAATAGCGCTTCCAATTTCCTTATTGCATATTCGAAAATACTCGGATCAATGTAATTTCTTCAGTGCTAACTTGATCAATCTGACTTAGCTGTAAGAAATTCATTCTCTCCACTTTCTCGCCCAGAATACGCAGCTCCCTCGATTTTATAATGTGTTTACTAAGCCTAATGACTTTCACTGTTTTAAGGTTCATTCCTGAACATTCACATCGAATTCATTCTGAATCTATTCTTCGCATTTGTCTTTTTATTGTAATGATTTTTGTATGTTTCTCCTCCCCCGAGGATAATCATATGTTGAAATGCATATCTTATATCGCAGAAAGCCTGGACATATTCGCACCTAAGATTACATTCTCATTAATTGGATATTACGAATGAAGAACGGTATTCTGCGTTTAATCAATCACATGCGCTTAGTCTAATGCTTAGCTCATGTCGAATCTTAACGAAGACAAAAGAAAGAGGCTGACGCTTTATTTCCGAGCTTAATCTGATCCAACCAAATGGAATCGTGGATTGATCAAGGCAAGAACCATGAGGTTTTCCACATCAAGCTAATAGGGAGCATAGTGACTACGTGTCTAAGGTATAGCATAACTTCCAATCTAATATTGCAGAACTCAAGGAAGAATTCATTTTCGAAAACGTTCCAGTTATAGGGATTTGCATTTCATGATTGCTGGAACAATATCTTTCTCCATTGCTAATAGTTGATAGCTATAACCCTGTGAAGTACGATCAAATCGATACAAAAAAGATGGAAAGGTTCATGAATTGTACCAAAGAAGTTTAAAGAGTAGAAAAGCTTGAGAACCTAAATTTCGACCAAGTCTTTTACTTCCCCATCTTCCAAGTAGGATCATAATTGACGAGAAAAGTATGCGAAATTATAACTACCGCACTATATGCACGTAGTCCCCGACTAGTGACCCTGAAAAGGATCGATGGAGGAGCAGCGCTCGAAAGAAACGCCGCAGCTCCATCATGAACGTGCCAATAATGTGGGCTCCGTCGCGATGAAGCGGAACCCGAGTTACGGAAACCGCCCCCTACTGTAACTTTAGTGAGGCAGCAGATCCGCCTGTGAGGGCACTCAGAAGAGTACACCAGAATGGGTAGCTGAGAAAGTAGAGAGCTACTTCTTGATCGTCAACAGATACTTGGTTGAAAGCAAAAACAAATACCACTCTCGATGGAGGTTGCAAGTTATTTATTGAGCGTAGAACATTGCATCTGTAATGTATACAGTGTGAATAAGACTTTCTAGCTACGCTAAAAATGTACCTTAGGGAATTAAGTACGACCTATTCCTCCAACCATAAGACTATGGGCAGAACACAGCACACCTATAGAAATTTAAGAGTCCGCTAGTAGCGAATATCACGAAATAAAACGACCACGCAATACTGGTTCCTGACAAGCAACATCAAGTTTACACGACACTCGACACTACATTTTCAAGCGTACGCAACATGTTCCGCGTCATCATCGGGGTCGCTACCATTGTCCTAGGTCAATTCTCAGTGACTTGTCTTGCGCGGGGTTCGGCGTTATTGATGCGTTGATGAAGATTAGAGTTCGGGTGCTGTTCATCTCAGACGTACGGTATATTTCGGGCGTGTTGCAGAGTGGAATGTAGCATGTCCAACACATCACTTCTGTCTTGATTCCGCCATAATTCTACTATTTGTTCACGTTGCACAGTGCACAATGCGTGCGACTAGGTAAATTGGCTGGAACGTGGTCGCGCACTCCAGACCGTATTAAACAATCACTGTGTCCTTGGAACCTTTTCAATTTCTCTTTCTTTCGATTTATTGCTTCGAGGAACAGTTCTATTCTTAGTGCTGGAGTGATGTTCGTACGTTAAAATGCCGTCCTGCTTGATTGAGAAGACGACTGGCTCGTTTTCTTCGATAAGAGGTGCTTGCATCCGAACTAGAAGACTGTCGATCTAATTTATATGGGTGAGTCGTCATCTGCTTTTCATGCAATGATTTAGAACTGTCGATTTGATTGGCAGAGTATTCAACGAATGCTAGATGATGAGGAATAAGCCAAGCCTTTGAATCATTTGACGGAATGTAGGCAGTGCAATGTGTAGCATAAGGCGAAAGGTAATTTCAAATAATTCAATGCAGCCAACAACAATGCCACACGCATCGAACACTGCCTCTATTCCAGTATATCTAACAATGGTCTCATCTACAGGGTGTGCAAAAAACCCGCCGATTTTGAATGGGCCATTATTTTTATTTAAAGGTACAACGACAATCTGTTCTGTTTTGCTATAACATGTTGACGTGATTGCTCGGGTTATGAGTCAGAGCATATTTAGCTCTGGCCTTGCGTTTCATTTTTATGTCAAGATTACGAAAATTTCAATATTTTGAAATTTTACCTTAGATTTCTATGGTACAAAATTATC
>JAAUYH010143014.1_pt1 | contig 17958 bp, 10 predicted proteins | sample 7278061 | NCBI WGS metagenome assembly JAAUYH01 (sample SAMN14350203, study PRJNA611818) | marine sediment metagenome | isolation source: surface marine sediment (0.6m) | place: French Polynesia: Moorea | collected 2018-08 | reverse complement strand
TGTCGGTACGATTCCTTTGACATGCAGGGTGTGCATCACAAATGCGACAAATTTCGCTCGCATATGAAACGAAAGTTTGAAACATGATGAGCTGCTTCATTATTCTACGTTAACTAATCAAATCATGAATTTCAAACTTTCGTTTCATATGCGAGCGAAATTTGTCGCATTTGTGATGCACACCCTGCATGTCAAAGGAATCGTACCGACAGAAACAGATAGGAGATGGATAGGTTGGTCTAATTCAAATAGAAGGCGTGAAGCCTAATTGAAGCATTTGAATGTGGTTTTTGAAGAATGAAAATTAGAAGAAGCGCAACAATCCTGATTTAGCCGCTGTCTCAATCGGTTCGTGGTATCTATATTACATGCGTTTGCCAATACTCTATTACAGATTCTTAAATAAACTTACGATCGATGGACTCAACGCAAATCAAACAAATTCCAGAAAATGAATGTACTTCACATGTTATTTTTGCATCTGACGTCACATAAGACGTCTAAGTTCTCAATTGAGCTCCTATTCATTACCTTGCATCTTGTATACCTTGATTATTGCTTGTTGAAATAGCGTTTGTAATTCAATTTCCTAATTTTCGTAACATACCTCTGCCTTGATTTGCAGCGGAACAAGTTGAAGATACATTCCCTTCCTGGTCAATCGCTGCTTCGGGAAGTTCATCGAAACTGTAATACAACTTTACACATGTAGAAAAGCTATGTTGAAGATTTTTCTAATTGTACAATAAAACACCGATCATTGATTCGTATCGGGTGCGCCTTACAGCAAAGTATTAAACTTCGTTCACTTCGCACAATTCTTGTACACACTCGATTTAATAAACCCAATCATCACTCGTGAGCATAACTATCTTAACATTATCGATATACGGCTAGTACACCTGTGACAGCAGGCCTGGACTACCCAAAGAGTTGCTAGTTCTCGGTTTAAGTTAGGGTTCTATATTTTCTTTAGTTTAGATTTAGATTCATGAAGACTACTTTGTAAACCAGCTTTTTCGGTGGCAAATGAGAAGCCTGGGAACGCTGCGGGTAGAAGCTGTGAGCTCACTCACGCGTGGTCGCGGTGCCAAGTGATTCTTGACAACTGCTACTCGCTTTTGCTATCACACCTCATGCGTGGGGTGTACTGATACAGCCAGTTCGATACCTTTTTCTCACGCTGTCCACCTTCTGGCAGGCCTCTGGGAAGTATGGTCAGTTGGTGCGGCGAAGTAAGTTGATCCTGAGGGGCTTACGCCGATCTGTCTGATTCTTGGTCGTATCTGATTAACGGGACTCACTACTGAGCTTGCACGTTTCACTATAAACATATATATTAGACTCATCCACCTTGCCTCTTGTAACATAGCAGTCAATAACTTTTTGTTACGACGATTCGTAGAATTATGAGCTTCTGCATAACAAAATTTGTTGTCACATCTGTCAAATTAATCGTTCGATACAAGAAATCACGATTTCGAGTCATTAAATTGTGTTGCACCAAACAAACGAAAAATAGACAAGTTCGTCCTAGATTTGTTGGCATAATATGCGTATATTCTTGCAAAGGCCAATATAATAAAACCAAACCATCGCTACGAAATAAACCAATGAAACTGATTGATTTCCTTGCCTAATGCGTGCTTACAATATCACAATTAGACACATTATTCTGAGTTGGAGGAGCAAAAGATTTATCATCGAAGCTGACTGTACAGCATCTTAGATTCAAAAGAGTTTACCTTTTTGGACCGATTCGGCCCATAAAGTCCTAGGCAATGGAAGAAACAGAAATTTTAACCGTATTAAATTACCGCTTTTTCTCTGGCTAGAGCTCGCTACCGATGCAGTATTCGACAGCAAAGGTCAGTTATGACGCAACATCGGAAAAATTGTTCAACCTCATCGCAGAATTATGATTGAAACCGAAAATCAACTCTATGCTGTTAATGTAGCTGGTCGTAACAAAGAATAAGCGATGGGCATCATTCACTCCGCATTCATGTGGTGAACTCGCCTGCTCCACCGCGCTGTTACATTTTTCAAGTTCTTAGTGGAAATTTAAGAAGACATTTGCAGATCGACCTCCCTCTCTTAGTTATGCATAACAAACATTCAAATTTTTGGACAGGTTCGGTAGTCCTGTAAAGAAAAAGATATTTGCAAAAAATGCTCATTCGAAAAGCCTGTTTTCTTCCAACTAAAAGGTTGAATCTCGCAACCTCTTTTCTTCATGATCACGAAAACTATTTTCAAGTCGTTGAAGATTACGAATAATATTTTCTTAACTAAGAGAAATTAGCAGTGAATAAAAACGACCCATTCTAGGATCAAAATTCATTTAGAAAGTAGGTAACAATTAGTTTTGTTGAGAGCTACTGTCTTTCGTTGCTAGTCCTCAAAAAATCGTCAGTCGCGTTGTCATTGTATTGATCCACAAAGTGGAGGACGGCATACCTCGGCATACAACACATGAAATAGCCGTTAATAATCAACAAGTAGTTTTAACATGTATTTAGGTTAGATTCGAATGTTCCAATGTTTATTTTTACTATTGTTATTATTGATTTCAATAAGCCAGCTCGTAGAACATTTTCAATTTAACTGCAACGTTTTAAACTGAATTCTGTTCAACGTTGGCAAAACCTCTTATGATTTCTGAACAGATGAATCTGGAATTGTTCAAGGCGTTCATTTATGGATTCCAGAATTTCATTCCAAGCACTCTTGTTCAAATAATGGTTCCAAACATTTTTGAATGATAGCAGTCCGTCCCTCAAATTTCCTGGAAAGATAAGTGATCGTATTCCACGAAGCTTCGAAGCGATATTTGATAAACAGCGTGCTAAGATAATATAACTTCTGCGGAGCAATACCTAAAATGTTGATAAATCAGATCTGTTCCTTACAATTCATCCTAATGATTTGTATCGTTCCGGTTGCAAAACATGAAATTGTATCCACAGAACTCAATTCAAGAATCACAGGTAACGAATCATCACCTTCTTGGTAGTAATTTTGGTTTTATCATGTATTATTTTCCGGATTCGTCGGATCATCAGCCAATCAAGCCATCTTTCGTGCTGGTCAAGTAAAAATTCTAAGGATATGGTACATGAATTAAAAAATAACAGTGTCGATTCAAGATGATTCAATAAACACATCTCTCTTCCTCTAACTCGGTTTCGTGGGATCATTCGCTAGTGCTCTACCCTTACTTTGTCTTTTCTTTCACGATCGCAGTTCTATGGTAGACTGAATAAGCTCAGCAATAAAAATTTTTTTATAATTCAATTGGTCACACGCAACTTTTCCTTTTAAATCATAAACAAAAAAAGCTCTTCATGTACAGGTAGAGCGACATAATTATGTCAACTTTTTGCTAAAGTACAATTTGCACTTACAGAACTGGTCGTAAATTAACTAATATTTAGGGTTTTCAATAGAATTGCCCAGATGAAAGCGCTCAAGGAAATAGGCTTCAAGGACTTGAAAAATTATTTTAGCATTCACTCACGAGCTGGAAGTGATCAGTGAGAATGCTGAAGCCTGCGAATGTTAAAATTTGTGACCTGTTAGATCAGAAGAATTTTACATAGACTCAAACATCTCAGAACTCTATTATGGAGTGTTTTCTTATAGGAAAATAGGTTTTACAACACATCTTGTACCCTATCCAAAAGTTGACATAATTATGTCCCCCCACCGTACAGGTACCGTGCCAAAATAATATAATACCCTTGTCGCACACAGTATTCTCGTCGATGGAATCCTACAGGAAATTTAGATATTTCAAGGGTTTGGTTGATAAAGGTCCATCGAGAAGCCGCACAAAAACAGACCTCGTAGCCCAGTAGGTAAATTTTCTCAACAGGACAGAACGCAGAATCAGACAAGTACGAAATACTGGACTCTTCCGTCGAAAGAAACAGAACTTCAGTAAGTCATAAAGTCCCCTTTTCGACCTTTTTCTCTAGGTTTACCTGCGTAACCTATAATCATAGGAAATCAGCACATTTTTCGGCTTGGCCTCATTATCTATTGATTCGTCTATATAGAGGCACGAATAATCGAACAACAAATCTTTACATCCGGCCAATATTAATCCATGCAATACGACATAGGTATGTCTACAAGGCTTGCTATTGATCGAAGTTCAAAAAATTTTCGTCAGGGCGAGGAGGCCTGCTTTTGTTCAGCATCTCTATTCAGCCTTATCTAGCGAAACCTTGAAATTTCTAAATTTCCTGTAGGATATCGTCAACAAGAATACTGTGTAAAACTAGGGTATTAAACTATTTTGGCACAGTACTGTACATATTTTACGAGAATTTAGATGAAAACCGATAAAATCTACCGTAAACGGATAAGAGTGATCTTAATCAATGATCACTAGCTCCTGTCACGACGAAATATTGTTGCGAGGGCATCTCGCAGATTCACATTCTCGTGTCTTTACTTCTGGGATGAAGAAGAAAAGTTAACCCAGTACACCAGAATCTCTGAACATAAAACTTAGAATTATCTTTTCGGACGATTAAATAATAAACTCTTTGAAACCAAAGCTAGTAATTAAACAAAAATTTAGAGTGCTTCAAATATATGAAGTCCTCGCTCATCGCGTATCGCGCAGAGGTTGGCTTGAAACAACGACCCAGTGTGTAGCAATGGAGCAATGTACTGTATTGGCGATGCGACATATTGTACAGTACAATACCCCTGAAGGCTTCAAACTGCTTTGCTAAAGATGCGTTGCAGCAATGTTGCACTTATGCGTGGAGTAATCATTTCACGACCAATTCCATGAAAGTGCTCACTGGCTTGGATAGATTGCTTGTTCAAACAATCATTCGATGAGTCGAACCGGTAGTGACCTTGTTCACCGGTTCACAACGAGCACTAGACTCGTTTGTACAGATGAAAAGCATAAAAATTGTGATCGGGAGTAGACCATGTTCACACATTCCCTGGGCACTACCACAACGATGTTATTCTGCAGGTGGTAGTTTACGATCCCGAGATGACGGAGATGAATGCGGGGATACGAAAGATTTCTACACGTGATGCGCGAGATTGATAAGGAGGCATCTTAGGTAATGGCAGTTCCTCGCCAACAACACTCGTTCCTATTGGCATTCAAAGTTGATTAATAATAAAGTGGAATAAGTGGAATAAAGGTGGAAGGGTATATTTTAAGCGAAAAATAGGCAAAGGCAGGCAGAACGAAACAACGACGGCAGGCATAGGAAAAACGAAAAAGCAACGTATTTTTTCAGAAATAAAACGTCACCCACCCAATAGATGTTAGTTAATTTCAGGACTGGTATTGCCTCGCTCGTCGCATCTGCTCAACACCTCACCCGCACGGCGGCGCCACCCAGCAGTGCGCCGAGATGGAGACCCCGCTGAAGCTGGAGCCGGGCCTTGTCGCGTGGTACAAACGGGAGGACGGGCCCATATGGCCGGTGCTGGTGCTGAGCCGGCGCGGCTCGTATTGGCGCTGCCGTTATCTCGGCGACCACCGCGCGAAGAGCGAGTCGCTGCTCGCCCAGCCCGAACTGCTCGTGGATTTCGCCGACAACATCAAGTACGCCGCATCGCCCAATTCCGGTCTGCGCGCCCGCCTCGCGGGCGCGTGTGTGGCCGCGCTGGCCGTCGTCGACGAGCGCGGCTCCGAAGCGCAGAAGAAGGTCATGAACACGCCTACCTTCAAGACGCTCATTGAAGTGCTTAGTGCTGATGCCGTCAAGTTTGAGAAGTCGACCGCAGGGTCACAGGCCGAGCCGAAGAGTTTGAACTCGGAGCCTCGTGACATGGAGACGACTACTCCGAAAGTCAATGGTGCTGCCGACGACGGTGAAGGTGCTGCTGCGATTAAGTCGCATCTCGCAAAATGTGAATCTGCCGTGTATGAGCAGCGTGATCTTGTGTCGAGGAGACGCGCGGAGTACGACGCTGCCAATCGGCATGCGGAAACATTTCGCAAAGCCATTCGAGAGGGAGAGAAGGCGGTTAGAGATGCAGAGAAGCAGCTAGCCACCGCGAAAAGGCGCGCGAAATCCGCGGAAACCCGTCTCCAAGGCTGTGCCGACGACTTGGAAAGTGCACAAGCCGAGCTGCAAACTCGCCAAATCGCTCAACGTGCTGCAAGAGCGCTGTTGCGTGAGACCGGTAGTGACGGATCGGTTCCAAGTGGCATTAAGGAGGATGTGGTTATCGAAAATTTGGAGGCTAAGCCCCTTCAACGAACTCCCGTAACTACCGGCAAGAGACCTCGACGTGCAACCAAATCCCCGATGAGGAAAGCACTGCGTATGGAAAACGACATACCTCATATCGACGAAGTTGTGCTTGATGGAGGCAGCATGAACGATGTGGGCAACGCCACTTCGATCAACAATGATCGGCGTGATGGCATGGATGTGAATGCCGGATCGTCCTCCGCGCAGTTCCGAAAATCCGCCATGGGCTCACCACCGCCGCCTCCTCTGCCGCCTCCCATTGCACCGAAGACAACGCCGATTAAGGCTCGCACGACTATGACCTCGACGGGTAGAAGACTGACCAAGCCGAAGTCTCCTATGACTACGAGAAATAGTAACGCGTACTGGGTTACACCTGGCACCACCCCGCAGCGCAAGGTGACGGCAAGTGGAACAACGCGGCCGCAGCAACAACGAGTGAGAGCTTCGAGTTCTGGGGCCACGCCAAACCAGGCACAGAAGTTGGTACCGAAGAGGCGCAAGACTCCACTTGAAGCATCAGTAGTGTCGCCACTAAGACGTGAGGGTAAGAAGCTCATTATTTACGGTACATTACCTGCGAACAACCCGCACCTGAAGGCGTTCCACGCGCTAGGAAAGACAATGCTGGTTCGTCGGCCGGTCTCGGAGACAGAAACGATCACGCCACGAATGGCATTCTTCGAGGACCTCCAGCTGTTCCAGTGTCAAAAGGGAAACACGAGGATCCCCGAGCCTATCATGAATGGCTTGCGAATTGATCTGTACCGGCTCATGGGCCAGACATTGCGTGTTGGCGGGTACGACGCGGTGATTAAGATGCGAGCGTATACTTTCGTGTGCAAGGAAGCAGGTGCGCTGTTCTCGAACGCATTCTTCACGCACAAGCTGAAGAATTATTACAGCGACTTCGTGCTCGCCTACGAACGAGAGCTTGTCCGTGTCGTCTCGGAGAAACAACCCGAGCCGCCCAAGCTGATCGCGCCAGTCGCCCCCGTGCAAAGCAATGGCAATGTGCCTCCTCCTCCTACTGCGAATGGAACGACCACTCCGCCCCCGGCCAACGGGTCAGTTGGAAATGGGGTCGTTGCGAAGCCTTCTGTCCCTGCTCCTGCAGATAAGGTCATCGTGAATACTCCGGTTGCAATGGATACTACGCCCGTTACCGAGAAAGACTTGAGCGGCACTACAATCGAAAAGGATGTGGTGGGTAGCGTCGATACTACTGTTCCAGCAGCGAGCACCGTGGTACCTGCTAGTGAAACTCCAGCTGTCAGCACCGAAGTCACTAACGATGCTACGGATGAGACGAGTGCAGTTGTGCCGGCAGTCGCTGAGCAGGTGGTTACAGTTGACCCTGCTGCCGCTACAGAAAAAACGGTGCCAGAAGTACCCGCTGAAGTGCCTGGGGATAAGGTTGTCCATGTAGAGGCGGTTCAGGCAGGGAATGGAGTTGTGGGTGCGAGCGAGGTAGAGACGACACCGATGGTGGTTGCCGAGCCGAGCGCGACTGCGAGTGCGACCGCGATTGGAGTGGCGGAGGAACTGGTCAAGAAAATTGTGGCGGATAGTGGATGTACTTGAGCAAGATGTAAGTGGTACAATAATTTATGCCTCGCGATATTTATGGACAATCAAGTTGTGTGGTGTGTTGTAAAGACTGAGTGGTCGTTCTGTACTGTACCGTACCTGTGTGAGTGAACTTGGCCTAACATTTGAGTGTCTGTCGACTTGTTCTTCGTTTTACGTAGTGTCTCTTGGTTCCAGGGTATGGTTAATAGAGTATGTCGCTTTATTATGGATGGGCTTGCGGGAAGATGGGATGCACTTGTTCAGTAAAGGCAGGAGGGTTGACCTGGCTGTTGATCGTCAGTTATGGTAGTCGGTTGACAGGGTTACACCGGCTATCGAAGTTGGCTAGCATCGAAATTTACTAGGGTGGACTGTAGGCACGTGCATTCGCGATCATGCCAAGTGGTATATCGCTACTGGCTAGGATCTAGATGAATTAACCAATGAAGTATAACAACCAGTAATCGGAAAGTATCGAAACACGTCGATACGATCGTAACACGACATTTCCGAAACCGTCGTTATCACAGCGCTCAACCAACCTCGCTGCATTGCACAATGCGCTTGTTTGGCGTCATTCGTCGCCAATTGTGCAGTTCGGTCGCAGGGCTAGAGGAGGAAGCGGCGGATCTGAGCACGAAAGCGGCGCTACGTGCAGCGGGCGGCGCGACACAGGTGCGATTATGGCCGAAAGATGAGTACGGGCGCGAGTACCGCACGGCGAAGGCGCGCAAACTGGGCATTTCCACATCGCCGCACAAACTCAACCTGGTGGCGCGCCTGATACGGGGCATGCCGGTGTCAGAGGCGTTGCGGCAACTTGCGGGCACGCGCAAGTTTCACCGCGAGCACGTGGGCGCGACGGTGGCAGCGGCGGTGACGAACGGACGCGCGTTCGGGATGCGGCTGGACCGGCTGGTAGTGGAGCGTGCGTTCGTGGGCAAGGGGAAGTATCTGAAAAAAGTGCGGCCGTGGCATGGCAAGGGGCGATATGGGATAGAGGAGAAGAAGTACGCACACCTCACGGTGATTTTGCGCGAGTTAGACGAGGAGATGTGGGAGGAGAAAGTGACGTCGAAGTATGAACATATGCAGTTTAGGAAAAAGAAGTCGAATAGGAATTATGTGCTCCGCGACGTGCAGATCGGAAGTGGGCTGGATGAAGCGTTCGTGAGGACGAGGGAGCGGGTCTTGGGACTGAAGAGTGTACTGGAGAAGGATGGAAAGTTACCGACGAAGCAGCGGGAGGTTTTGCCGTAGTAGTTGATGTTGGGGGTGATACAGTATAAAGAAAGAATTGTTGATGAAAGTCGGGGTGAGTGGAAGTTGCGAGTGAAATTGCGCAAGCGATGATGATCGCGACGATGAAGGTATGTTAGAAACGTGCAGTCGAAGACAGTGATGGTGTTAGATGACGAGCGTTTAGGCGAGGGAAGCAACAGTGACATGGGAATAAAACGGCAAGGCAAGGTAATGAGTGCCGCATGAGCGGAAGGCGGTAAGTGATAGCCAAGTTATATGCGAGGAATGCACAGCGCGGCAATATAGATGTACTGTACAATGAGGAAGGGAGAAACGGCAAGCGGACGCGAGTACGGATGCGGACGCAGGGATATGTGGCTGAGGAATTCAAAAAATACGAAGTTGGGGCGGACTCAAAGCGCACCATCGGATCGGATGCACGGGACGGACAAGCAGCAAAGGAGGCGCGAACGGGGTTGGTAGGTTGGTTGGTTGAATCATGGGGTGGCACGCTCGCTTGGGGAGGTGTGACGGCGATGTGGGGGATGTCCACTACAGCGAGCACGAGCTCGACGACGGATGGTACGTACTCAGAGGCGTGGACCGGGTGCGCGGATAAGGCGATGGACGAGTACACCTCGACAGCCACATAACAGTGACATCGCGAATTGTTGTAAGCGCCCGCGTTGGAGCGTCTGCGATGCACATAACTTTCGTTTTGGCATTTACGAGGGCACGTGCTCCGTGGTGTCAGCGCGGGCCCTCTGTTCGCTGTAACCGCAATACCCCGACTAACGTTGCAATGATTGGATGCGCACACTCGGTTGGGCACGCCATCTCTTCCCTCTCACTCATCCTTCCCATTTGCCTTTATAACAACTTCAACCTCCTCGCTTCCTCTATTCCATCAGTCCTCACGATTACAACAACCTTCACCTCCACATCCACCATCACCACCGTTAGCGATATCATGAACAACAACCTCCCACTTCAGCCCGTATTCGTCTGTGCACACTGCTCTCGCACACAACGACTGGGCGCACGATGGGGCGCGGGTACTACAGACGCCGCCGCACGTCTATTCTGCACATTCGAGTGCGCCTGGATGACATTGCTCATCGATGAGCATCGCGCAAATTACGCTGCCGCCGCCGCTGCAGCCGCTACCACCACCACTACTGCTGCGCAACCCACACAAATGGCGTCGAGAAGTCGTTACCCAGTCGGGCGAAGAACGAGGAGAAGATCGACTACAAATCCGAAACCGTCGAAAAGCTCAGCTGCATCAAATGCTTCAACACCTGCCCCGTCGCGATTACAACAACAATGCATGCCTAGCGACGACGGGAACTGGCATGCTATGCTCGGGATGGCCGCGCTTTTCGGCGAACATTAACCACATGCTGTAGTCATTCTTGTAACATCGTTTCTATTAACCAACTTCTATTAAACTCACCTTTTTAAAACAACTTTTCTGCTTCGTGTTCAATGATTTGTTGGAGGGTACAAGCGATTCATCAATTATCAAATCCTGATTGCAGTGGCATTGCCGGTGGCGCTTGTCATTGCAATCATCGAACGCGCTGTGATGGATGGATGAGCTTTCGAACATCTACTTCGGCACGTGTACAAGTTCGACTGCCCACTCCACTGCACCACACAGCACACGCGCGTGCACAGCTCGTTGTCTGTGTGGCTCGAGCGCGGCTAGTTGCCACCAACTCAGCTAAAGTTCGAATTCGAGTTTGAAACGCGCGGGCGCAGGCGAGCGTATAAAAAGGGATGCCGTGCTGTGGGGTGGCGTGCGGTGTCGTGAGCGAGGTCAGGAAGAGGCGATCCACGAATCGTGTGCGTGTGACTCTGACAACGCGACATTGACTCGGTGTGGTGCGTCGACGCATCGAATGTTCGAATCGCGCGGGCGCATCGCGGAACTGCGCGGATATTTGCGCGTGCGGCGATTCTCACTGGCGTCTCAAGCCTGCCAACTACGCACAGTTGTGGCGCGCGCCCGGTAGCGCTGCGACACCACGCTCGTAGCTGTGGGATGCGGGACATGCCGAGGGCGCGCGCGAGCTAATCGTTCTGGTCGACATTCATTCGCGCGGTTACAGTGCTGCAACGCACGTCAAAGATCACTTCTCCGTACTTATTGCTCGGTTGCAACAGACCTCGCCTTTGCTCGTCATCGCCACACCCTCCACAGATGGTGTGTTGTTTTCTCGCCACAATACAGCGTACCGGCACGCGACTATACAGCACACAACAAATCGATCCACACACCCTCGTTATTGTTGGCTTACAACCCGTCTGTGACATAACTTGTGCATTGTCCTATACCGCCCGGTGCACAACTACCGCGCTTAGCACATCGCACCTCGCACGTTCTTGCGCCATCCCCTACCTGGACTCCTAGCAATCGCCGCGTTCACTTTCGTCATTCGATCTGTACAGCCCTACTCTATTTTTGACACCCCACACTTCGTCATCACTTTGCTTAGGTTGCGCGCTCCTTATCTTACAAACCACTGCAACAACGTCATCATCATTTTGAATACGCAATTTCTTCGAGATATTGGACTGTACTGTACGCTTGAATGGAAGGAGCTGTAACTGCCTGCATGTAACACATTGCTCATTCGATAAGACGTCCATGGCCCCTGCTACACAACCACCGCTTAAACGGTGTCCCGTCAAAGTTGGTGGTGCAGTGTTTTCCCGCGTATTTATTACAGCGAGCACTGTTTGAGCATTAGCCAAGGCTAATGTGAGAATTCATGGAGTTCAGTAAGTCGTTTACAGTAAAACTTTGGTGAGTCATCGGCCCGCAATTTATTGAACGATAAAACGTTGACCCATTCACAGTTGATCACTGCAATAAATTTAATCACTTCACACTTGTGTTGTAAAGGAAGCCAAGAGGAACCCACATAGGCCAAAATTAAACCACCCTCCCTCAGATTCGTCTCATGGCCGTTTCTTCCGCACGTCGCGTGGCGCAAACATTTTGTTCGCTTTTCTCGCTGTTGCCAGTTTTCCGTGGGTAAGCATTCCTCGTATTCGCCACACACCGCACGTCCTTCCACACCTCTTCCCCAAATATTTGACGTCATCGCACTACTCTCATTTACCTTCCCGATCCCTTCAGTCTTCAATTCCTCGATCATGAAACGGGAACAATGAAGTCGTTTGCTTCTCAATTTCGGGTTGTTTTCAGTTCTCATCGTTCACCTCCGCGTACACACGAAGAAATGCTGTCACGGCAACTCTTCTCTTCCCCTGAGAAGTCGCAGTTTATTGAGTTTAGTACGGCACTTCATTCTATCTCGATCTTTGTTTCGTTCAATCTTTTCAGTTCATTCCAGATGCGCCACTTCGACTTCTTAATTCCGTCTTCTTCTTGTTTCTATGCTGAGCTTTGGTCAGCCGTGGTTTATGTTGTGTAGAATCTGAGATTCCTGTTTGCACATTGTCATGACACACGCCTGTTCAGCTGGATTCCGTGACTGCTTTTAATAGAACGATCAGTTGCGCTGTGAGAGACTAAAGCAATTCTCAAACCTAATGTTCGGTATTCAGTCATCATTTGTCGTAGTATGACCTGGTTCCATCATAGTGTATTGGGTAAGGAGCTTCTTTAAAAACCAAGTATTGTTGAATAACGATCAAAACCAACTATGAATTATGTATTATAACTCGGAATATAAATACGCACAAGTTTCATCGTACTAATCAATTCTTTTTTATTGATATTCATCTGTAATTGTTAATTCTGAAGTCAACAGGGAGTCGTGGAAAACGGTTTACTATTTGCCTTTCATTTCTTTACAGTAATTTCTTTTACAGAAGTATTCACTAATTTCTCTAACACATGTAAGCAAATAAATCATATCCTTTAAATTCACGCTGGTTACGTGAACGAAGTAAGGTATGCACGCCTTTATTCTTAAAGTTGACTTAGCTCTGGGCTGAGACGAAGGATTACTCAAGAACAACCATGAGGATGAAATGTAGCGATCAATGGTGAGATGCATTTTTTCTCTTTCTTCGACGAGGACCTTTTCTGATACCACTATTGTACTAGCATACCAGAAAACTTTTTCAGCTATAAGACATTTCTCATTTTCCAACCTGAAATTACATTTCTTTGACCCTCTCCACGGTAGAATTCTGTTTCAATACTCACCATTTTAATGTTGACAATAAATGAGAGTGCTGCTCTGAAACATTCTACTTTTGACCTCTGAAACGTCATGGGAATAATGAAAAATATGCTCATTATCTGACAGACTATGAAGTAGACAGTAATTCCATAAATTCTAGGGTGCTTGCAGTGGATTGCATTCAATATCTGAAACAGGCGATGATTCTCATTGAGCTCAAACAATTTCGCTGAAGTTTTATTCTCCAATTTCTTATTTGAATTGGAAACTGTTGCATTTTGTAAACAAAACTTACGTGAAATCAGGTAGCTTCGCTGTGCACTACGGTTTATAGCAAATTTTATTAGCTGTATAATTAAAGTTAGTAATATTAACGAAACATCATGATTCAGTGAGACGTTGAACAGAACACTGTCGATACCTGCTATTGAAGGACTATATCGACCTAAAACTCGACACCTCATCACTCTCAAGCGATAGTTATACAATATATTTCGTTTAGAAACTCTACCTTTCGCCTTTCTCATCAGACGTACTCTGATTCTAGTGACAAAAGAGCTAATATAGCTTTATTGTTTTGATAATTGGCATTGACAATCCTGTTATTTAGTTCTGATTTCTGAAAAATAAATTTTCATCTAGATTGAAAAAATAGAGTTAAGACTTGTTATTGAAAGGTTATAATCAAGGAAAACTCTTTGGTTATGAAACACGTGCTGCAGTGGAACGGGACATCACTAGAGCACAACAGTTTGCTCAGATATGATCACCGAACCGGCAGACCAGCAAAAGCTCCAGTAGATCACCTTACTCCGCCAGCACCAAGTGAATATACGCCCCAGGGTCTGGTCAGCCAGCGGACAGTGTCACAAAAGAGTTAGCAGACTGGCTGTGTCAGTATGCGCAACACGAAAGTAGACGTCCAAAGCAACAATAAGCAGGTGCGCAGCAACTATAAGCGATATGGCTGCGTGCAAGTGAGCCTTTAGATACTACCCGAAATGTATCTCCTGTTAGATAGAAACGTTAAAAACTGCTTACCAAATAGATCTGGCGATTCTTAGCCGCAGGTGTACTGTAATTACTTTCTGTACAGTTCCTAAACCAACAATCAACTGAAAAAATGGAAAGATGTAGGTAATTAAAAGCTGTTGAAAGCTGCAGTCCCAAGTGACAAAATTCGTCCTACTATACCAGCTACAGAGAAATGGCGTTATAGTAATTCTATACTTAGAAAAATAGATACATGCGATGATAAAAAAGATAATAAGGTTGGATGAATATCTTGACTAGGAGACTGGAAGGAAATAATTTCTTTAAGGTGGTTTGATACGTACGATTACGTTTTGAAAAACAAAACCTAAAGAGGAACTACAAAAGAAAATGAAATCAAAGTTCGTTAGGAGAAAAATTTCAGAATTCTTTGCTGTAATTTTTTCATTTTGAGCAAAACAACCTGTGCATGAGTATGCGATCCCAAATAAAAACTCTTTGCACAGATTACTGTACATTTTAGCTTAAGTAAAGGGTTAAATGATGGACGATGACTTTATGCTATTGTTAAAAATGTATGAACACTAATGCAATTATGTTCATTTTGTACCTAATCTGAGTTTGCGAATTGAGCGAAGGTAATGAAAGCACCTGTTTTACAAATTTTTCCCGAGGATTTGTTATACCGGCTAGAATACAGCGGCGGATAGAAATCAGGCCAATAAGCAAGCAATTTCCTGTTCTAATTGTGCTTTCGTAAAAATACACTTGCCAAATAATGCAACGACCTGTAGAAGCAGCTTCCTGTTCTAGCAATGTCTATCGGAAATAAAAATAACCAATAGAGATGTGCATGCAAATTTTTCCTTCACAGACAGAATTTCTCAAATTTCCAGAACCATTAAGCTGATCATCGTGGAGTCTCGGCCATCTAGTGATATAGGCTGTAGAAAGTTGGCATTTGAATAGGATGAAATATTTGACAGAAGTCATTCTTGATTAGTAAATTAAGTTTTTTTCGCCATCATTCCCGAGATTTATTCTCTTGGAGCCAGCACTCCGCAGGACAGTTTCCCTCAATAATGTATTTTTCAATGAACTAGAGCTTGGCAGAAATGTGTTTCATCTTGGCCGAAGTCTACTTGTCCCCGAATATTGAAAATGTGGCACGGCTGTCTGTAAAGGCTTCAGTTGCTTCAAGTCTTTCTCTTTATTCGGTTAATATTCCTGTTTGCCATTTTGAAAAAGAATACAGCATTAAGCTCAATCTTTTCAAGTAGAGAAACATAGTATTGTACTCCGATTCTCTACTGGAGGTTGCGCGAAATACTTGCTTTCACATTCTCCAAACCACATGAATTCCATTGTTGCAAGTGATCCAGCCAGAAGTGATTTCGAGTTTCCTTGCAACCTCTCCAATTGTCATTACTTTGGGCACGAATGTATCTTTCAATTCTTTGCACTGAACTAGGGTAAGTGAGATCATAATCCACCACTTTTGTAACACAGCGAAAGGGTCATCCGCACAAAGGAAAAATATTTCGTAGTTGGGGTACGCACATGTCAAGCAAGAATAGAAACGGAAATAGCAATATCAGGTCTTGTACACATTGATGAGTACATGAGGTTTACCTATATTGTTTGTGTTCAGAGTAGATTAAAACTTGTTCATTTCCTTGAGCGGGCATAACATCCGCGTAGTCATGAAGAGGTGTTCTTTCCAATCGATTTTTCATCGCAAAGAATTTCCAGATTTGCTTGACTTAACCGCATTGGTCAATGAGTATTACAGAGAGTGTGCGGCTCATGTTCCATCCAATCGAGTCGGACGATTTTTTGAATAGTCGAACTTCAAAATTTGCATCTGGTTTTGACTTAAACCCATATAACTGCGATTAAAAGTTGCAAGGAAATGTTAAATCATCTACGATGAAAGCGAATATAATGAACTTAAAACCAGTAGCATAAAATTAGATACAGTTCTCGTACTCTGAATTCAAGAATCTCAAATTCTTAAGTTGCTTGTCTCACCATGAATCCATATTGTTCTTGCTTGCTTGGTCTCATAAAGGGGCTTGTCTAACTTGCGGAATTCACCTTGTTCAGCTTGAACTCACGAAAACCCGTACTAATACTCCGCGGTGCATAGCATGGCGAGGGTTCTACGACGATTTCGTTGTCCTTACAAAAGTGAAAAACTGGGCAGGACAAGAGTTCTCCTGCACAATCAAAATGAATATTCGTTAGGCTGAAATTATGAGTTTGGATTGAATTTCATCACGTGACTCATAAGTCTCTAGACAATCAAGTAGTTCGTACATGTTTCGTGCAAATACAACATCCGATTTCGCAGTAAAATCATTAAAAATATCAATAAAGTTTCTGTATCCGACCGAAAATTCTTCAAACTTTTTAGGTATGTGCAGATGTATAAGTTGAGATGAACTAGTAGTTCTTCTGGTTGAGTCTCGAAACGACCATTGCTGTGTTTCTTCCGTGATACATAGTATACATTCATAATTATTTCTCAGATCCTTGTTGCTTATTGGAACAACCTAAGAAATTTTCAAAATCCAAAGCAAACCGTCTGAGCTTATGCGGCGGAGATTTAGATAGCATTCGTCAAACGTTTTTACCTAGTACGGACGATATATGCTTTTCCGGTAGTATAAAGTTAAGAGAGAGTGGAGTCTAACTCACACAGAATATTACCTGACTATATGGAAAGTAATCATCTGCTGGAAAAAGCATGCAGGATAAATTCAAATAAATCGTGCGAAGAAAACTTGCCATAGATCACTTAACACTGCAATGGATAAAACATCGTTAAAAATTAGGGCGCGGTAGGTCCCGGTAAGAATGCCGTTCTCTATTAGGAGTTTTACGAATTCTTCTCGACAATAATTGGCATCCCCTCTACTCCTTGCTCTAGCCTTTCATTCACTGTTGTATAGTTCAGAAAGATTGAGGTTCGATGGACAAAATGATGCGTTACACCAGAATCAATGTATCCGTCATCAACTTTCTTCAGAAAGCATTAGGTTAAACTGATCGTGAACTTGATACTGGCCATAAATCAACCAAAGGATTCACTAAACGGTTGTTTGATTTTGAAGGATGGTTTTTATCATTTCATGAGAAAAATAGAGCAGAGAACTAACTCGAGTTTGGTTCACCATAGATTGGATGTCGTTGTTAGGCAATGAATTATTTCTCTGATTACTCGAGCTGTTTAGATTATTTCGATTTTCTCAGCCGAAATTATTCCTTTGGAACTGATTGTTGGAATTATTAGGTATTCATTTCATTTTGGAGCTTTCTTTTATTCTGAAGTTTTAAGTCTTGCAACCTCTTTCGAAAAACTGATTGGTTGTGGCTGTAGTTTCGGCAGCAATGGCACTTAAGATTTTTTTCGATCCCCTTTTCGCCGTCCTAATGGAATTACTGATCACTTCCTTGCTGATTTTCCGGTTTTTCCCTTCCTTGTCTAGTTGTTGTAACGGCTAGGATCATGCAAATCGTTTGAATTTTCGTTTGGATCTAGCTCCGAGCGAATCAAAGTTTCCACAACTTCAAGAGTGATATCATTTGGAACACTTGAAACAGTGCAAGGAAAATGTTGAGATTCAGGTATAGATCAGGTTAGCTAAGAATTTTCTGCTTCTCAATAGAAAAGTTCCACATGGCTCATTGCGCAATCAAAAATGAACCTGTTCAAATTTTCATACCAATCCATCTGATCG
>JAAUYH010027866.1_pt1 | contig 17959 bp, 11 predicted proteins | sample 7278061 | NCBI WGS metagenome assembly JAAUYH01 (sample SAMN14350203, study PRJNA611818) | marine sediment metagenome | isolation source: surface marine sediment (0.6m) | place: French Polynesia: Moorea | collected 2018-08 | reverse complement strand
TCAATTTTGACCCGTGGGTAATGTTAGTGTGATTAACCTTACTTATCAATGGGTCGTGAATCTTGCTAGTACTACGCAATTTTAAATTGCTTTTGTACTAAACGGGTCGCATTTATATCTCCATAACTATCGATATTTTTTATAGAACATATTAAAATAGGTAAGTTTTTCTTGTTTCACTAAACTAGTAAAGGACGAAACTAAAAATTTAAGTAGACGAAAGCTAATAGCTTTTTAGATAAAGCTGTGCATAGAGAGGAAAAACTGTGTTGCTATCCAAAGGGTTTGAAATAGAAATGTATACTGGCACGCCATCAGGTCGTGTTATTGGTCTATCAGATAAAATAGTCCAAGCTTTAGATGGATTTGTTCGTGAACCAGATAGCAGAAATGTAGAGTATACAACTGCTCCCTTTTGTAATTACGATCGCTTACTCTGCGCCTTAGTTAGACCACGACAAAAATTAAGAAAATATTTACAAACTTTAGGAGATTATACGCTGATTCCTGGAAGTACGTTATCTTTAGGTAATAGCGATCGCTTTTATCGTTCTGATCCCCACAATCCTTATCATAGTTATATCGAGAAAACTTATGGAACAAAAGTAGTCACGGCTAGTGTCCATATCAATATTGGTATTAGCGATCCCGAAGTACTGATGCAAGCTTGTCGTTTGATTAGAGTGGAAGCTCCTCTCTATTTGGCTCTAAGTGCCTCCTCTCCTTTTCTCAAAGGGAAAGCAACAGGTTATCATTCAACCCGTTGGCATATTTTTCCGCAAACCCCTCCAGAAGTTCCTCTGTTCAATAGTCACCATCACTTCATTGAGTGGACAGAAGCACAGCTAGTTAAAGGAACAATGAGAAATGTTCGTCACCTTTGGACATCCGTAAGACCTAATGGGGATCATCGTCCTTACAATCTAAATCGCTTGGAATTAAGAATTTGCGATCTAATTGTCGATCCTATCGCCTTGCTCGCTATCACTGCTTTATTAGAAGCAAGATTAAATCAAATGTTTGCTCAACCTACTCTAGACCCCCTACAAAGCAGTCAGCTTGATGAAGTTGAGTTAATGGCAATTACCGCAGCTAATGAACTAGCCGTAGCTCATTCCAGTCTGGATGCCCAATTACAACATTGGCAAGATGGTACAAAAATCACTGCTCGTGATTGGATTAGAGAAATTTATCAGCAAGTTCTACCTTTTGCTAAAAAACAAGGTTATGGTTGTTTTCTGTCTCCTTTAAACAAAATCTTACGCTCTGGTAATACTGCTCAACAATGGCTGCAACTTCATCAACAGGGAATAGATATTCCGACAATACTTACTCAAGAAATCCAACAGATTGAACAACAAGAAATGGACTTAGAAGATAAATTGTGTCAATCTATGTTAGTAGCTTAGATTAGACTTCTAGAGTAAATCAACAATTTCCCTTGTGTAAGCTAAAAGCTAATAGCTCAGAGCTTTTAGCTTTGCAGAGTAGACCTGATAAACTAATAAATGCCGATTCGTATTGTTCTTGTTCAACCACAAATTCCTCCTAATACAGGCAACATTGCCCGTACCTGTGCAGCCACAAATACAGAATTACACTTAGTTGGACCTTTGGGTTTTGAACTGAGCGATCGCTATCTTAAAAGAGCAGGTCTAGATTACTGGCCCTACGTTGATCTACACTACCATCCAGACATAAAAGATTTTCAAGCAGTTCATCAACAAAAGGGTGGTAGATTATTAGGCTTTAGTGTTCGTGGTAGTAAAAATTACTTAGATTGCCAATATCAAGAAGATGACTGGCTTTTGTTTGGCTGCGAAACCGCTGGATTACCCCCCAATATCCTAGAAGCTTGTGACGATAAGGTTTATATTGCTATGAGTCAACCAAAGGTACGTAGTCTAAACCTTTCTGTGAGTGTAACTATTGGTTTATTTGAGGCTCGCCGTCAACTTGGTTATCAACAATAGATTTACTGAGTAAGGGTAAAAATTAAATCTCCCAAAAATGTGTAGCACGGTAACAGATAATACTTGTCGAAATTGATTTTTCGGGTTAATCTTTCGGAGAAATCTAATAATTTCCTAAATAGACGTTCACTTAGCATTAACTTTGTGTGTCGTAGCTAGGAAAGTATTTCTACCTAGTCGTATCCGTATTTTTACTAGATCGGGTTATCATTTTTGTATTTTAAAGTAAGTGTTTTTGCTGAATTTCGATCCTTAAAAGTCATAATTCTCTGATTTTATAAACGAAATTATAAAAATACAAATTAACACTAGGAGGTTATTTAAATGAGAGGAGTATATGAGCATGCAAGACAGAACAGAATTAACATCAGAGCATTTGTGTGAATCCATCAATAATAAAACGCAGTTAGACAATAGAACTTCTAAAAACCCCAAGAATATGTTAAAAAGTTGCCTCCGAAATTGTAAATCTGTTGCCAAGCTGGGTTTGGCTATTTCTGTCAGTGCGATCGGTATATTATTAACAGGTCAGCCAGAACCAGCTAAGGCAGCCACCAATACAGATATACTCAAAAGTTATTCATCTGATTCCTCTCAAAAAATAGTAGATTGGGATAATAAAATCGCCCACAAGAGCAGGTTTTTGGCACTGAGACAAAACCCGCTACTAGCTTTAAATATCAATCAAAATTTTTATAAAAATTCATTAAAAAATTCATTATCTGAATTACCTATTGCTCAAATTAATGAGCAGGTCAAAATTGAAAAAGCCAAAAGTCTTACTACTAGCCTGAGAATTAATAATCCCTACGAGCAAAATTTATCTTTAGTAGAACAAACAAACTCAATTGAATCAGTTCAGGATAATTCTCAGCTTTTGTTAGAGGAGAGTCCAAAAGAATATATATTTCAAATACCTTCTCTTAAAACGGCTCAAAATCAACCAGTTAAAGATACAGAGCTAAATTCAAAACTAACTGATTTTCAAAATCTTATTAAACGAATACATATAGTACAACCAGGTGAGACTCTCAATGAGATTGCCAAACTTTATGGTATAACTCGCCAGCAATTAATTGAAGAAAACAGTATTCAAAATCCTAATCTAATTTTTGTTTATCAACGGCTAAAAATTCCTCAAACTAATGGAGTTGAAAGACAGCAAATTACTGAACGAAGTAACTCTTTACTTTCTAATAACAATTCGACTGACGCAACAGTCCAAAATGGCAATCAAGTAGGTAACACTCTACGCGAAAACGTTACCCCTAAATTATCTGGAATAGATAATTCTGCTATGGAAGACAATGAAGAAGTATTGTCTAGTCCTACAGGAATAACTATCACATTAAGTGCCAACACCACACCAGAACTTCCTCCCCTCTCTTCTCCAGAGAAATATTTACCTGTGACTCCAACTGAGACTCCTTTTAATGGTTATATTTGGCCAGCGAAAGGAACATTTACTTCTGGTTTTGGCTGGCGTTGGGGTAGACGTCATAATGGCGTAGATATTGCTGCACCTATAGGAACTCCTATTATGGCAGCAGCAGCAGGGGAAGTAATTTCTGCGGGATGGAATTCTGGAGGTTTTGGTAACTTGGTGAAAGTAAAACACCCCAATGGTAGTGTTACATTATATGCCCATAACAACAGAATTCTAGTTCGTCGTGGTCAAAAAGTAGAACAAGGGCAGCAAATAGCTCAAATGGGTAGCACTGGCTACAGTACTGGTTCTCATTTACATTTTGAAATTCGCCTTAATGGAAAAGCACCAGTCAATCCGATAGCTTATTTACCCAGAAAATAAAATTAGCAAGATTATCAAAGAGTGTTGGGTAGATAATTATTTCTGCCCTTTTTTTGATCCAAAAATATTAAAATTTTATTAGATGATCGCTGACGAAATTAATATTTACTAAGTGCGTATACTACCTATAGAAAAGATTGGAATCGAAAAGCTAGTAACCTTCATTTTCCTGCTTATTCCGCTTTCTCCTACCCTTTTTTCTAATTTAGATTAGACTTAGAAATTACTTAGAATTATCCGCCATCTGACTTAAATTTACATAATTTAGAGAATATAACTGGGTTGATTTTTTCTGAGTATAATAGGTAACTAAATAATTTAATTATTTCTCAAAATTCCCTTGGCTGTTTTTGTGGCTCAGATTTCATTCTGCTCAAACAATGGATAGTGACATTGCTGAAATCAATTGAACTTTCTGATAACTTATATTAGGCGATCGCCCAACTTGATTATTATGTTAGGTAAAGAGTCCCAGGTTAATGAAGAAATAACAGAATTTAAGGAGCAAGAAACTGTCTCAGACATCTATGAGCATAATGCGATTATGGCGCGAGAATTAGAGCAATTAGAAAATTTGTTATCAGATGGAGTTAAAGTTCCTTTAACAGAATTGATAATTTTAGACCGCGAACAACTATTATATAAGTTAGATTTAATCAAAACTGAGCTACCCAATTTATTTGCTCGCGCTCAAGATATATTAAACAGTAAGCGCAAGATTATTCAAGAAGCAGAAAGCTATGCTCGTAATTTAGTTGAATCCGCGGAAAATCATGCTGCTAAAATATTGAGTAAATCTGCTCTGGTTAGGGAAGCTGAATTAGAGGCTTCTAAGATTATGTTCCGAGTGCATAAAGAATGTGAACAACTAAAACAGAAAACTCACGCAGAAATGAAACACCTAAAAGAAATCACTCTGGCTGAATGCCAAGAAATTCAGGCAGGATCTGATAGTTATGCTGATACAGTTTTGGGCAACCTAGAACAAGAATTAAGCAATATACTGGCAGTAGTGCGGAATGGTCGCCAAAAACTAAAGTAGGGACGTTTCAGGAAACGTCCGTGCAGTAGTTTCAGGAAGTTGGGTATTCGTGTTTGAGGAAAGGTACGTCTGTTAATATCCCTTCTGCTGCACCAACCCGAACATTTAAACCAACACCACCAGCTTTTGTTTTGATATAAGCTAAACCGAATCCCCCTTCAGCAGTGTCTATATAGCTAGTGAGAATACCTATTTTTTTATCGTCTACAGTAATTGGTGTTTGTGGAGAAACTCGATCGCTCAACTTAATACCCCAAAGTCTCTGTTTAACACCTTTGTAAGTATTTAAACGGGCGATAGTTTCTTGTCCGATATAACAACCCTTATCAAAAGAAATTGTGTACCATAGTCCTGCTTCTAAGGGATTATAATCTTCAGTAAGTTCTCGATCTGCTGCTGGTCGTCCTTGTTCTATTCTTAAGCGTTCCCAAACTCGCTCTCCAATAGGTACTGCTCCAGCATCAGTTAATTTAGACCAGACTTTAGCTGCATCATCTATCGGTACAATTAGATTGTATCCTGGCAAAGCTAAGCCACTTCCTACTCCCAGACGTACAGTGATATCGTTGATGGCAACTAGTTCGTGATGATAGGGCGATCGATCGATAAAGCTTTCTAGCCCCAAATTAGCAATTAAATTATTGCTATCTGCTCCAACTAAAGTGAATATGGCATTTTCTGCGGTAAGATCGCTTAATTTGACCTTATCAAACGGGAAAATAAAACCGTCTAACCATTTGAGTAATTGTTGAAGACGATTGGGAGAAACTAAAATTAAGACAGCATCTCCATCGACGTAGGCTGTAGCTAAATCGAGAGTGCGCCCCGTAGAAGTAACAAAAACTGTATCACAACCCTCTCCTGGTTTAAGTTGATTAAAATTGTTAGTGCTTTGATTGTGTAGATACCGCAAACGATCTTCCCCACTAATTTTCAGCAGTCCCCAATGAGATTGATCGACAATCGCTACTTTAGTTTTTGCTGCCAATAATCCTGATGTATCATTACCAAAACTAAGAGGGATCTTGGTATCGGTGCTGAATTCTGCGCCTGATTCTAGCTGTACTTTCCGTAACTCTTCCATGATTTTCAACAATAAGGTAAAGCTTAAACTAAGTCTAAAAAAAGTACTATATAATATCTAGCTTACATGGAGATTGAGATAGACTGAAAGGTATGAAAACAAAAGATAGTCTGATTATTGGCGGGGGGATCGTCGGTTTATCGATCGCTATCGATCTTCAACTACGCGGTGCCAAAGTTACTGTTCTCAGTCGAGATTTTCAGCAAGCAGCTTCCCATGCAGCAGCAGGAATGTTAGCTCCTACGGCAGAGGAAATTGCTTCTAAGCCAATGCAAGATTTATGTTTAAAGTCTCGCTGGCTTTATTCTGAATGGGTAAGAAAATTAGCAGAATTATCAGGTCAAGAAACTGGTTACTGGTCTTGTGGAATTTTAGCTCCTGTATACAAGCAACCACAATCTATTCAGCCACAAGATGTTAATAAGATTTGGCTAGATAAACAAAGTATTCAATTCTACCAACCAGGTTTAGGTACAGAAGTTATTGGTGGTTGGTGGTATCCAGAAGATGCTCAAGTAGATAATCGTTTACTCGTAAAATCATTATTACAAGCTGCTCAAGCTTTAGGCGTAGAGATCAAAGAAGGAGTAAGCGTAGAGGCGATACAACAAAGGCAAGGTAAAGTAAATAGCGTTTTTACTTCTATCGGCGAATTACAAGCAGGTGTCTATGTTTTGGCTACTGGCTCTTGGTTAAATCAATTATTGCCTCTACCAGTACGTCCTGTGAAAGGACAAATGCTGGCTGTGAGGATGCCTCATCAGCCCCATCAACCCTACCCCTTACAAAGAGTTTTATATGGCACAGATACTTATCTTGTTCCCCGCAGAGATGGAAGATTGATTGTTGGTGCAACAGTAGAAGAAGTAGGCTGGACTCCTAACAACACACCCAAAGGAATACAAGGCTTGTTAGATCGAGCTATCAAATTATATCCAGCGATCGCTCAATGGCAAATTGAAGACTTTTGGTGGGGATTTCGTCCTGGTACTCCTGATGAATTGCCTATCTTGGGTACTAGCCCTTGTGATAATCTATTTTTAGCCACAGGTCATTATCGCAACGGTATATTACTCGCTCCTGTCACAGCTTCTTTACTAGGAGATTTAATTTTAGAACAGAAAACTGACCCTCTCTTAGCTCATTTCAATTGGCAACGTTTTCATACTGCACCTACAACAAATAACATGATCTATTTTCACAACTCTGCTAACAACGGTCATAAAGTATCTCTACAAATTGAATCAAAACCCACAGCATCTTTACCGACTGAATCTAGTCAAGATCAATTATCGATCGCAGGACGGACTTTTAATTCTCGTTTAATGACAGGTACAGGGAAATATCCCAGTATCGAAGCGATGCAACAAAGTGTAATGGCTAGTGGTTGCGAAATTGTTACCGTAGCAGTGAGAAGGGTACAAACTAAAGCACCAGGACATGAAGGTTTAGCAGAAGCTCTAGATTGGAGTAAAATCTGGATGTTACCCAATACCGCAGGGTGTAAAACCGCAGAAGAAGCCATTAGGGTAGCACGTCTCGGTAGGGAGATGGCAAAGTTATTAGGGCAAGAAGATAATAATTTTGTCAAATTAGAAGTTATTCCCGATGCTAAATATTTATTACCCGATCCTATTGGGACTTTAGAAGCAGCAGAACAATTAGTAAAAGAAGGATTTGCTGTCTTACCTTATATCAATGCCGATCCTCTCTTAGCCAAAAGATTAGAAGAAGTGGGTTGTGCCACAGTAATGCCTTTAGGTTCACCTATTGGCTCGGGGCAAGGAATTAAAAACGCTGCCAATATTAGTATTATTATTGAGGAAGCCAAAATTCCTGTGGTAGTAGATGCAGGAATTGGTACTCCTAGCGAAGCTGCCTATGCCATGGAATTAGGAGCAGATGCTCTACTGGTTAATAGCGCGATCGCTCTTGCTCAAAATCCTCCAGCAATGGGAAGGGCAATGGGTTTAGCAGCCGAAGCAGGAAGACTTGCTTATCTAGCAGGGAGAATTCCTGTCAAACAATATGCTAGTGCGAGTTCTCCTTTAACTGGGACAGTTGGTTAGACATAAGGTGATTTCTGGGAAAGAAGATACCCAATAAATTAAGATAAAAGGAATAGTGAGCAAGAGAGAGAAAACTGAAGTTCAAGACTAGAAATACATCCTTAACCCCATCTCAAGTCGAAGACTTGCGTTTAGCAGCCTCAAAAATGACGGGAGCTTCTCGTCGAGACTTTCAAGCTCAAATGACGCTCAAGTATTGTGAAGGAAGTGCGCGCAAAGCAGAGGTCAGGGGTTCGACCCTGTCAAGTGTATGTTTTTAATAATTGGGTAAATTTTTACTTTGTCTACAACGAAAAAACAAGGTTTTCTCCCCCTGCTCCCTCTGCTCCCCCTGCTCCCCATGCCCATCTCAACCTTCAAATCTAAAAAACATATCCTTGTAAGAGGGTTCGACCCCCCTATTCTCCATATTTCTTCTTCCTTGATGGCAAATTATCAAGGTGTTCTAGGTGTTGTATGACCTATCATCCAAGGTCTTCCGCTTCGAGTACTTTGGTATTTTGGTGATAGTGGTTCTTTTTCCCTTTTCACTAATTTCGGTTCTTTACTTTCTTTCCTTCCAATAGAAGAGAAACTACTAGAGTTTAAATTAACCATTGGTGGAGAAAAAACTCTCTTGGTTGTTGCTTCACATTGAGGACAAGGCATGGGTTTATCTATTTCTGCTAGAGTACGCCAAGCTTCAAAATTACCACAAGAGTCGCAGCTAAATTCGTATAATGGCATTTTTGAGTTGTTAGTTGTTATTTGGGTAGGATATCCCGATCAAAAATTGCTGTAGGTAAAGCCAAAGTACAACAAGCATTAGGAACATCAACGATGCCACTAACACGTCCTTCTACTGGGGCGCAACTGAGGAGTAAATAGGCTTGTTCCCCAGTAAAGCCAAACTTTTTCAAGTATTCGATCGCATTTAGACAGGCACGACGATAGGAGACATGAGCATCTAAATAATATTGTTCGCCAGTAAATTCATCGACGGAAATGCCTTCAAAAATAAGATACTCTGAATAGCGGGGTTCAACGGGTCCTGGTTTAAAGATCGGGTTGATCATCCCGTATTTTTCTACTCCGCCCTTAATAATATCAACGTGCAGATCGATGTATCCTGACATTTCGATCGCGCCACAAAAGGAAATTTCTCCATCTCCTTGAGAAAAATGAATATCTCCCATAGAAAGGTTAGCACCATCTACATAGACAGGAAAATAAATACGTGAACCTTTGGAAAGATTTTTAATATCGCAGTTTCCTCCGTGTTCGCGAGGAGGTACAGTACGGGCAGCTTCAGCAGCAACCCGATCGAATTCTGACCCTTTTAAAGTACCCAGAATAGCTTTTTCGGGGTTGGGTAAGGCTGCTAAGGCAGGAATTTTAGGTTTCCAGGGAGGGCCACCTTTTTCTACTAAGGCTCTTTCGCGTTTATTCCATATATTCAAAAGTTCCTGGGATGGGGCGCAACCAATTAAACCAGGATGAGTAATACCAGCAAATCTGACTCCAGGGATATGGCGAGTACTAGTATATATACCTTGAATATCCCAACAAGCTTTAGCTGCTTCGGGATAATGATCTGTCAGGAAACCGCCTCCATTTTCTCTGGCGAAGATTCCCGTAAAACCCCATTCATCTCCTGGTAAAGCACCGATATCGAGAAGATCGACAACTAAAATATCTCCTGGTTTAGCACCATTGACATGAATAGGACCACTCAGAACATGAACTACTCTAAGATCTACATCGCGAATATCACTGGGGTCATCATCGTTTTTAATCTGTCCGTCTGTCCAGTCTTTACACTCTATCCGAAAAATATCTCCAGGGTTAACAGAAACAATGGGGGGAATATCAGGATGCCAACGATTATGACCAGGTACTTCCTGTTCCGACATTGGCTTGGTCAGGTCTACTTTAAAAAGAGTTTCAGGCATAGAAAGCTCCCCTTCTATTTCTTTTTTGGTTGATAGCTAATATCTAATAGCTAATCGTTAGATTAAGGTAATTAGATTTTACAATTACTGGTTAAATTTAAATGAAATTAACAATAAAAAGTAGTGCGATGGCAATTTTCCTGATCAGGAAAACTTAGTTGTGAGGATTTTTTTCAACGAAATAACAACCTCCATTAATGCATCAATTACCCCAAGAAAAATGTCAAATCTAATACAGAATTGATATTTTTGGGTTGGATAAAGAATTATTAATTATTGCAATTGATCTAAGCTTAACTTGTTACTAATGAACTAAAAACAAGAGGTTGAGGTCGTTCGATGCCGTATCCTTGGGCATAGTTGATACCTATTTGCTTTAATCTTTGCAAAATAGCCCTATCTTCTACAAATTCTGCTATGGTTTTAATGTTCATAATTTGACTAATGTGATTGAAGCATTCAACAGTCGCATAATCAACAGAATCTTTAACTATATTTTTGATAAAACTACCATCGATTTTTAAATAATCAACGGGCAGATTTTTAAGGTAAGCAAAAGAACTCATCCCACTACCAAAGTCATCTAAAGCAATAGAACAACCTAAAGATCTTAATTGCTTAATCAAATTTACTGCATTATCAAGATTAGAAATTGCCACTGTTTCTGTAATCTCAAAGCAAATTGTCTCAGAGGGAATAGAATAACGCTGGAATTGGTCTTGAAGAAAATGACCAAATTCATGGTTATTAATACTTGCCCCAGAAAGATTAATAGTATAGAGGTTTGTAGGAGGTTGTAGTTTTTGTTCTTTTCTCGATCGACAGTAGACTTCATAGCCAGCTAAAAAAGTAGTTACAACCCAACGATCGATTGCTGGCATCAGATCGTAACGTTCCGCAGCAGGCAGAAATGCTCCAGGAGCAATTAATTTTCCCGACTCATCAATTAAACGTAAGAGTATTTCGTAATGACAGCAGTTCCATCCCCCTAAGGATTCAACAGTTTTGACAATAGGACTGTGAGTATCAAGTGAGGAGTCGATCTCCTCAGATAGCTCCTCTGTAAGAGAATGGGAACCAAGAGAGCGAGCGCAATCTTCTTCAATGGAAACAATCTTTTGAGCATAAAGACAAAACCGATTTTCTTCTAAAGCTCGATTTAGTTTTTCAATCCACCGTCTTTCTCCCCGTTGTTGAGCGACAATAGCATCTTGTTGGTGGTATATATGAACACAGTTGCGACCTTTTTCTTTAGCAGCATAACAAGCTGCATCTGCTGTACTAAGTAGGTCAGATAAATTGTCAGTGGTTGAATTAATAGCAACTAAACCAATACTCGCGCCAATTTTAAACACCTTATCTTCCCAAGCAAAGCGGAAGTCTTGAATTAATTGTCTAAGTTTCTCGGCAATTTTTGGGGCTATTTCGATCGGACATTGATGAAGTAAAAGACCAAATTCATCTCCTCCCAAACGAGCAAAAATATCAGAAGCACGAATTCTCTTTTTTAGTAACTTAGTTATTTGTTGTAGTAATTCATCTCCAGCAGCATGACCGCAGTTATCGTTGACGATTTTAAATTGATCTAGATCGAGATAACAAAGAGTGTGATTAGATTCGTTGTTTTGAGATTCTTCAATTACTAAAGCTACTTGTTCCTCAAATTTTCGTCGATTATATAATCCAGTCAAAGGATCGTGAGTAGCTTGCCATGACAGTTCCTGAGCTATTTTACGCGACTGAGTAACATTACGGAAGACAATAACTGCCCCAATGAGTTTACCTTGGTGGTCTTGAATGGGTGCTACGGAATCTTCGATCGCGTATTCAGTGCCGTTTCGAGCGATTAATACAGTATCTTTAGCAAGCTCACAAATACGATTTTCTGTAAGGACTAAATCTACAGGATTATTGACTGGTTCTCTGTTCGATTGATCGACAATCTGAAAAATCTCTGCTAAAGGTTTTTGCTGCGCTTCTTCTGTTCGCCAGCCAGTTAATTGCTCCGCGATAGGATTCACATATTTTACTTGCCCAAACGCATCGGTGGTAATCACAGCATCTCCAATAGATTTAAGAGTAACTTGAGCCAGTTCTTTTTCGGCAAAAAGATTTTGTTCCATTTGTTTGCGGTGATTGATGTTCCTTGCCACCCAAATAATGGTCGTTTCTGATAGGTAAGAAATATGGACATTAAACCAGACTAGTGAATCATCGAGATTAAAACTATATTCAAAACTCATTGCTTTTTGAGTCTGCACAACAGAACTTATTAAATTCTGATAATGTTCCGCTTCAATACCATTGAACAATTGAACTTGTACTTGTTCAATTATCTGGTTACTAATGTCATTGCTAGACAAATCAAAAAATTTGGTTGGTAAAATTTGAATTGAATTATCAGCAATATCAATAGTTAAAACCAAGTCAGTCATGGCTTCAAACATCCTACGCATTTGAATTTCACTTGACTGTATTTTTTTTTCTAGTTGCTTTCTTTCAGTAATTACCTCAGAAAACATTAGTAAACCACCGATATTTCCTTCTACATCGTGCCAGGGACGCAGTTCCCAACGTAGCCACTCCACTCTGCCATCAAGTCCCACAAAACTATCTTCCTCTTGTTTGAAGACCTTAATGTTGCCTGCTAGACAATCTTGATAAGTTTGTCGCCAATGTGGAGGAACTTCGGGAAAAACCTCATAGTGACTATGATTAATAATATCTCTGCCCTCTAGTTGATAGTCTTCTAGCCAACGATCGCTAACTACTAGATAGCGCATATTTCGATCTAACATGGCGATGGCAGCAGGAGCATGACGGACGAATAATTCTAGAATCTGCTGATTTTCTCGTAATCTAAATTCGCTTTGTTGCCTTTGGTTAATTTCTTGCTTTAAATGTTGTGTTTGGTTATTTAATTCTTGTTTTAAGGTACTAATTACTTCATAGAGTTCGGTGGTATCAAAAATTCTGAGCATATCCTGATAAGTAACAATACCTCGTAATTCTCCCGACTCTTCAGCAACTACTAATCTACGTACTCGCAGTTTCTTCATTTGCTGCTGTGCATCTAGTAAAGAATCAGTAGGCTTCATGCATACTAGAGGCGTACTCATAACAGTTCTAGCCTTGGTCTTGGCTAAATCTAATCCTAAAATTTGAAATTGAACTATGTCTCGCTCGGTGACAATACCGATGGGAATACTGAAAGGGAGATAACACGATTTTTCTGTAGAACCATAACTTAATGATTCTAGATTGTCTTGAGAAATATTTCTTTCTACAATTACAACACAACTTTTGCGTTGCTCTGCCATTAATTGAGACAAATAGAGAACAGACGAGTTGGGGTATGCTTGAGGAACTTGAGTATTTATCGTATCCTCTAGAGAATGTATCTTGAGCATATTGGAAGGAGATAAAGCCCGACAAATACTTTCTGTACTAATTATCCCTGCTAAATGCCCGCGATCGTCAATTACAGGAAGATGCCTAATATAATGCCGACGGAAAATAGACATCACTTGATAAATATCCTGGAAGTCATTTTGCTTGAGGGTAATCACATTTTTAGTCATCACCTCCCCTACTGTCATTTGTTTAAGATCGATTCTAGTAGCAGAAAGCTTAACTATATCGCGCTCTGTTAATACTCCGATTAGCTGAGATTGTTTCAGGATCAGAATATAGCTTGAACGAGAAAAATTTCCCTTTTGATTATCGGATTGAGCCGAGTTTTGCCTCCGATTCATTTGGGCTAGAGCATCAACTACCAAGGTTGTAGAGCGAGTAGTTAATGGATTAGATTCGATAATTTCTTCGAGTTGGGGTAATTGAAAGGTTAGATTATCCCTAGCCATATAGTTAAAGTCGTTAAGGTTTAAACTATGGTGATCTAAAGTTGAAAAGTTGGGGGAGCAAAATTATATCTTGATTCGGCAATACCCCCATTTCCTTCCTTATTCTTCCCGTTTAAAGCTTGAAATTAACTATTTCAGGGAAAATGAATATTTTTTTTTACGTTGCCATTCCCAATAAAAAAACTTTGAGATCGCCTTCAGCTTTCGGCAGAGTAGCTACATGAGTAGCAATACTAAGAGAGTCGATTTGGCGCGCAGACAAAGGTAATGGACGAATATTATCCACCGGAAGTTCTAGCAAAGCAGGAGGCTTACTAATAGGAATTCCACAAAGTTCACCCTGGCGAGTTTGACTCAGAATTAAAAAGCGTTTGGGTAGAGATTCTGTAGTCGAATTCTGAGGTAATAATTTCTGAGCAAGATTGACCACCGTAACTGTTTGCCCTTCAAAATCTGCTATTCCTAAACTGCTGTCGGCACTATTAGTAACTGAAGGACAGTTAATAACCTTGAAAATAACGCTAATGGGCAAAGCAAAAAAATGATTTGCCATCTCAAACACCAGTACTTTGAGTAACTGGGTATTATCATTAGGGCGAGAGAGTCTTTGAGGTTTGAAGTTGAAGTTTAACATAAAATATAATTTGCTAATTTACTTTGCTAAGAAAGTTAAACATTCGCTATTTGCTGAGAGAGAGCATCAGATATTAAGCTCAGCAATTCCTGCTCAGAGTAAGGTTTAGTTAAATAGGCTCTAGCTCCTAATTCAAAAGCCATTTGACGGTGTTTATGACCACTACGAGAGGTTAGCATGATTACCTCTACTTGAGATGAAGTAGAATCCTGACGATAGGTATATAAAAACTCAAATCCATTCATTGTTGGCATCTCAATGTCACAAATGATCAGTTTAATTTCTGGATGCTCACTTAACTTAGTAAGTGCTTCTTGCCCATCTGCTGCCTGTAATACATAGCAACCAGCTTTTTCTAACATTAACAAGAGCAGTTTTCTTTGAGTCGGCGAATCATCAATAATCAAGATTGTCTGACCTTGTAGTGCCAAAGTAGACTGGAAGCCACTATAAGGACTCAGTAATCGATCGCCTAAAGTCAAACTAGGAGGTAAGATAGGCTGTTCTATTTCCGCGTGCAAATTAAGTTGAGAAGATGAAGGATTAACTGAGTCGGGCAATATTTTAGTCGGCTGAGAAGATTCAAACTTGCTCCAATTCTGCTTGACTAGTTCTAAGGGGTCTAGTGCCATAACCAAACCGCCAGCACTAAGGATGCTGTATCCCTGAATATAACTAGGTAAAGTAGGTTTTTTACTGAAAGATTTAATGGCTAATTCTTGCTTAGTATCAATTTGTTCTACCTCTAAGCACAATAGTTGGTCTTGCTGCCGTATCATGAGTAGAGTACTTACTCTTGGGGATTGCTCAGGAGTTGTCGTCCACAAAGTATTATGGTCAAAGCTGTAAGGTAACAAACTGGCAAGAGTTCTAATGGGTATTTGTTGTTTTTCTGCTCCTTCTCCCCATAGTAAAAATTTTTGTTGTTGATGTCCTTGAATCAGGGTTTGATAGCCAATTTGATTTGGTTCTGGCTGCAACACCCGTTCGATCGATTCTGCAAGCAACGCATAAGGAAGCCCATCAGATTGACAAACTAGCATCTCTGCTGTAATCAAAACTAAAGGAAGATGTAATGAGAATACAGTTCCTTTTCCAGCAACAGAACTAACGGTAACTGAGCCTTGCAGTCCTTCGATTTGACTACGAACTACATCTAGTCCAACTCCCCGACCAGACAAATCACTAATCTTTTCTGCTGTAGAAAAGCCAGGTTCAAATAAAAGTTCTGTCAGTTCGCTCTCTAAAGCTATTTCTGCTTGATGAGAGTCAAAGAATTGTTGTTCGACACTTTTCTGTCGAATCCGCTCCCAATTAAGTCCCTGTCCATCATCTGCTACTTCAATAGTGGTACGATTACCTTGATGATAAGCATTAATTTTAATTTTGCCAGTTTCTGATTTACCTTGTTGAAGACGGACTTCAGAAGATTCAATTCCGTGGGCGATCGCATTCCGTACTAGATGAAGTAAAGGATCGAATAGCTTTTCGGAAATACTTTTATCAATTAATATCTGTGTACCATTCAGTTCCAACTCGGCAGGTTTATGATGAATGTTAACAAGTTGTTTGATGATTAGGGGAAATCTATTTAAAAGTATGCCTAAAGGAATCATCCGAGCTTGAAGCAAATTTTCCTGAGCATCAGTGAGGAGTTTTTTTTGCTTTTTCAGCATTAGCTGAGATTGTATGACAGAAAACTCAACTTCTTCTATATTTTCCTGCAACTGCACCATTGTCTCCATTACTGATTGGAGCAAAATATGCATGTCGCCGTAGGCATCCATTTCTAGAGTATCAAACCTCTGTCCTGAAAAGGATTTAGTCACAGCAAGGGCATTAGTTTGCATTCCTGGAAGTCGAGGTAATTTTTCTACTTGAGCAGAAAAATATTTATTTGCCCAATCTCTGATCTGGCTTAGGCTTGTTTGACACCTTTGCAGTTGTTCTAAAGTTTTCTGGGTATTTTCATGAGATTGATTAGTTTGCAAAGTTTGTTGGTTTTGATTAGTAAGTAATTCACCGAATATATAATTGAGACTGTCGAGTTGTCGCAAATCCACCCGTACCTCTTTTCCTGAGGATGGAGAAGAAAAAGCTGATTTTGCTGGTGCTTTACTTGGTTCTGAATCAGACTGCTCGGAAAAATCTGCGTTTTCGACAGATTCAGACTTTTGTTCATCAGCTTGTATTTCTTGCAAAATTTGTTCGACAGCAGTTTGTTTACTTGACTCACTATCAGAGTCAGTATTTTGCTCTTGCGATTCCAAGGATATAACAAAAGCATCTGATGGCTCATAATTATGCTCTATAGGTGCTAAATCTAGGTTTAATTCTGGTTTTACAGTTTCTTCTTCCTTCTTTGCTGATTTATTGGCAAAATTTTCGGGTTCAGGAGCTAAATTAGACTTATTTGCTGTGATTAATTGATTGAGATTAATCACAGGGTCTGATTTTTCTGGTTGTGCTAGTTCCTGCAAAGCTACAGAAGGTTGTCCACCACGAGAGCGATCGCCAGACATGACATCAATTCTTGCTTGTTGGAAGTCTGCTAAAGCCAGTTGGGCAATTTGGATAACTCGATCGGGATTTTGTTCTAGAGCCGTCAAAACTGTTTGTGCCAGTTTTTTCATTCCAGGGAGATTATAAGATTCTGCTATGCCGATAAAAAACTCAGCTTCGGAACGTAAAGTAACAGCAACTTGCTCAGGATTATTGGTTTCTAGAATAACTTCCAATTCTTGTAATTCTTGCTGCATACTTTCAGCAAAAATAGAACCAATAACATCAAATCCCAATTCATCTGAAGTAGGAAGAGGAGCTTCGCGAGCAAAAAAATCGCCTAATTTAGTTTGTAGTTGGGCAAAAACCACAGCTAATTGATTCAGAATCTTAGTTTCGTCAAATGAATCATTGTTTCTCTGTGACCCAAACTTACCTAACGCTCGCTCAGATGATTTATTGATTTCTGCTGTCACCGACTCCCGCAGACATTCATAACACTCCCAAAGTAATGCGGATAACTCTTCGTCCCAGTCTATATCTGGATCGTAAAGGGCTTTGAAAACATCTTCTAAATGATGAGCAATAGTACGAATAGTTTCTCGCTCTGCACTGGCAGCAGAACCTTTGAGAGTATGAGCATTACGCATCAAACTATGAATTTTGTTGATGTTTCGCTCTTCCAAAACACTCAGAAGATCTTGTTCAATTACTGGCAGTATAGAAGAAGCTTCGACAAGAAAGCACTGATACACTTGACTTTGGATATCTGGATCGTTCATCGTATTTTCCTACAAAGTTATGGTTGATAGCAGTTTTCAATTGAATGGACTACGTTTATTATTAAATGGTTATTAGCTATTAGCTTTTAGCTAATGATCGAGTTTAATCTTTGTAGTCTAACCAACTGAAAATCGCTATGAGAAGGTAGGGGCAGGAGGCAATACTGTTCGGTTAAGAAGGTTGTCTGTTGAGACAGAGAGAGGGAAGACAAGGGAGAGAGCGAAGAGAGGAGGACACGGGTGCTGAGGAAACCTCAGCACCGTGAGAT
>JAAUYH010050849.1_pt1 | contig 17962 bp, 7 predicted proteins | sample 7278061 | NCBI WGS metagenome assembly JAAUYH01 (sample SAMN14350203, study PRJNA611818) | marine sediment metagenome | isolation source: surface marine sediment (0.6m) | place: French Polynesia: Moorea | collected 2018-08 | reverse complement strand
GCGCTGCGGGGTGTGCGCGGGGTTCTTGGTGGAACCTGGCGTGGTGCTGCTTCGGGCTCGCATGGTTTGTTCCGGTGGGGGCGGTGTTGGGGGTGTGGTGGGATAATGAAAATAAGGGTCAACGACATGGTTGTTCGTGTGTCGTGGTGGTAGCCAGTCTGTTCGCGGAAGCGGTTGTTGCGCGCTGTTCGGCTTCATGCTCAGGTTGGCCATGACTCGACGCGGCACGTCGGGTTGTCTTTTCGCTACGGCATTGAGTAGCTGACCGACAGACCGGGCGCGCATGGACGCCATGGCCGCGTACGACCTCCGCTGAGACGACGGCGGTTGCGGCGCTGATACAGTGCTTCTGCTCTCGTGCGTATGCACAGTACGTTCCAATCGCGATGCGGGCTCGTGTTAATTTAGTGAGAGGTGTTCCTAATGCGAACGGCGGGTGAACCACGACGATTCGACGAATCACAACGACTTGTGTGTCGCCCCAGTTAAAGGATTATCGTCCACGTGTAAAGGCTACACATTCAGATCTTGTTCAGTTCAGTTTACAGTGCGAGTACGAGTTGATGCCTGGGCAATCCGCATGCGAACGTCGACAAAGTGAAGAAAACCTGCACGCGAATGCTTGCAGCTGGCGACGGACGAGCCTATTTTGCATGAAGTTTTTTACACGTGGCATCGACGCGGTTCGAACTAACAGTATCAAATTCCATTTCCGATCTCGTCCCCGCATTGGCGAGCTTCACTTCTCCTTCTCCCCACCGTCGAGGCACAAGTCCTATGATGTTCGCGTTCACCGCCGCCACTCCGCTCACCACCCAACAACGCGGTAGTCGCGTTGGTGCGGTCCGAAGAACCACAACGCGCTACACCGCGGTACTACGGCCGGGATCACGATTTCGCAACCTCCCCTCCATCCCGAATGACATCGCCACTCAAATATCTCTCACACAACAAGATGCGACCGCTGCTCAAATCGTCGCTCCCGCTCCATCCACGCCCGCACCCACCAACACGAAGAAGCCGCTGCTGCTCCAAGCGCTGAGCCAACGAATCACATTCATTGCTGCACTCTTCAAACGATTCCGTCTCCGAAACGCACGCGCACTGCGCTATGCCCGTCTCGCCATCGCCGGCGTGTTCGCACTCATCGCAGTCGTCGCACTTCGCAATCCAGGCGCGTTTGCGACCTCCACGGCTAGCGGGGGTGCGGGCGCAGGCTTGGCGATACCATCCGGTCTGTCACGGCTGCCGATTCCAGAGTCGGTGATAAACACCGTGCGCCCGTTCACCGAGTCGTTCGGGGTGGTGTTCCTGTCTGAGTTCGGCGACAAGTCCATGTTCGCCACGGCACTCATGGCCATGAAGTACTCGCCGATACTAGTGCTCATCGGTGCATTCGCCGCTCTGACCGTGATGACGCTCATCGCGTGCTTCCTCGGCCAACTCATGCACTACCTGCCCGCGACCGTCACGCACTACTCGTCCATCGCGCTGTTCGTGTTTTTTGGTGCTCAGATGCTGCTGCAAGCTAGAGACTTGCCGGCCACGCCCGGCGGCCGCGGCGGTGAACGCGCGGACGCGGAGACGATGGTCGCCGAAATGGCGGTGACGACGCAATCGCCGCTGTCGGTGTTGGCGAAGATCTCGAGCCTCATCTTCGTCGCCGAGTGGTGCGACCGCTCGATGATTGCGACGATGGCGCTGGCGGCGTCTTCCAACACGCTCGCCGTGGTGGGTGGCGCCACCGCCGCCAACGTCCTGTGCACAGGCTTCGCGGTGGGCGCGGCGGCGCTCGTCGCGTCGCGCATCTCGGAGCGTACCGTGGCAATCATCGCGGGCGTGCTGTTCGAGGTGTTCGCGGTGTTCACGTTCTTCGAAGGCCCCGAGTCGTAGTCGTGCTTTTGTTGTAATTGCCATCTTCTGCTTGCTGCCGCTTACTTGCTGACTATCTATCGTGTTCGTTAGGCAGACGTAAACTAGGCACGAAAACATTCCTTTACTCGCTGTGCTGTACTATCGATACACGCCACGCCCCGAGCACTTCCTGCATATCCTCTTGCCCCTCCCCACACACGCCTTGCAGTTCTGTTTCAGCCGTAGCCCGCTCGTCCCCATACTCCCGCCACGTTCCACAACCGCTTTACCAGTCCCAGCGCATATCACGCACTGCCAGTTGCCTTGCCCCCCGCACATGTCGCACCGCTTAGGCGTGTTCTTCTTCACCGTGTACGCCACGAAGCCCGTCAGGAAGGCGGCGCTCGCGGTCACGGCGATGCGTGTCGTGATTTGATCGATTGCGAGACGCGTGACGAAGGCCCCGCTCATCGTGGTGGTGCGCGCGGTGGATGCGATGCGATGGCGATGCAGTGGTCGTATCTCATAATACCGAAAATGTGCACCAGTCTGCCATGACTCCTGACCTCAGACTGCGTGCTAGCGATTTTCAACCACAATTGCACGTTTTGTGCACTGCCACGCGCGTGCGTCATGCTACAGCACGATTCGAGCGGTCCGCGGGAATGGTTGTTCGCGTGCTCGGGTCATACGCGATGGCGTTGGCTCTGGCACGCGTGCGTGCCTCGGTTGAGTTCATTGAGCAGTACGGCCGTGGTCTGCACGAAATTTGAAAATGATGGTGGAACGGATTGCAATCATAGTGGGGGCCGAATGTTGCCGGTGCGCTCGTGGTGTCGAACTTTTATTTCCTCACTGCGTAATGTTACATCTTCTAATGTTGTGAAGTATTACATTCGCATTTCTTTTGCTGTTTGCCAGACACATGACAAACTTCTGTTACAGAGCCACCATGGTCGACGGCATCCCAATGTTGTATCCCAGAACACTACCCCTTTCGAACAAGCCGATGCGCCTGCGTCCCACCGAAACGCAAGATGATTTTCGCGCTGGTAGTCAATTCCAGTTTAGCATTGACGCTGCACACTTGAAGGTTCATCGACACGGGGCTTGTGAAATACTGTACACGCCCGCCCATCACATCAAATCCACCACGACCCGTCAGGAGCCTTGAGTTCCTCACTAGTGTTGTCGACCACGACGGGGCAGTAGACGTTGCCCGCCTTCTTCGCGATGACCCGACTGTCGAACACGGCCGACCGTTCGCCGACGCGGCCCTGCACCAGCTCCAGCGTCTCGTCGCACAAGCGCACGGGGCCGCAGAGCGCGAGGCGGCGCGGGGACACGGCGTGAAACTCGGGCAGGTTGAGGCAGGCGGCGTCGAGCGCGGCCAGCTTGCGGCGCAGCCGCACGTCGGTGAGCAGCAGCCGCGCCACCAGCTGGTCGTCGACCACCCACGGGTTCCGCTCGTCCGTGTTGACGACCTTCGTGATCGCGCGCACGCTGATCGTGCCGCTGCGCCGCCGCACCGCGTCGCGCACCGCCTTGCACGCCCACTTGGGCACCACTCGGAAGTCGCCCGGGATCGTCGGCCGGTACCGCCGCGACAGCGCGAAGTAGCCGTCGCGCGAGGTCGCGTCGAGCGTCTGCGTGGGTATTCGTGGTGTAGGCTTGCATATGTCACACAACTTCCCATTCCGGATGTACATCACATGACCTTGCGGTAATAATAAACCTCGCATGTCTATGTAACCGTCCACCTCCAAACACGTCGACATCGTGTAGTACCGCTGTGTTTCCTCTTCGACTTGGTCTGGCCCGTGGATTAGGTAGAGTACGTCGGCTTTTAGGGTCACTTCGGTGCTGCTTGCCGTGGCGTTCACGCGTGTCATGTGGATGTACTTTGGGTCTGCACCGACAACCTCCCCACGTATAACTTGGGATTTTTCAAACATCATCGGGACACCGTGAACACACTCTACTAAGGGACCCGGCTCAATCAGCCCGGTGTGGTTCAGGCAACCGGCATCGCCGTACAACGTGAACCGCTTCGATAGTAGCAATTGTGTCACTCGTTTAAGAATCGGATAACATTCCCTGTCACCCTCGCGTGCTTCCCCGAACACCGGCAGTTCGTCAAGCACATAAAGTTGCTCCCACTCGCCTTCTTCGCACGACTTGTAGCTAATGTCGTTATCCGCCGCGAAGCGCACGTCAACCACTTCAACTTGAGCGCGAGGTTGTGTTTGAGGTTGGATGGTGTCCATAGTGCACCTCTCGCATTTTAGAAACAGCCACAGATCGGCGATGCGGTTATAGCGAATACGGGAACGCCTCAAATTTAAAGCGAAATTCCTTCTCTTGATGAAATCTCCCACCGCATCATTCCACAGTCGAGGCTGTACATTGGACGCGAATCAGGGAGTCGAACACACCTGTTACAGTAATCCTCGCACTTGTGCGCAGCACTTACATGAGTGGGGCAGTTCGATTACGGTGATCATTTCAAAATTTTGAGTTTGGTTAGGTGTGGCGACTTCCTCAGTTTTATTCCCTAACCTACAAGTGCAGAGTGTATTCTTTCCCTAACTGTTCCTGCATACACTTGCATCTTTCGAAAGAGATGACATCGTCGCTTGATCGACTGCTGTAGCAGGATTACAGACCTGCACCTACTACCGATGCCATCAATGGAATTGAGGATTCACATGTTTGACGGGTATTGTGGTGACTGTACATTTGCGTGTGACCGACCCTACACCCATACCTTGATGGCCTTCGACTTGACTGCGTTCTCACACCGCGTCGCAATCATCTCATCCTTCTCCCCGTCGCGCACAATGGCGTACCGTTCCAATTGCTCGTTACAAACCGGGGGACATTGCACGTAAACTATCGCGCAGTAATCGATGGACTTGCACTCCACGTAGTTCACGTTGGCGCTCGTGGTAAATGCCGGCCAGGGCCCGACGACCTTGCCCTCGCGCCGCACGACTAATCGCCGCCGAGTGTTGGACGTTTCCTTACATACCTCGCTCGATCCACCGAACACACGCAATACAGCTGTACCATACACAAGCCGAACCACTACTGCCGCGGGCGTCTCGAAATCGAACACTTGCAATTTCGTGCCCGCTGGCAGCACGAAATATCCCACCGATAACGCCTCGTCCTCGGCTAGACAAAAATTCGTAGGCTCTTTCACACTCCTCACAAACTCTTCCGTAAGTCCTAGAGCTTTCGCGTCCAGACGGTCCACGTTGTCCACCAGTGATTGCGGCGGTAGTATTGTACCCCGACTCGCTTTCGATAATCGTGCATACTCCACACAATCTCGATATAATCTTAGCAGTGGTGCTCGTGTTTCAATGGATGTTTCTGGGACTGGATGTGATTTTGCCCCATCCTCATTGTCCACGTCTCCTTCGAGTGTCGCGACCGAGTTTGCAGGTGTGGGCAGAACTTGAGATGCTTGCGCGGGTTCGAGCGGGGCGAGGGTCATCATTCCCAGCGTAGGATTTGGCACGGTATGCACCGAGGGTAGGGCTGGAAGGTCTAATGCACTGTTCCCACGCCGAAACTTGTGAATTTGATCGAGTTGTGATATTTGCTGTTCCGTTGATAACAATAGCCGCCGTGCTATGTCGGAGAGAAAAAACGGCGTCGTCGACACCTTGTTCAGTGCGACGGAACGCACGTTGAGCCCCGTCTTCTTGTCGTGCTTCTTCAGGATTTTGCGGAACCCCGTGTAGTTGACGGTCGAGTAGTTCTCGAGAATCACGAGTTGCGCGTGGAAGTCGATGAGTTGCTGTCGCAGTCGATTCACTTCGCTTCGCGTCGGCGAGCCTGGGCCGATAAGTTCCGCCACGCGAGCGCTCAATTGCTGATGCTCGATAATGAAGTCCTCCTGTTTTTCTAGGAAGAAATCGTTCACTTTGTCCACCTCGGATTGGAGGAACGTGAAAAACTCTGCGCTATCGCTCAGTTTCGCGGCAGTCACGACGGATGACGCTGCTGGCGCGGCCGCGGGCTGCGCCGGCCCGTTGGCCGCGGGCGTCTTCTCCGAGTCCTCGTCCTCCGCGCGCGTGCTGCTCTCGCTAACGCCGTCGCGAGAAACGATGCGCTTCTTCAGCTCTTTGTAGCTCATGAAGTTGGGCTGCCATTCCGGATAGCTGCAGTCGACGATGCCGCGCAGCTGCTTGCCGAATTTCATGCCAATGTTCTTCGCTCGATGCCGCACTCCAGTCGCGCAGCTCGGATGTCGGCGAAACTATTAGGTCGTCGGCGGTGGCGTTCTCGCTCGTGAAGGGTTTCTCCCCTCGCAGATGCTGAAATCCACACACATTGTGTTAGCCAGCGATGTGCTTGATATAAGATTCAGTGTCGAAGATTCTGCGGAATCGACATACAACGTTTGTTGTGTCCACTGGCCAATCCTGCGTTAGTCGAATCTTCCCGCTTGCATTCGGAATATCCTGAAATCCGGATTTATTTTTATTTTTTCGCTCCTCCTTCCTGAACCTTTCTTTCCCGTTACCGCGCGCACGAAATTAACAAATGATCTAGCATGGGCCCGAGAACGCTCGATGTTTCGGAATGATACAAATCACTTACGAAAGTCAAACCTTCCAAATCAGTACGCTGCCACGTCGGTTTCAAGGCCTCACGGGCGGTATGATCGATTGATATTGAGCATTCTACTACTCTAATTTGGATACCTATTATACTTAGCACAATGTACCAGATTCAAATAATTCTGTAAAAGTTTGTTCGAATTTAATTACATGTAGTGAATTGCGCAAGGAATTTTTTCCGCATTAGATCATTTTAAGGCAATCAAGAGATAATCGCGTGAATTAGTACAGCCTGGACAAACTGACACAACACAGGAAGCGCAATAACAAAATTTAGAGGGAATTCGGGATTTGCTAACAACTGGCGATTGTGAAAGTTCATCTGAAACAGTCTATTATTCTGTTCTAATAGTAAGATTGTAAAAAATTAGTTAGTTTATTTTCAGTCTTGCGTACTATTTCATGCTTCAAATTTTAAAGCCTCGGAAACATGACTATTCTGTCTAATCTGAGCATTTAAATTTGATTAAGATGAATGCTATTCCCTTTCTTCGTCAAACATCGAAGTATTATTCCCGCCTTCAATATTTGTACTAGGATTGCTGTTATCTGAATTTGATTTCGTGATTGCTGGTGTACTATCTGATTCTTCTGTGTTTTCTTCCGCATTAGATTCGGCTTCCGATTCTTTCAGCTTAATATTCTTACCGAAATCCTGACCCGCGAGCTCTGCTTTGAGACCTCCGAGCCTCTCAGCAAGCTCAGTATAGCTACTCCAATTAGATCCTAGTAGCCTCCTCGTCTTACTCAGAGCATACACATCTATCATGGCATACTTGACACATTCCGAGTCTCGATCGTCACAATCCCTGGGTACGTAAAGTATTCTTCCAGGAAATTTCTTCTCGATTTCCCCTATTACTTCTTTAGTGTCGGTAGCAATGTAAAACTTAGCGTTTTCATCTTCTTCTGAAATAATTCTTTCCATTTCAACCATAAAGTTAGCATATGAACTTTGCTCTCTCCAGTGCTGCATTTCCGCAGATGCCGACTCTCCATATTCTTCATTAAAGTTTACATTCTTGATATCTTGTGCTAGTGTTCGGTTTCGAATATGCACTCCTATAGCTTCTTTCAGACCTTTTTCGTCGAGCCTACTAAGTTCATCGGCCACGACTTGGATTGGCCTCAAAGAGCGAAGATTATCATTATCCCTTTCCCAAGAAGAATGTAACGGTGCTTCCATGATATAAGCTCCTTTATAATAGAGATGTTTGTCAGGATCGTTTTCAATAATTTCACCTTTGTTTGCACCTTCTTCCATTTCCATATAATTATAGAATTTGAATCCACCCCACTTTGCGTCCCACTTTTCCAATTCTTCGAATGGAGGTTTTGGATTGAACCTGTTGCATACAGTTAAGTTTCCTGGGTCGTATAATGCTTCAAAGTCGGCTGCTAGATGTGCGTCACTTTCCCAAATGAGAACAGGTATTCGAGCTGTACTTTCGGCGAATGATAAGGCACTCCCAATTGCTCTCATTCTATTTCCAAGACCGTGTTGTGCATGAATTAAGAGGATTTTGGCCCGGACTGGCGGCTTTTCCAAATTCATGCTAGGGACTTCTGTTGCACTGCTCAATGAATTGTCTGAGTTTATCCGATCTAGCTTTTCTTGTAGAACCAATAGGTGGCGTAGAAGATTCTCTCTGTGGTTAGTAGTAATACCTTCTAGAACATCCCATGGAACTTGAAAATCGTCAGCTAATCTGCGTCCTAGAGCCAAAGAAAATGACTCATCTAATACTTCGGGTTTGACCATTTTTTGCAATGAATCAGGAATATAAGTTGCCTTCAACTCTTGATATCGTTTATGGCTATTTTCTATCCTATAAACTGAATGCAAACCACCTTCTTGTCCTTTGGACCAAATGGGAAGTTTTTCTAGTAACAATTGGTTCAAATCTATTTGAACTTGTGCAAATTTTACACCTTCTTGAGCTCGCTTCTTGTCACCATGGGAAACATGGGTAACATGGTTATAGCTAATGTTTAATTTCTGAAGATTTCTTGATGTCAACCGATTGTACAAATCTTCATCATCCCAACCGTATGTTTGAATTCTTTCATCATATCCACCGACGCTGAAGAAATTTTTTCTACTGAATATCATGGCACCGTTCAGATGAACTTCGTTCTCATCGCGAGCCAAGTTCCAGTTTCCAGAATAAAATCCATTTTCTGTACTATTCAAGTCATGAGCAGATAATATATCTGGCTTTAAAGAGTAGTCACAATCGGTTCTGATTATGCAGTTAAATTTAGTGTTGTTAACAGCCAAGTTGTATGCTCTTGATAGCACCCAATCCTTTTCGTCAACTACTCTTATCAGTTTTATTCGCGAATCGTTTTGAGCATCAATAATTGGACTCAGTGGAGGATCACTGCTCCAGTCGACTATCACAATTTCTTGTACTCCTTTCACCTTTCTCCATTCTGGAAGAACATGTTTTAATGTTTCTTGCCTATTTTTACAAGCTGCTACAATAGCAACGCTTGATTTAAGAGGTGTTTTTTCTTTCACTTTTTTAGTGTTTTGAACGAAAGGGAGAGATTGAGACGAATTTTTCAAACTATGAATGGGATTAGACTCAGCAATTATTGCAGCTTTAGAACCTATGTTTCTCAGAAGATGTGACGGAAGAAATATGTAAACAGTCAAGCCAAAGCATAAGAGTATTTGCGTAAAGTACACTCGATATCGTGGGCCAGTTGAAGCAGCAGCAGCAAACGCAGCAGCGTCCAATGATAGCGTCCTTCCGTGGCGGTATTTCTTTCCTGCAAGTGTTTGCACAGAATTAGATCGATGGATTCTGGAGAACGGGTGAGACATCACCTGCTATTGTCCAGAATACGAAACAAGCATTCAAGTAAAATGATAAATCTAGAGTTCTTATTCACAACCAGTCACAAGCTGTATGAATCAAAAATTTGGGTGAGTTTTCAAACTGATCAAGAGTAGATGCTTGCCAAAAGATGTAATATGATTGTGAAAGGGCCAAATGTGGTAAGTGTAAATGAAGTCAATTATACTTGAAAATTTTAATTTCCGATCTGTAATCATCACGCTTTTTTTCTTTCTCTGGCCTTCTATTTAACTTTGATTTGTTTGAATTACTGTCAAGTTGCGAGAGAAATTTTGATAAACAAATTTCATGAGAATTCATTATTCATGAGTATCAAGAAAACTCTCATCGATTCGGTATCAGGGTGAATGTTTGGTGCTATAAAGTGCGTAATAACTCAAAATTAGAAGTATGAGTGAAAGGAAAGCTAGAACTAATGTATATACTTATGAATCTGAAATTTAGCTGTACCGACATGGAAACCCAGAAAGAAAAGATTACGAAAGGAGTAAGGATTCATAGAAAAAAAATTCCTCTTTATAATATAATATTAAGGAAATGTCTGTTCTGATCAGCGTAAGTTCAAAAAGTTATGCAAAAGATGAACGTATAGCCACTTTCAATACAAGGATGAGAAAATTTTTAGATTGGATAGCTTACATGTTAGGCGAGACGGGGCGGTGGGCAACTCGAACTCCATTCAAGCAAGTATTTCGACAGCTTTTACAATCAGCGTACTCAAATGACCGTAAATGATTGAAGTAAATGAATGAATTATAGTATTTCCGAGACAGAAATTGAATTAATATGATGTACAGCGAATATTTCATGGGCAGAATTAGTCATCGCTAAATTAATTTCAGATTGAAAAAGAATTCATTACGTCGAACAGTAAAAGCGAACGCATCCCCTCCAAATACATCTAGAATAGACTCGTTCAGCTAGCTTGACTTATGAAATAAGTGAATATCACTTGGATGAAATTTTAAATTGACTGATTGATTTCGGAATCAAGTATTAAGACGGACCTTAACTCTTAAATAAATGATGAAAATTAATGAGATTATGGCATCATTTACAGGTATGGGAATGTATTGTTGAAATTGTCCCCTCTCAGATTATTCAGTCACTATTCTAGTTCATCGGTTTGATTCGCAATGTATCGAGATGGATATAAATGTACCGAATTCATTTGATGAATATGATGCTATTATTAGAAAAGACTTAAGTAATAATCTGAAACTTGGAATACAAATTAACTCTTTCTTTTGAATCCGAATACATTACATGTCAATATGTGTTATATTTCAGTTGATTTCTCCTGCAGTGTTGACTAAGTATTCATTGTAGCATATCTTCCAAAGGTACTGCTAGCCTAAGTGCTTAAAGTGGCTCAATTTACGAAAAATTATATTGCAATACTAGGTATCAATTATTCTACGGATAAGGGATATAGGCTCTCCGTTTGCTTATATTATCTACTATTTGCTCAGTTTCTTAAATTATAAGATTTAAAGAATAACTGCAATGTCATTCAACAATCAGTAAATGCCAAAAGTAGTTGATTCTCAGGCAAGTACGGTGAGGGTAATGTGGAGAAGTAAATGACTTCGGCGAACTAAAACCGTCATAGATAATAAGGAGACTCTGGACTCAAATTCCAGCTAAAATTCAAACCTAAATTTCATGAAAGTTCAGGTACAACACAACTCGACATATTTGACCTGGTCCACGGCTGAACACGAAAGACTAGATATTATTGTTGTCTTTAAAGGTGAAAATGGGAAAATAATTTGTAGTGGCATAGATTTTGACAGCAACTGGCAAATTTTCTGTGACTGGACTAATCCTACATATTACTCAAGATCTCGGATTTTGCAAGCCATTTCTGTTGAGAATTAGTGAACGGCGTATCAGAAGTCTATTAAGCTTGCGATCAACAATGAATTCACATTGAAATTTCTGATGATCCCTGAATTTTGAGATAATGATATACAACGATTCAAAATTAGATGTGCGGGAGTCGAAATAGATCTCAGTCATCAGGATACGAACAATAAAAATTGAGCGACCTCCTATTTTGCTCAAACTATAGGTTTTCGTATCTCTTCAGTCAGACAGGAATGGTAAGCAGAGTGACTCGAGTCATATCGTTGTACTTGAAATTCAAATGCTTGCTATACCGAAGAGAAATTTATAAATGACTAAACTTTTTCGTATAAGGAGTCTTGAAATTAGCTGAAATTTCTTGGGAAGACGGTCCGTAGGAGTCCTGCCATTATGCTGTCTTACGTCAATCAAAACTTGACAATTGCATGAGCTTCATCAGAATAATCGTAGAAAATACGTCATTGTGTGTTCCACTGCAGCTAGTTTTGAAAGCAAGAATGCAGGAGAAGGCTGCCTTTCCGAAGTTTTCTGGCCTATTTTTGAAAATATTCTCAAAAGTTATAATCGTCCGTTAGCAACGAGAGATGCTCTAGCAGAAAGGAAAAGAGTTCTGACGGATAGGAAACTGTATGCTCCCTGAAGCAAAAACGTCCATGCCCTTTTTCAATTTATCATAAGTAAAAGTAAAATTTTTTGCTGCTTGATTTTTCATTCATTCTTTTTTAATTGAAGGAGGGGTCAGTTAAGTCTTAATAAAGTCCGAAATATGAAAGATTTGCGAAAAATCTTTAATTAACTGGTAGAATTAGATTTTTTATTAAGTCAAAACCATAAGGTCCAGATTTACCAAAATATGAATCAAAAATAAAAAATTTAATTGTAAAACTATGAACGAGTGAGAAGAAATGATACACAATAAGCGGTAAAAACGTTATCTACAATGATACATCTCCAAAATGTAGCATGATATACTCGAAGACTATTTGAACTGCATGGAATTCTTGATTTCACAAATACATTTCATTCACCGGACAATTCAATTTGTCGGTGTTGGCCAAAATGGTGCCGGTACCCAATGATCTAACCAAAAAGTCGATGTTCCAGCTTTTTTTGCAGTACGATACATAGTTTTTTACTTTTCAGGAGATCCGAAAATTATCGAAAGAGCTATAACTTCATTTCTCATGAGGATTCTTAATAACAGATTCTAGGCTTGAATACTCGAGAAGTAAGGCTTAGTCACTGACAGTATAAAATAAAGCAATAGTTACCATTATATGCGGCTAAAAAGCCCAATATTCGAGAAATGGAATTCGTTTCAGGCTCTGTGGTCTTGATGAAATCTATAATACTTATTTTGCACAGCATAATTAATGCAGAATCTATAAACAAAGCTATCAATCACATTCAATTCGACTGTGAGTATATCGCTTAAGTCAAAAAAATAAAGATGGATTAGACTATGAAATCGGAATCTGAGTAGCCAGAGGATCAAATATTGGTCTGGGTCTGCATGATACTGCCATTAATCTTGGATTGCAGCTTAAGCATGACGTTGATCGGGTCCTGACTCTTTAATGAATTACAGGTGTTCAAAATGAACCTATAGATTTTAGCAATATTCAGAAAAGTTCTTTGAAATTTCTAATCTACAGAACTGGTTGTGTACCATTTTCAAGGAAATACATTTACTCAGTTAACTAGCAAATTAGTCCACTCAACTTCATCAAAGATAAGAAAATAGCATCTGTTGCCTGTAAAATAAATCTTCGAATGTATGTCTGACTTTCGGCATGAGATTATGCCTGTTTCGTGAGTCGATTTTAGGTTTAAGAAGGATTACAGATATCAAAGCAACAATATCATCATTTTCAGTTAACAAATTTTTTGTGATCCGAGATTGCTGCATTAAAATTGCAAACAAGTTGATTTAGAAACTAATTTTTGAACGATTGCTAGCTTTTTGGAACAGTAAGTAATCGAATGAATATCATCTGGATGGTTATTGGCAAAACGATGATGTATTTTTCTGTTGTCTCGCTGAAAATTAAATTTCTCTTTTGTATCTTAATCAAATCGACTTATTGGACAAAAGCTCGATTCAACGGCAGCCGAAAATGACTATGTAGAGTTATACAATGAATTTTTCATCTAATTGGATCACTTTTCAATAGCTCCTCGCTAATGAAGAAAAAAAATTCATTCATAAACCCAAAATTTTCATCTAACAGGAGGGTTGTTCAAAATGTACAAGTATTTGGGTAGCCTATGTACTACCGAATTTGGTAAGCCATGAATCAGGAGTTTAAACGAACTGCCGAGTAAGAAGTGCAGAAATCGTAACACTATCAAACAATATTTGCATAGCTGATCATATTTTTTTAAAATTTTGGCATAGATTGTGAATGAGAATCGATAGTAAAAACCTCGCTAACAAGAAATAGTTACATAATCATTTAAATATTTTAACAACGGAATACCATGTATTACTTCTTTGCAAGGTTCGAATTTTATGCGCAATGAGAACGAACTTGGTATGGTATCTAGACGATCTTCTTTGAAGTAGAGAGCCAATCTGTACGCATGATGGATCATGATTCATTTTTGTTTCTTTTCTAGCACGAACCAATTTGTATGAATTCAGAATAAATGTATATTGCGTCTATACCCTGATGACGCGAAATAGTGTCAGAATGAAGATATGGAAACTGGTAATGGTTCACAGTGTCCTCAACTAAAAATTCGTACTATATTCTTAACGATTTCTATTCAGAAACATACACACACACGCAAATATGCGCACAATGGCATGAACAGATTTTGACTACGAAAAACTATTCATAACAACTGAGCAGAGAGTTGTAAGCTAATATATTGCAGAACATAATATTTTTGAATTAGAAGCAAGCGAAATAAATGAAGAATTAATTCTAGTCTGTAAACGAAAATATTTTATTCAGCACGGCGAGGCAAATAAATCTTTCTTGGCTTTTCGCAGCACAAATAATATAAATGGATTCTATTCAGCAATGCTTGTCTTGAAATCGCCAGATGCAGCCTGAATACCTAGAAGGACCTCATTTTCTACCGCTGATAGAACCGGAAACGGTACGCCACGGTTTCTTCACGGTGCCCACTTAATTCATTCACTTGAGCTAATTAAAGCTATAATAAAAAATCAGTCTGTTGCAATTGTAGCTTCCGAGTAACCGTATTTGATTTTTACATCTCTTCACTGCAATTTGTATGATTCTGCGTCAAAGAAACAGTTTTGCTTTCCACCGCATAGCTGTTGACGCACATTGTATGATTTCTTAACAGCATTAATAGCGCAATGCGCTTTAGCAGGAGCCTTGCTGTTTTGGATTCATGTTTTTGTGGCTCCATGTGCTTTGATGAGAGCCTTAATGACTAATAGTGAATCTTCGAACTCATGAAGTTTAGATCTAATTTTATTTAACCGGTGAAACCGATTTTGAGTACTGATTAGAAGCGAGGAGATATATCTTGTCTGTTTTAAGATGCACTTTTCCCTTGAATAAAATTAATACTTTCTTATTTACTCTCTTTTCATAATTTTTAGAACAATAGCTTGCCGCATGCTTCCATGTTGCACAATATTAAGTACTTTTACCCCATATCATTCAGGTCGTAATCAGCGGCTGGAATGGCTCTATTTGGAAGGCCTCAAATCTTTTTATTCTACTGATCAAGGAGAGCATTCTCAGTAGTAGAGAAAACGGTATTCGATACACATGTGTTTTACATTCTAAATTCATGTAGGATTTCCTCCACATAAATGCGTTGAACAACGCGGATACTAGAGTTTATTTAGTTTATGCTTCAATCAATGAATCTGGTTCGTTTCTCAAAAAAAGTCGAACATCACGCGCTGTGTCGACTTAGCAGTTGAATTCGTGCCAAAAGATGAATAATCAAAGGAAAATATCAATTTAATGCTTTACTTACATCCGCCACTTCGAAAAAATATCCTTTGGCGGGGCTAGGGTAGATAATCATGCGGATAAATTAGAAATATTCCCAGGACTAGAAGTATTCATGGGCCATACTTGGCGTAAATTATTTACTAGTTACCTCTTAAACAGCACCTGGAGTTTTTGACGAGTTACCTTCCTTCTACGGCAAGTGTTGTCTGCGTTACAGCAATGCAGATCATAATAGATTCAATGCCTGTCAAGGTACTTCTTGTAAATTGGAAAATGAGAATGTATCACTGATTTTTCTTCCTTATTGTGAGGTAAATAAATCTTAACAATTCGATGTGCAATATTTTACCTAGAAGATAGCTAAATTCAGAGCGAGAGAGAAATTTCTTACCTCTTGCGGTATCTTCGTGATGAATGAAATAGATTACCTAGACACTGATTTTTGTATACTTTTATGCCACCGTTTGATGGATAAACCACTATCAATTGTTAAAGAAGTTGCTATTTACAAGCGAATTTCGATAGTGGCCTGCTTCCGGCCACAGAAAATTGGAAGGACGGTGAGCCAGAAGCATAACTATAGCTATCAAATAATATCCCAATATCAATATTTCGGCATCTGCACCGCCTTGTCGTGCTGAATCTGCTTCTGGTTCGATGCAGTCTACGTTAAAATTTCCGAAGTGTACAATGAGGTTTGATAAGTTTCTCCTGTACTATCGAGGCGATTTTCGTGAACGTGGGAAAGTAATCTTAGAATCGATTTTTGATGAATTGTTTGTAAACAGATATGCAACCAAATTTTTTTCACTACTTCGTCGAACATTAGAGCACTTTCTAATTTTAGAAACGCTTACGCGACCGAGTTTTTGAAGCGAATCATCTTACTTTGTTTATATTGTGTGGAGATTGTACGATTTAAAAAGAACGGAACCCATAATTGACAAGAAATTTCATCTTTCAGGAATACTCAGTGATGATGTACAACGAATTCTCTCGGACCAGAAAATAAGCCAAATAATTTCTAATCAAAAATATTCGTCCAAAGCGTATCAGATAAAGCACTGGCAGAAATTATTGGTGCAGCAGTGTCCTTGATAAAAATGTAATTTCCTATGGTTAATTCTACGTACTTGTTATCGAAAAATTTAGTTATTGTAGTAATTCTGGTTCAAAACACCCCTTTCAAATGCCAGAAACCACTCAAATCCTTGGTTGGCTAGCGTTATTAATGATAATTGCATCAGCGGAATAACAAATTGGATAGCTTAAGCGTACGTACTTGCTCGTGCTACCGACCCTGTCCCTCGACGTCCGGCTGTTGTAGCGAGGTGAGCGTTGTACAAATACGAAGAACTTGTTTTATGAAAAGGAAGGTAACGCTTAGGTACCCAATTACAACACGTGACATAAAAGAATAATTAAATGTGAGCTAGATAATTTACATTTACCAACAGTTATTCCTCCTGTATATTGCATTGGTGCTTCATTCAGCTTATTCTAATTCTAGAAAACTGAACTGTGTTTGAAGAAATGAACCATTGCGCCAGAATCAATTTACAAATCATCAAATTTCCTCGTAGATCTTTCAGCTCAGTTTCTTTTGAACTGGATACTAGCCTTAAATCCGCTAATAATTTGATTAAATTTGACAGCTTGACTTCTAGCATACTTGACTGTTGAAATTTCACCTAGACGTTTACAAGAGATTTCGGTTTCCAGGTTGTTTCACTAACCGCTCAAATGATTTGGCTTATTCTGGCTGTAGAAGCCGAAGATATTTGATTCTTCTGATCGCTGTCGTTAAAAGGGTAATTGTAGGTTCACTTTCTGTCATGATGATTTAGTCAATATAATCTCTTTAAAGCGTCGTTTTAAATGATCTCGTTTTCGAATTAGTGACGGTTTCCTTTTTACTTCTTCTGCTGCTGTTTCGATAGCATATCTAACAATTTTCTAGCATTCCATTCGCCTTATTCGCTTCGGAAATATTCTTCATGTTTTGGTTGAGATCAATCGTGGTTTGGTAAAAAAAATTTTATCGATCGGACTACACGCAAACTGAATCGTCAAAAACAAGAAAATATACAAATGAAAATAGAATAAACATCCGTTTTCGGCAAAGATGTTAAGTTGCTGTTCCAAAGGAGTCCACCAAATTGATGCAAAAATCAAACGCACAGTTGTTATCCTGGTCAAGATTATGAGACGACTCCAACAGATTCGTAAATAAATTCTGTACTTTTGTAACAAATAGACTGGATAATATTTTGATTATTGTCATTATAAGTGTATCCGATCTTCGAGACAAGCACGCGCACAGTGAAGGTTAAATATGGATGGCCATCATTGATTAATGCACTACAGTAAAACGTTCAATTAAGGTGTCGTTGTTGTCGTCGTACTCCTGTCATGCCGAGTAATATTCTGAGTGACGCGTGACTAAAATAGGCCGTGTGACGCCTAACAGTTACCTCCCGTTCTGTTCATAGTACACAGGAAAATTTTTCTGCCTTCATTTTCGTTCCACTGCTTCCTCTTGACTGACCTATTTTAGAAATAAAAATTTATATCAAGGAGCGAGATTATGGAATCAAAAATTAATTGGCTGTGGAAACATCTTGAGTATGAAAGTCAGAATTGATCAACGGGACTGGGGGGAGTAAGGTTGAATGGGACAGAAGTATAGAACACGGCCGGCGTAGCACCTCAAAAGGTGCTGATGTGCCGGTGATGTGTTCTGCCTCCAGAAGTGGAGGGCAGTTTATTTATGGCACAAGAGAGGGGTCGT
>JAAUYH010103132.1_pt1 | contig 17964 bp, 15 predicted proteins | sample 7278061 | NCBI WGS metagenome assembly JAAUYH01 (sample SAMN14350203, study PRJNA611818) | marine sediment metagenome | isolation source: surface marine sediment (0.6m) | place: French Polynesia: Moorea | collected 2018-08 | reverse complement strand
TTGAGTTCCTCAATAATTGCTCCTTTGTTTTCGCGGGTTCTCCCCATTCGGTTGTCACCTCCTTAATCTGGTGGGAATGTTTCCGACCATAAAAATAAGACCTCTAGCTATTTGCCAGAGGTCATGCCTAGTTAATCTTTCTGTTCCTTTAGTTGTATAGCAGGATCAGAAAGTTTAAAACTTTATCGGACACTAACCTCGGCAGGAAATTAAGCTTTTAGCACCTGCTGTCTTGGGTATCAATCAGTCGCTTCTAAATATTTAGTTGTGAAGTAGCGGAAATATAATATATTACCTTATTCTGCCTCGGTTAATTTTAAATCTCTTAAGGCACTTATGTCCACTTCGATCGCAGGTCCCATAGAAGCAGAGACAAAAACACTGCGCCAATAGCGACCTTTAGCACCAGAGGGACGGTTGCGATCTACGGTTTCTTGTAAAGCTTTAAGATTTGTCAAGAGGTCTTCTGCATTAAAAGAAGCTTTACCAAACTTAACGTGGACAATACCACTTCTATCTGCCCTAAACTCTAGTTTACCACCTTTAAAATCTGCGATCGCTGTAGGTAAGTCCGCAGTCACTGTACCACCTTTGGGAGAAGGCATTAAACCTTTTGGTCCTAATATCCTACCTAAACGGGCTACTTTCGGCATCATATCAGGAGTCGCAATCAGGATATCAAAGTCCATCATTCCTTTCTGGATATCTTCGATTAGTTCTTCTGAACCAAAGATATCTGCTCCTGCTTCTTCTGCTTCTTTTACTTTCTCTCCACGGGCGATTACTGCAACTCTTACTGTCTGACCAGTTCCTTTAGGAAGGCTTACTGTAGTTCTCAACTGTTGGTCAGTATATTTGGGGTCAATTCCTAATCTGAGGTGAGCCTCTGCTGTTTCGTCAAATTTAGCAGTGGCGGTTTCTTTTAGCAGATTAATTGCTTCTAGAGGTTCGTAAGCTTTTTCTTCAACTTTAGCTGACGCTTCTCTCATTCTGCGAGATAGTTTTTTAGGCATTTATCTGTTTCTCCTTGGGTAATTAACGAAGTTACAACTTCTCCCCTAATCTAAGTTTTCTTGATATTTATGGGGTATTAATCTGTGATGGCAACACCCATATTTTTCGCCGTACCAGCAATAATTTTCATTGCTGCTTCAACGTCGTTAGCGTTGAGGTCTGGCATTTTAGTTTCTGCAATTTCTTTGAGTTGAGCGGTGGTGATAGTTCCCACTTTTTGTTTATTGGGTTCACTAGCTCCTTTCTCCAGACCTGCTGCTTTTTTAATTAAAACTGATGCAGGGGGTGTTTTGAGGATAAAAGTAAAACTTCTGTCTTCAAAGACGGATATTTCTACTGGAATAATAAATCCTGCTTTATCTGATGTTTTGGCATTGTATTCTTTACAGAACGCCATGATGTTGACACCATGTTGACCTAAAGCCGGTCCTACAGGAGGTGCTGGGTTAGCTTTCCCTGCTGGTAAAGCTAATTTAATTAGTGCTACAACTTTTCTGGGCATCTTTTAGTTAGTTTTGTTTCTCAATTTGGTTAAATTCCAATTCTACTGGAGTATCTCGTCCAAAGATAGATAATAAAGCTTTGAGCTTGCTTCTTTCTGGACTGACCTCGATAACTTCCCCTTCAAAGTCTTTAAATGGCCCAGACAGAACTATAATTTTGTCCCCTATTGCCATATCGACTTCTAATATTGCTTCTTGTTCTTCTGCTTGTTTAAAGATTCGTTCTACTTCACTTGGGGAAAGAGGAAGAGGTTTAACATGACCCCTACCTCTTCCATAGCTGCGTTTTTGTTCTGCTCCCACAAAGTTGATTACGTTGGGAGTATTTTTAACTGCTTGCCAAGCTTCGTCGTCCATAATCATTTGCACAAGCACGTATCCAGGGAATACTTTTTCCTGACCATATTGGCGAGAACCATCCTTACGTACTTTGACTGTAGGACTTTGAGGTATTTGCACTCGCAGCACTCTATCCGCCACATCTAGAGTTTGAACTCGTTGTTCTAGATTGGTTTTCACTCGCTTCTCACAACCAGAAGCTACTTGTACTGCGTACCACCGAGGTTTGCCTAGAGGTTTGGACGGTTTTTGCTTAATGTCGCTCTCTTCTGACGTATCCGCATTACTATTCATTTTAGGAAACCTTTATCTTATCCAAAGAACACAGGTAGTGATGACAACCAAGAGAATAAGTTATCTACTAAGTAAATTACCGTAGCTACTAAAATAACCATTAAAATTACAGCAGCAGACTCACTTATTAGTTGTTGACGAGAGGGCCAAACAACTTTAGCTAATTCTTCCTTAGTTTCTTCAGCAAACATAGCTAGACTACCGTTTTCTTTAGCAGAGGTAGGTTCTGCGGTTTCTTTTTTTACTGTATTATTTTTTGCCAAGACTTATTACCTCCCCAGGGTTTGCAACGGCAATAACCTCAATTTAAGGTTATTATCTTCGCTTTTTTTTGTTAGTTATTAAGAATATATTTAAGCTTTAGTATTGCAGTAAAGCCTATTATTTAGTATAAGGGTTTTTTTACTAGTCCTGTAATCAAAGCCAATTAACCTTGGTCTTGACTCCACATTTTAAAAGTATTTTTCTGCTTGGTAATTTTTAAGGTTGACGCGCCCTGAAGGACTCGAACCCTCGACATCCGGTTTTGGAGACCGACGTTCTACCAACTGAACTAAGGACGCATTCTGAAGCACTCCGATTGGAATTTTTGAGCTTCGGCTAACCTAAATCATACCCTATCTTGGTAACTTTTTGTGTTTTATTTTGCGATAGCTCTAACTGCTTGTTAAACAGAACGATCAAAACGCTGTTTGATACGGGTTGCTTTACCTACGCGATCGCGCAGATAATATAACTTAGCACGACGTACCTTACCACGACGCTCAATTTTTACATGAGCAACTATAGGAGAGTGTAAGAGAAATACTCTTTCTACCCCAACTCCTTGGAAAATACGCCGTACAGTAATAGTTTCACTTATACCACCATTTCGTTTGGCGATAACTGTTCCTCTGTACGGTTGTACCCTCTCTTTGTTTCCTTCTTTAATTCTTACTCCTACTTCTACGTTGTCTCCAACATAAATTGTGGGTAAGTCAGATTTGAGGTGCTTTGCCTCTATCGAACGTATAATTGCTTCTGCATTCATAAGCGATCTAAAAACTCACGATTTATCATCATAGCTTTATTTTCTTCAATTGTAAAACTCTTAATTTTAATCCGTCAAAAAAGATGATAAACTTTTGGCTATAGAGTATAAGATTGATAGTATAAGTTGCTTAAATTTAGAACTACAATGCTATAGGATTATCAATAGTCTTCCTGCTTTTTGTATGATAATCCGTTATTTTGGCAAATATTTTAATTTTGACCCTAGGTTAGAACGTGATCGCAGATGGCTATTTTGGTACATTTTGACTATGGTTTTTTGCCTGAGCTATGGTCTAATGGCACTAAAAGAAGCCTTTGATGGTCAGTGGATCGTACAAGATGATGCGAGACAGCACGTATTTTGGATGATGCGGTATCTCGATCCTGAGTTATTTCCCAATGATCTGATTGCTGACTATTTCCAATCTGTTGCGCCAGTAGGCTATACAAGTGTTTATCGTTTGGGTGTAGATTTAGGAATCAATCCTTTAGTTTTTAACAAATACCTACCCCCAATACTAGGCTTAATTACTGGTAGTTATTGTTTTTTTCTGAGTAAACAAATCTTTCCGATTCCTTGTGGATGCTTTATTACAACTTTGTTGTTAGAGCAAATCCTGTGGATGAAGGATGATATTATTTCTGGAACACCTAGAGCCTTTGTTTATGCTCTATTTTTAGCTTTTCTCTACTATCTCAGCAAACGTTATCTGTTTGGTTGTGTTGTAACCATTGCTTTACTGGGGATATTTTATCCGCAGTGCGTTTTTCTCGCTTCGGGAATGCTATTAATGCAATTGATTAAATGGCGGGGAATTACTCCTTACTTATCTGAAGATACTAATGATTACTTCTTTTGCTTTGTGGGTTTGGCAGTAGCTTTTAGTGTCATGCTTCCCTACGCGCTTCATGTTTCAGAATATGCTCCTACGATAACTCGGGCGGAAGCTTTAGAATTACCAGAATTTCAACCAGGAGGAAGATCGAAGTTTTTTAAAAGTACTTTTTGGGGTTATATCTTCGGTGGGGGAAGAAGTGGATTATTACCGAGATCTCTTTATACTCCTGTTACTGTGATTTTTGGCTTTTTCTTACCTCTAATTATGAGGTTTCCCCAAAAATTTCCTCTAGTGAAACAAATTACCAAGCAGGTTGCTATCTTACCGCAACTGATTGTTGTCTCAGTGGTTATGTTTCTGATTGCTCATGCAGTACTATTTGAGATCCATCTTCCTGGTCGTTATTCAGGACACAGTTCTCGGATTATTATTGCGATCGCAGCAGGACTAGTATTAACTGCTATTTTAGAAGCACTACAAACAACCATAGCTTCGAGTACCTCGCGCCAAAAAATCTTAAATATAGTCTTGATGGGAATTCTCATTATTGCGATCGTTGCTTATCCTAGTTTTGTGGATAGCTTCCCCTCTACCAAGTATAAAGAAGGTAAGGCAGATGCTTTATATCGCTTCTTACAAGAGCAACCGAAAAATACTCTAATTGCATCCTTGACTGGTGAAGCAGATAATATACCTACTTTTACTCAGCGTTCTGTTTTGGTGAGTCGGGAATATGCAATTCCTTATCACATGGGTTACTATAGACCTTTTCGTCAAAGAGTCAGAGATTTAATCAAAGCACAATACAGCAGCGATCCAGAAGTAGTCAAAAATTTCATTCGTCAGTATGATATTACTCTTTGGTTAATCGAAGAAACTACCTTTTCTCCTGGCTACATTTCGGAAAACGGTTGGATATCACAACATCAACCAGAAGCGGAAAAAGCGTTAGAAAGCCTACAAAAAGGGGTAGTAGCAGCTTTGACTACTTATCAGGATCAGTGTACTGTTTTTCGTGATGAGAGATATAAAGTACTTTCTACTGATTGTATTTTAGAGGAAGATGGTGCAATATCAGATCAGTAGGGGGGAAAGGGTAAAGGGGATTATTGGGGAATTGGGGAATTGGGGATTGGAATTATCCCATTGGTTTTTTAGTACTGGTGCAAGAGATAGGGAATCGGAAGCAGGGAGATAGCAAAGAAGTAATGCTGATATCAATTCCCAAAATTACCGCTACACATTGATCTGCGGGTCTGGTGCGAAGCGTCATAGTCACGCTTTCCTTAAATCGAAATGGTGTTATTACATCTGGAGCGTCAGGACATCCGAAGCTTTTGACATTGGTAGCGTCGGGAATGGGTAGCGAGTAATTAGTAACTAGTAACTAGTAATTAGTGGTTAGTATTTATTAACTACTAATTGGGTAGATTGGTAACAGATAGCGTGCGATATGATTTTAGTGATAAATCTTTTCTCAAGAGATATTGCGATCGCTATGACTGATTCAGTTATTTTTCACCTTGCTATTCCAATCGATAATGTGACTCAAGCTAAACAATTTTACAGTGATGGTTTGGGTTGTACAGTAGGAAGAGAAAATTCTCAGGCAGTGATTCTAGACTTTTATGGTCATCAAGTAGTAGCTCATGTAACCCAAGAACCTTTAACTTCTCAAAAAGGTATTTATCCCCGACATTTTGGTTTAATATTACCCAGTAAAGAAGACTGGGATAAATTAGTTACTAGAGCTAAAGAAAAGGAACTAAAATTTTATCAAGAACCGAAACAACGCTTTCCGCAAAAGTTAACAGAACATTGGACATTTTTCTTAGAAGACCCCTTTTCTAATCTGCTTGAATTCAAATACTATACTCACGATGAAGCAATTTTTGGCGGTCGTAGTGTAGATGAAATAGGCGATCGTTAATTGAGTTTATATCTGGTTAATTGTTAGTTGTTTATTTTTTTGAATTTTTGCCTTTACTTCAGATGAAATCTCTTAAAAGTTGCTAATCTTTAGGAAACTGACTTGTAAGCTTCTTGGGGCGATCGCTACAATCGTAAGAGGTTATGTGATAAGCCAGCGTCACTCGATTTTTTTCCCCCCTTTTTTAAGGGTGGTTAGGGGGGATTAAATAAACTAGAAACTTAGCTAAGGATACTTTTCAGACATCCTCTAAATTAAATTACGCTAAATTTTAGCAATAATAATAACAGCAGGATTTTTCAGGAAAAATAGTAATTTTTGCTGGCTCGGTGGGAATATTAAAACCAGCAATCAGAATAATTTAATATATGGATTTTTTTAAACCATCTCTAGAACAGCTAGTAACAGAAATAGTAGCTGTCAATCACGCTTGGAAAGAAGCTAAACAACTATTCGGACAGAATTCTAATTTAGCAATTTCTCTCAGGGAGATTAAGTCTAATTTGCAAGTGCGTTTATTACGTAATTATGCACCAGAAAAAGTTTATTTAATGGAAGATAAGGAAGCAGATACAGAAGAGTCTCTTTATGGATTATTGCTGGTTAATCCGATTAAAAGTTATAAGGATGCTGCTCATTTACCTATTAGAGTAGCCATAGAAAAGCTATCAATTCAAGAGCGAGAAAAGTTTGTAAAATTTTAATTAATTGTCAGGAGAATACTTTTGATTAGTAATGAAATCTTAGTTGCTATTATTATTGGCTTGAGTTTAGTTTTTCTTGTTATTGAATTGATTTCTATATATTTTTATAAGCTAAATCAATTAGCTTCAGATTCTCAAAGTATTAAATTACTGAAACAATATCTTAAAACTAAAAATATTGATCGATTTGGCAACAAGAAAGATCAAGTAATTTCTTGGTGTCTTCAACATCTTGCAGGTACATTTGACGAGAATTACTTTAGACCTCAATTAAAAGGAAATAAGTTAATAGTTATATCTTATCCTGTTGGATTATCTAAAGCAATTCCTAGAAGTTCAATTTATTTTGCACCTACACTTTTAACAGCGTTAGGTGTATTGGGTACATTTAGTGGAATTTATTTTGGGTTACAAGAAATAAGTCTAGATAATTTAAACGATTCAGAAGCTTTAATTAAAGCTAGTATTGAACTTTTAGAAGGAATGAAAGGTGCTTTTGAAACTTCTTTATGGGGTTTGGGCGCAGCCAGTATTTTGATACTCATCATTGCTGTTAGTAAACTATTTAAAGAGAAATTAAGGGATCGGTTAAGAAAACAACTTACCAATATTGGTTATATTGAAACACCTACAAGCCTACTATCTCGTTTAGATAATAAAGCAACGCAAAATGCTGCTGTTAGTCTAGAAAAAGTCGCTAAAAATCTATCAGGTTTAAACCAATTAAATCCTCAAGCTATTGGTAATGCTGTTGGGGAAGCTATTTCCTCTTCAAACAATCTGTTATTGCAAGAGGTAAAAGCAATTAGGGAAATACAGTACAGTCAAGTTTCTACAGTAGAATTGCTAGTTAAACAGCTACGAGATGAATTAATTGAACCTGTTGTTACAAGATTAGATCAAAGTTCAGAGTTAACTAAAGAAGCATCAGAAGCAGTTAGAGAATTAAAAGACGAATTGGGTGGAATAACTCAAAGTTTATCAGGTGCAGTACAAACAATTCAAACTTTCCAAAAAGATACATTAGACGATCTGAATAAGTTTGCTACAGAATTACAACATATTCTTAGTAATTTCCAGGGGGAAACGAAAGGAGTATTAGAGGATGTTTCTGTAGAAATTAATCGTGCTGTAGATAAAAGTATTGAAGGAATGGAACAACAAAGAGTTATCTTTAAAGAGAATGCTGATACTGTTGCGAGTACTTTTAAAGATATTCATGGAATTATTAGCGATACCAATCAAGTAGTTCAGCAAGAATTAGAAGTATTTAGAGAAGAATACCAAAATCGCCTTACTGAATTTTTGAAAGATCAACATCAAGAATTACACGTGGTTGTGGAACAAATACGCCAAGTATTCCAAGAAGATGTGGAGAAAAGAGAAAAGCTAATAGAACAAATTGATACCAGTATGGACAAGATTCAGCAAACTGTAAAAGTTACTAGCAATCTTGCTAATGCTATTGGTTTAAGTGATAGTCAAAGATTAGCTGAACAACAAGAGTTTTTCCGTGATGTTGGTAAGAATGCACAACAAGTAACAAAACAGTACAAGCAAATGATTCAAACATTAAATGAACAACAAGATGATGTAGTTAAACATCTCAATGAAGCTTTAAAAAATAATAATGAACATCTGAAAAATTATCTACAACAAACTAATGAATCTTATGCTCAAAGTCTTCAAGATTTAGATCGTTCTGCTGCTGATGTTTATAATCAACTCGATAGCTATTCTAATCAACTAATCGAAGTTGCTAATTATTTGGTTGCTGCTACTCAAGAGTTACAAAATGAATCTGGCAATCCTCAAAAATTAGCTATTTAATTAATCATCATTGTCAATGGTAGGGTGGGCGATGCACCACCCTACTAATATTAAAGGAATTAAATAAAATGAATGTATTTGAATATCAACCAGAAATAGTTGACGAAGAAGATTCTGGAGTATGGCTATCTATTAGTGATTTAATGTCTGGGTTATTAATGTTTTTTGCTCTACTATTTATCGTAGTTCAAGTACAGCTTCAGCAAGAAATAAGAAAAGCCCAAGAACTACAAAGAAAAGTAGATAAATATGAGCAATTAATTTCTGCTTTACCCATTGCATTACAAAATGCTCTTGAAGAAAAACTGAGTAATGAATATCAAGTGGAAGTAGATCGAAAAACAGGAGAAGTTAAAATAGGCGATCGCCTTTTATTTGATGAAGGAAGTGCTATTTTAAAATCAGAAGGAAAACAGTTTCTTAAACAATTTATTCCTATCTACAGTCAAGTGATTTTTTCTGATGCAATATTAACTGACTATGTTTCTCGCATTATTATTGAAGGTCATACTAGTTCTAGTGGTTCTGATACAGCTAATATGGAACTAAGTTTAAGAAGGGCTTTGTCAGTATCTAATTATATTTTTTCAGAAGAAGTTGATTTTAGTACTAAAAATCAATTTAAACAAAAACTTTTAGCATCAGGAAGAGGCGAAATAGATGCAGATCAAAGTAAAGATAATTCAAGCGATCGCAGAGTTGTATTTCGTTTCCAATTTAGTCATGAAAACTTTAGTGAATTACTCGATCAAATAGATATCTAAGAAACAAAAGTACAACCTCCATCATAATGAACTATCAATTTTCACAACTACAATTACCAGCAATACAACAAGTCAACATTACGGAGTTAACAAAACTAAGAAATAATAATCTAAAAAAAGAATCTGCATCATTACCTATTGGTGTTGCTGCTGCACATAATTTATCTTGGCGCAGTCTTGATAACATAATTAAAGATATCGAATCTCGTAGCACGACAAATATCACCAGTTTAGAATGGATTTATTGCTTATATAATAAAGAAAAGTGGGATAGAGAAAATCCGAATAAAAGTACTAAAACATCTGAAAATATTTGGCAAGCAAGTAAACAGAATTCTTGGTTACAACATAAGCTACTTAATCACTTAGCTTTAACTCTAAGTAAATCAGGTAAAAGAATTATTGCTCAATCTTTAGAAGATACCTTCTCTAATTGCATAAGCGAGAGATTAATAGTCAAAGTATTTCAGAATATAAAAATAGATAATCCTCGTGGTATAGCAGAAATTTGTCAAAAAAAATATTTAACTCCTTCAGAATTAAGAGCAATCTTGAGATTGTCTGCAAGAATCTCTATTTTTAATCAAGCTAATAACTTCATTGGAGCATCTTGTCCATATACAATAACAGACCAATATCTAGAATGGTTACTTCGCTGTTTCGAGCAAATCTCTCCTCAGCAACAGCATAAAAATGTAGAAAATATCTTAGTTAATAATTCTGCTGAAGTCTTAAGTAAACATCCAAGATTATCAGATTGGCTAGGAAAAAATTATAATCCTAATATTACCAACTCCTATTATAAAGAACTTTCTTCACAAGCTAAAGCTGCCATAAGAAAACTAGTTGGAGCAGTTAACTATAAAGAATTTGAAAAAATTGTCAATACTATTATTGACTTAGATGATCCCGAATATAAAAGATTAAACAGTAGAAAAACTTTCTGGTCGCATTTTAGCGATCGCTTTTCTAAAATTAGGATATTGTTGCCGAGAGAATCTGTTAAAGTAGTAGGCTCAGAAATTGATGCTAAAAGTTACACTATTCTTCAAGAGGATAATAGTGAACCAACGGAAATTTGTATTTTTGATTTTGAAGATATTTTTATTGTGGAGTTTTTTAGAGGTAAAGTAGGAGAAACAAGAATTTTAAAATCCAACTCTAACTTAGAAAAGATACTTTTTGATCGAGTAGATTTATCAGTAAAAAAAATAAGAGCTTTAAGAGGAAAATATTTAGATCATAAACTTGCTTGGCAATATTTTTGTGTTGAATATTTACATAGTAAAAACATTAGAGCGAATCAAGGAATTACTTATTTTCTGGGTTTACCTAAGCACTGTAGCAGATACGATTCTATAACAGGACTACCTAAACCTAATTTCGATATTCTGAAACAAAGAGAAAAGATGTTAAATACATGGCGAAGTAATATTGAGCAACTAAATGATGAAGCCAAAGCTTATTGTCAAAATCACGCTCCCGAATTTCTCAAATACTCACAAAATGAACCTTGATAGGAATATTAAAAAGATTAATGGGTAGTTTAGATCGAGGAAACCCAATGCTATGCTATTTATTGGTCAACTTATTGACTAATTAATCGAAGTTCCTAGATAAAGTCTTCAGCCAAGAGATAAGATGAGATTAGTAATGTTAGGGGGTACTGGTTCAGGAAAGGGAACGCAAACGTCCGCGTTGTGCGCTCATTATCAAATTCCCAGTATTTCTACAGGTAGTATTTTGCGAGATGGAATCACCTCTGGTACAGAGTTAGGAAAAAAAGCTCAACCTTATCTAGAAAAAGGGGAACTAGTACCAGATGAACTGATGATCGAATTTATTAAACGGAGATTGCAAGAGTCAGATGCTAGTCAAGGTTGGATACTAGAAGGATATCCCCGCACCGCATTTCAAGCTGAAGAACTAGATTTTTTATTACACAAATTACATCAAAAGCTCGATTGGGCAATTTATCTGAAAGTCAGTGAGTCTTTGATGAAAGAAAGGGCTTTAAATAGGGGCTTAGTTGACGATCAACCAGAAGTCATCCAACGCCGTATCCAGTCCTTTCAAGATTTTACCATTCCTATTTTGGAATATTATCAATATTGCGATCGCCTTCTGACTATTAACGGCGAGTTATCTCCTGAAGAAGTTACCAATCAAATCATCTCACAACTATAGCCAACAAAATTCCCCACATCCTTGGGGAGATAAGGATGAAGGATGAAGAAATATAAATACCCCTGACCTCTGACCCTCCCAGGAGGAGACTTAATATATCTAGGTAATTAGCCAGAAGATCGGCTTTGTTGTGAAGTCTCCTTCGGTGCCCCTGACCCCTGACCTATTACTTATTCCCCAATCACCAATCCCCACTCGCGAAGCAACGAGTTGGGTCTCACCAATCCCTATTACCTATTCCCTACCCTCACTATGTAATTTATTTCTAGTTGATCTTAAATTGACCAACACTTTCTTGCAGTTTTTCTGTAACGTGCAATAACTTTCTAAAAGAAATAGATACATCAGTTGCGGAAGCGGAAGTGTTATTAGCTATCGCAGCTAGTTGTTCGATATTGGCGGTAACGGTTTCACTGGTTTGAGATTGCTCCGTTGCCATTTGAGTAATAATTGTGACTAGGCGGTCAATTTCCAAACTAGCATTGGTCACTTGTTCTAGAGAAGCGCGAGTCTTTTGCATAGATTTACTCTCGGCTAAAATCTCTTGATTATTGTTTTCCATCACTTTAACCACTTTACGAGTCTCGGTTTGTATTTCTAAAACCAATTGTTCAATTTCCTCAGCAGTTTTTGCCGAGCGTGCAGCAAGAGATTGTACCTCTTCTGCTACTACATTAAATCCCATTCCTTCTTGACCAGCCCTTGCAGCTTCAATGGAAGCATTTACTGCTAAAACATGAGTTTGTAGGGCAATTTTGCGGATTAATTCTACGGCTTTGGCAATTCTGCGTGAAGCTTTACCCAATTTCTGCACTTGTTCTTTAGCAGTAGTGGTAGATTCCCCCAGATTTACAATTCTTTCTACAGTAGCATTAAGGGCAGCATCTCCTTGTTTAACTGTTTTAGTAGCTATTTTGATGCTATTTTCTGCTTCTTGAGCGGAGCCAGCCACTAACTGAACTGACTCCACTATTTGTTGTACTTTATTGAATACTGTAATGATTTCTTCTGTCTCCTGTAATGCACCCTGGGAAAGTTGCGCGATCGCATTTTTACTGCTATTAGTGGTTTGAGCTACTACTTCACTAGTATTTTTGACCTCAGCTACTATTTGTCGCAAATTTTGAATAGTTTTATTGTAGTAGCTGGCTACAGTGCCAATTTCGTCATTGCTCACATCAACCTGAACTGTTAAATCTCCTTGACTCACTGGTTCAAGTTGAATTTTTAGTGTTTGCACTTGTCGCTGCAATTTTTCTTTAGCTAATCTCTGTTCTTGTTCTGATGCTTTTTTCTCCTGCAATAATTTATCTAACTCAGCATTGCGTTCTTCAATAGCGATAAAAGAATCTTTGATCTGTTGCGCCATTTGATTAAAAGACTCACTCAGCAAACCCAACTCATCTTGTCTTGAGGTCTCAATTTTGCTATCTAATTTCCCTTCTGCAAAATTTAAAGATGCTTCTGTAAGCTCCCTAATTGGCTTGATCAAGGTATTTGCTAGTACCCAGGTTAAACCACCTATTGCCACCAAAGCCAGGGCGGAAATAAATACAGTTATGTTTTGAATATATCTCTTTTGAGCAAAGGCTTCTGCTTCTTCTTGCAGAATTATAACTCCCCAACCATTCTCTAACCGACTACCATAGGCAACCCATTTAATACCCTCCTCATCAGTAAAAGTAGAGTAACCTTCATTCCCTGCTAAAAGCTGTTTCACTGGTGGAGAGTTGCTTAAATCTGTTAATTCCTCTCCTTGAACAAAAGCAGGATCTCCATGAGCCAAAACCTGACCGAGATTATCCACTACAAAACCATAGCCAGTTTCCCCAATACGAATTGCACCTACTGGTTCTGCTATTTGATTGAGAATAGTACAAATACTACTTACTCCTGATATTACAGTATCCTGTTTAATCGGAGTGGACATACAAAGTGCTGGTTGTTTGTTAGTGCGACTGATTAGTGTTTGATAAGTGATATCATTACCAGCTATAGCCCCTTTATAGTAAACGCGATCGCTATAATTTCTAGGAACTTGACCATCGCTACGAGCAATATTCATTCCATTCAGCCCTATGGTATGGGCTAAATATATATCTTGATAAGTACGAGTGAATTCCGTTAGTACCGATTCTTGTGCTTTCCGCTCTAAGCTTCTAGTAGCGGGTTGCTGACTCAAATTTTTCAGAGCCAAAACGTTCATCTCTATCCAACGAGATGTAGTTTCATTCAAAGATTGAGCTTTTAGTTCTAAAGTATTTTTGGTAGAAGGCTCAATCAGGTTTTTGTTGACATACTGACCTACCCAAATGATTGCTGCAATAGCTGAAGGCATAATACCCAAAGTAATTAATAAGGGCATCCGAAAGCGCAAACTTTGGGACAAGTTGATTTTCATAAGCGATTAATTTTAGATATTGTCTCAAGATGTGAAGCTAAATAGTAATTAATAAACAAATACTTATAAACCACAACATTCTAGCTTTATATTGCCCAAAAAAAGAGTTAAATTTTACATTAAAGATAGTGAGGCAATTTGCCACTGTAAAGAGCGCACTATGGACATATTGATTGTGGAAGATGAATCAGAAATTGCTCAACTGATTCAACAAACTTTAGAAAGAGAAGGTTTTTCTTGTCTAATTGCAGAAGATGGGCTAACTGCTTTGAAGACTTGGAAGCAGCAAAAACCCGATGTGATCATTTTAGACTGGATGCTTCCTGGTTTTGATGGGCTAGAGGTATGCACTCGTATTCGTCAACAAAGCAATATTAAAGACCCTTACATCTTGATGTTGACTGCTAGAGGAGAAGAAATAGACCGAGTAATTGGACTTTCTACAGGGGCAGATGACTATTTAGTAAAACCTTTTAGTCCTAGAGAATTGGTCGCCAGAGTTAGGGCTTTATTACGTCGTAGTTTAAGAAATGGAGGGCAAATTAGTCAAATATATCGCACTAAGAATTTTACTTTGGATTTGAACCAACACGTTGCAACTCGCAACGGAACAACTCTTGATTTAACAACTTTAGAATTTAATTTGCTAGCAACTTTTATGAGCTATCCTGGTCGAGTTTGGAGTCGCACCCAAATTATAGATAAACTTTGGGGAAATGATTTTTTTGGCGATGAAAGAGTAGTTGATACTCATGTCAGAAGACTACGCAAGAAAATCGAACCTGATACAGCTAACCCTACTTTTATTAAAACTGTCGTAGGAACAGGTTATAAGTTTGAAGACGCAAACCTATAAGTACATAGTTCTTAACAATCACGCTCAGGTTGCACGAAAAGTTTTAATCTAAAAGCGGAACTATAAGTAAAAAAGAATACTTAAAATCACATGACTGTAACGGCAAGTGGTGGCAGTTCATTAGCCCGTCCTCAACTTTATCAAACAGTAGCGGTTTCTACTATATTGCAAGCAGAACAGCAAGACCGTTTCCCCGAAAGAGGCGAACTAAATGAATTAACAGCTTATTATAAATCAGGTGCTAAAAGACTCGAAATAGCACAAGTTTTAACCAATAACTCCGACCTAATTGTATCTCGTGCTGCCAATCGTATATTCACTGGTGGCTCACCCCTATCTTACTTAGAAAAACCCCCAGTAGATGAGCCAGAAATGGCTATGGTTGGTGCAGTACAGACAGCATCCGATACTGCAACCTTTGTAGAAAGTAAAAACAATGGTAGTAGTGGTGGGATTTTTGGCGCACTGAGAGGTTTATTTACTAGTACAGGCCCTGTTCCTCCTGGGTTTCGACCAATCAATGTAACCCGATATGGTCCTAGCAATATGCAAAAGTCCTTGCGGGACTTATCGTGGTTTTTGCGTTATACTACCTATGCGATCGTAGCAGGAGACCCCAGTATCCTAGTAGTTAATGTACGAGGATTAAGGGAAGTCATCGAAAAAGCTTGCTCTACAGATGCTACCATTGTGGCTCTTCAAGAGATGCGTGCTGCTGCTGCGGACTACTTCCGTCGTGATGAGGAAGCCAAAGAAATTGTTACTCAATATTTTGATGTTGTGTTAACAGAGTTTAAAGCTCCTACTCCTTCGGATAAGTTGCGTCAGCGTCCTTCTTCCGATGTCCAAGGCTTGAAATTACCCCAAAGCTACTTCAACGCATCAGAAAGAAGACAGAAATTTGTCATGAAGACTGGTCTTTCTGAATTAGAAAAGCAATCAGTAATTAAAGCAGCTTATCGTCAGATTTTTGAACGAGATATTACTCGTGCTTATAATCAATCTATTTCTTACCTAGAATCTCAGGTAAAAAATGGCGACATCTCGATGAAAGAGTTTGTGCGTCGCTTGTGTAAATCACCTTTATATCGCCAACAGTTTTTTGAACCTTTTATTAACAGTAGAGCTTTAGAACTCGCTTTTCGTCATATCCTAGGTCGTGGCCCATCTTCCAGGGAAGAAGTACAAGATTACTTTAGTATCGTTTCTAATGGTGGTCTTCCTGCTTTAGTTGACGCTTTAGTAGATTCTCAAGAATATTCTGATTACTTCGGAGAAGAAACTGTACCCTATCTTCGTGGCTTAGGACAAGAAGCACAAGAGTGTCGTAACTGGGGGATGCAACAAGACCTGTTTAATTACAGCGCACCTTTCCGCAAAATCCCACAATTTATTACTACCTTTGCCAAATATAATAATCCTTTACCAGACCAGCACGTCTATGGTTCAGGTAATGACCCCCTAGAAATTCAATTTGGTGCGATATTCCCTAAAGAAACTCGCGACCCCAGTACATCTCCTGCACCCTTTAATAAGGATACTAAACGCTTGTTGATCCATCGTGGTCCAGCAATCAATAACCAAAATAGTAATCCTAAAGCTAGAGGTGAATTTCCTGGCTCTTTGGGAGCAAAAGTATTTCGTCTCAATAACGAACTACCTGGTATTAGTAATGGCTTTGGGGTTAAATATGCCGAAGTTTCTACCCAAGCTTTGATTCGTGCTTGTTATCGTCAAGTATTTGGTCGAGATGTCTATCAAGGTCAAGAGCTAAAGACAGCAGAAAATCGTTTAGAAAACGGTGAGATTACAGTTAGGGAGTTTGTGCGGATACTCGCTAAATCTGATACTTTCCGTAGTCTCTACTGGACATCCCTTTATGTAGTTAAAGCAGTAGAATATATCCATCGTCGTCTTCTAGGTCGTCCTACCTACGGTCGCCAAGAGATGAACAAGTATTTTGATATTTGCGCCAAAAAAGGTTTCTATGCTTTAGTAGATACTTTTATCGATAGTGCTGAATACAACGAAGCCTTTGGAGAAGATACTGTTCCTTATGAACGTTACCTAACTCCTGGTGGCTTGCAATTACGGAAACTTCGTCCAGGCGCGCTCGAAGAAGGTATCGGTGCAAAAGTTGAGAAGAAAGATACTCCTCGCTTTGTGGAATTGGGTGCTGTAGCTTCAAATCCCACTAAACCTGAACTGGTACAACGCATTAGACAAGGGGTTACAGTCCAAAGAGAACAAGCTAAAATCTTTAAACTTACCAGTACTTTTGACAAAGTGGCTCTCAAAAATGCGATCGCTGCTGCTTATCGTCAAGTTTTTGAGAGAGACATCGATCCTTACACCATCCAAACTCAGTTCACTTCTTTAGAGAGTAGGCTAGGAAACCAAGAGATTAACGTCAAAGAGTTTATTGAAGGACTGGGATGTTCAGAACTCTACATTAAAGAATTTTATACTCCTTACCCCAACACTAAGGTAATCGAACAAGGTACTAAGCACTTCTTGGGACGTGCACCACTCAACCAGAGAGAAATCCAGAAATATAACCAGATATTAGCTAGCCAAGGTATTCGTGCCTTTATTGGTGCAATGGTTAATAGTATGGAATATCTGCAAGTGTTTGGCGAAGATGTTGTACCCTATCGTCGTTTCCCCACTTTACCCGCAGCTAATTTCCCCAATACTGAAAAGCTCTACAATAAGCTAACTAAGCAAGATGCAGAAATTATTGTTCCTAGCTTTGAGCCAACTAAACTCAATATCTAAGGAAAATCAATCTAAGTTGCTAGACAATTTAGTTCATTAAAAATTTAAGGATTAGGAATAAACTTTGGGGACTTTTTCCCATTTCCTATCCTTTTTTTTATCTTTGATGTGGAATAATTTTATTAACTTAAAGTTGCGATTTATTAAAAAAAATCAGACTAACTTAAGTAAGTAGGGGTAAACAAGTATAAAACAGAAATTCAACAGCATCTTGACTAGTCTTCCTCACTCTAGTATTGTAACCAGAGCAAGTCTGGAAGAGACAAGAAGACAGAGTAAGCCAAATATCTTTGATGTTCATTGCTATTCTTAGCTTCTTGTAAAGGTTTGTTAACGCAGAGAGCTTCTTTGAACTATTGGTTAAACAAGCTGCGATACTATTGTTTAGTTGAAAAATCAAACCAACTCATCCATACTTGACTTCATTGTTTTTGGGAGGAATTCATCGATGAGTATTGTCACGAAATCTATCGTGAATGCTGATGCTGAAGCT
>JAAUYH010172834.1_pt1 | contig 17973 bp, 12 predicted proteins | sample 7278061 | NCBI WGS metagenome assembly JAAUYH01 (sample SAMN14350203, study PRJNA611818) | marine sediment metagenome | isolation source: surface marine sediment (0.6m) | place: French Polynesia: Moorea | collected 2018-08 | reverse complement strand
GCAATTACTAGAAGATATTGAAAATGAGTTGAAATGGCAAGAAAGTTTATCTAATTCAGATGTAGATTTAAATGTTCTTGAAGAAATGGCACGAAGGGCATTAATTGAAGATCAAGAAGGGAAGACTGAAAAAAAAGGTTTTGGTGAGGAGTAATGAGATCTTCCAGAACCCAAGGTTTTAGAAAGTTATTTATGGCATTACCGCAACGGATAAAAGAAACTGCTAAGAAAAATTACAAACTTTGGAAAGAAAACCCATTTCATCCGAGTCTAGAATTCAAGGAAATCAAATCAAAAGAAAATATTTGGTCAGTAAGAGTAGGAATCGGATGGAGGGCTTTGGGAGTAGTAAAAGCCGATGAAGATAAAATAGTGTGGTTTTGGATTGGCTCGCACGCTGAATACGATAAAATTCTTAGGAAGAAGTAAGAGCAATCTAATAAATTTAAATTCAAAGAAGTTTAGAAAATAAGCGCGATCTCTTGTATTTTCGTCTTTAGGTAAGGCGCGATCGCTGGGTAAGCATAGCAAACATTTAGAGTAATCTAAATACAAAATATAGTATTTTTATACCAAAATAATTGAAGTATTATATTGTCAGGTAACTTCAAGCAGAACTCCTTCCTATGGTTAATGTCATTCGTGGTGATTTAAAAAATAAGCCTGTATCATCAAAAAGATTAGCAGATTACTTTGAAAAGCAACGTGATATTGATGGCACTTTATATCTTGGTTATCCAATAATCGGTACTGCTCAAGGGGGATATCAAATTGATGCTTTATTAGTATCAAAACAACATGGTGTAGTAATTTTTCATATTGTTGAAGGGACTAATTTAGATGATATTGATATAGAAGAAATACAATACAAATGATGTATACCTATGAAAATTCTCAATTGTCCTCTCATAGGCTTGCATTTTTTCCATCTCCCTTTCTGCATGAATTTCAAAATGAACCAGAAATTTATGAGCTTGATGAAATTTATGCAGATATAATTGCTAAAAATATATTACCTGTACCAATTAGATTTGATTACGATCCAGATAACCATCAAGAATTGGATCATCCTAAATGTCATTTGACATTAGGACAGTTTAAAAACTGTAGAATTCCTGTCTGTTCTCCTATTATGCCAAATGTATTTATTTCTTTTATTCTTCGTAGTTTCTATAATACTGCTTTGAGAAAATTTTCAGATGAGCTTAATCTTAAAAATAGTTTATTTCCTCAAACAATTACTTCAGCAGAGCAACAATTATTGCATATCTCAATTGTTTAAATTAAATTGTTGATATATAATATCATGATTTTTGGCGATCGCGAAACTCTTTAAAAAAATATAGCTACATTGAAATCGATATAATATCCTACTTTAAAACTTTATACTGAATCTCCGTCTTAGAAAGAAAAGACGGAGATAATTCACAATCTTCTCTACTCTTTAACTTAAGGTAAATCAGTACTACCCATCAAATAGCGATCGCATTCACGAGCCACACCACGACCTTCGTTAAATGCCCAAACTACTAGGCTTTGTCCGCGACGACAATCCCCTGCTGCGAACACACCAGGGATATTAGTAGTGTACTTTTCATGCTCCGCTTTGATGTTACTACGGGCATCCTTTTCAAGTCCTAAAGCATCTAGAAGGGGTTGTTCTGGCCCTAGGAAACCCATTGCTAATAAAACTAACTGGGCAGGTACAACTTTTTCTGTACCAGGTATATGTTGGGGAATAAAGCGACCATTTGCATCTCTTTCCCATTGTATTTGTACGGTATGAACAGCTTTTACTTGTCCTTGTTCGTCTCCTTCAAACTTGGTTGCGGTAGTAAGATAGCCTCTAGGATCGTCACCGAATCTGGCAGCAGCTTCTTCCTGTCCGTAATCAAGACGGTAAATTTTGGGCCACTCTGGCCAGGGATTATTGGGAGCGCGTTCCTGGGGAGGTTGGGGCATAATTTCCAGTTGTACTAAACTGCGACAACCGTGACGAATCGATGTACCTACGCAGTCAGTTCCAGTATCACCACCACCAATAATTACTACATCTTTATCTTTTGCAGAGATGTTAGTGTCATTCTGGTTGAGAATTGCTTGAGTATTGGCAGTGAGGAATTCCATTGCAAAGTGAACACCCTTTAGGGAACGACCTTCTACATTTAAATCTCTTGGTTTAGTAGCACCAGTACAAAGTACTACTGAATCAAATTCTTTAAGTAATTGCTCGGCGGGTAAATCCTTGCCAATTTCGGTATTGCAGATAAATTTTACGCCTTCTTGCTCTAAAAGTTGAATGCGACGTAAAACTATTTCTTTCTTATCCAGTTTCATGTTGGGAATTCCATACATTAGCAGTCCCCCTGGACGATCTGCCCTTTCAAACACTGTCACCCAATGACCTGCTTTATTGAGTTGTGCAGCAGCACACAGTCCTGCTGGACCAGAACCAACCACAGCAACTTTTTTCCCCGTGCGTTTTTGGGGTGGTTCGGGATTAACCCAACCTTCTTGCCAACCTTTTTCTATAATTGAATATTCAATATTTTTAATTGTTACTGGGGGGTTGTGAATTCCCAGAACACAAGAACCTTCGCAGGGTGCAGGACAAACACGACCAGTAAACTCTGGGAAATTATTGGTTTTATGCAAGCGTGCGAGGGCTTCGCGCCAAAGTCCGCGATAAATCAGGTCGTTCCACTCTGGAATTAGGTTATTAATGGGGCAACCACTCGCCATTCTATTAATTGTGATGCCAGTATGACAAAAGGGCGTACCGCAGTCCATGCACCTAGCAGCCTGGGTGCGGAGTTTATCCTCTGGCATGGGCAGATGGAATTCGTCCCAGTTACGGATGCGATCAAGGGGGGCTAGTTCCGAAGGTTCTTCTCGCAGATATTCAATAAAGCCTGTTGGTTTTCCCATAGTTGTCTCGTCTATTATGTTTGTTCAGAACAAAAATTAATTATGAATTTGAGAGTTAGGGAGTAGGGAATAGAGAGTAGGGAGTAGAAAGTAGAAGTAAGTTCTTTGGAAGTAACACTTATTACTTTTTGTAATCCTTGGTATCCCACTATCCCTCTCTTGGTCAGCGTTCCCTAAGCTCTTACGCTCCAAGCGGGGGCAGAAGGGGGTTTCAAAACTAAATAAATTAGTCACAAACACAAAACTGTCAAGCTCTTAAAAACCCCCTCCCGAATGACCGCTATCCCTCATCGTTTAATTTAGCTGCCACTAATACGAGCAGCATCACGGGAATTTGCTTCAAAGGCAGCAGTTAGAGCATCGTCTCCGCTTAAACCTTCGGCGATCGCTTTTTGAATCGCTTGCAACACACGCTTGTAGTCTCTGGGCATTACTTTGACAAATTTGGGTGCAAACTCTTCCCAGTTAGCTAGTACTTTAGTTGCTTTCTTACTGTTAGTATAATCTGCGTGTTTCTGAATCATTTGGCAGACAGTTTTTAAATCTTCTTCATCCAAAGATTCAATGTCTGCCATTTGAGTGTTACAACGGGTCGCAAAGTCACCTTTTTCATCCAGAATATAGGCGACTCCTCCACTCATTCCCGCAGCAAAGTTACGTCCAGTTGACCCTAGAATCACAACTTTACCACCAGTCATATATTCGCAACCATGATCGCCCACTGCTTCAACTACGGCGTTAACACCAGAGTTACGAACACAGAATCGTTCTCCAGCTACACCATAAATATAAGCTTCACCAGCAGTTGCGCCATAAAATGCCACATTGCCGATAATAATATTTTCTTCTGGGACAAAAGTAGAACCGCTAGGAGGATAGACAATTATTTTGCCACCACTCAAACCTTTGCCCAAGTAATCGTTGGCATCCCCTTCTAATTCTAAAGTTACGCCCTTGGGTACAAATGCGGAAAAACTCTGTCCAGCACTACCTTGGAAATGGAGATGTACTGTATCTTCTGGTAAGCCTTTCCAGTGGCGTTTGCTGATTTCATTGCCTAAAATTGTCCCCACTACCCGATTAGTATTTTTAATTGGCAAGGTAGCTTTGACTTTTTCTCCTTTTTCAATCGCTGGTTTACACAAATCGAGTAAAACAGTCAGATCTAAGGATTTATCCAATCCATGATCTTGGGGAATCTGACAATAGCGACCTACTTCGGTCGCAACTTTAGGCTGATAAAGGATTTTTGAGAGATCGATACCTTTGGCTTTCCAATGATCTACCGCTTTCTTGGCTTCTAAGACATCGGTACGCCCCACCATTTCATTAAGGGTACGGAAGCCCAAACTTGCCATAATTTCCCGCACTTCCTGAGCAATAAACTTCATGAAGTTGACGGTGTAATCTGGATTACCGATGAAGTTTTTACGTAACTCTGGGTTTTGAGTAGCAATTCCTGCGGGACAGGTGTTCATGTGGCAGACGCGCATCATGATACAGCCGAGGGTAACTAAGGGGGCGGTAGAAAAACCAAATTCTTCAGCACCCAACAGAGTTGCGATCGCCACATCCCGACCAGTTTTCATTTGACCGTCGGTTTCTACAGCAATACGACTACGGAGGTTATTTAAGACCAAGGTTTGATGGGTTTCTGCTAAACCAAGTTCCCAAGGTAGTCCGGCGTGTTTGATTGAGGTTTGGGGAGATGCTCCCGTACCACCATCAAAACCAGAGATCAAGACTACATCTGCATGGGCTTTGGCTACGCCAGCAGCGATCGTTCCTACCCCTACTTCCGAGACTAATTTAACGCTAATACGAGCTTCCCGATTGGCATTTTTCAAGTCGTGGATTAACTCCGCTAAATCTTCAATGGAGTAAATATCGTGGTGGGGTGGGGGAGAAATTAAGCCTACTCCTGGGGTAGAGTGACGCACTTTAGCAATCCAAGGATAAACTTTTTTCCCTGGTAATTGCCCTCCTTCTCCTGGTTTTGCCCCTTGTGCCATTTTGATCTGGATTTCTCTGGCTTGGGATAAATACAAACTGGTAACGCCAAAACGACCTGATGCCACTTGTTTGATGGCACTGTTTTTAGAATCACCCTGTTCGTTCGTCCAGGTGTAGCGTTCTGGATCTTCCCCTCCTTCTCCTGTATTAGATTTACCTCCAATCCGATTCATGGCGATCGCTAGAGACTCATGGGCTTCTTTGGAAATTGAGCCGTAACTCATCGCCCCTGTCTTAAACCGCTTCATAATCGCTTCGATCGGTTCTACTTCTTCCAAGGGGATCGGTTCGCGGTCTTTATATTCCAGCAGTCCTCGCAGGGTAAAGCGTTGCTGATTCTGCTCGTTGACCAGCTTGGCATATTGCTTGTAAAGTTCATAATCCCCCTTCTGGACTGCTTGTTGCAGGGTGTGAATAGTTTGGGGACTAAACAAATGTGCCTCGCCGTCTTTACGCCATTGATACTCACCGCCAACATCCAGGTTATGTCCGTTGACTTCTCGCTCAGGAAAAGCATGAGCGTGGCGTAAAATAGTTTCTTTGGCGATCGCTTCTAAATCGGCTCCTTCGATTCTGGAGGCTGTCCTAGTAAAGTATCGGTCTATTACTGAGTGATTTAGTCCAATAGCTTCAAAGATTTGCGCGCCTCGATAACTTTGAAGAGTCGAAATACCAATCTTAGAGGCAATCTTGATGGTTCCTTTTGTTACTGCTTTAATGTAGTTTTTGCAAGCAGTCTGATAATCGACATCCACCAGTATTCCCTGATGAATCATGTCATCAAGGGTGGCAAAAGCCAAGTAGGGATTAATCGCACCGCAACCATAGCCAAGCAAGACTGCATAATGATGTACTTCTCTTGGTTCGCCTGATTCTAAGACAATTCCTACTCTGGTACGAGTACCTTGACGAATTAAGTGGTGATGTAACCCCGCCACTGCTAGTAAAGCAGGAATCGGAGCGCGTTCTCTATTTACATCGCGATCGCTTAAGATAATAATACTTGTTCCATCTGCGATCGCTTTATCTGCCTCAGTACAAATCCCCTCAATCGCTGCTTCTAAACCTTTTACTCCCTCTTTGGGATTAAATAAAATTGGTAGCGTCAGGGACTTAAAATCCCCATCTAGGTGTTTAAGTTTTGCCAGTTCTGCATTAGTAATTACAGGTGTTTTTAATTTAATCAGATGACAACTTTCGGGTTGGGGATCCAGTAAGTTGCGTTCAGCACCAATGGTAGTTGCTGGGGAGGTAACAATTTCTTCCCTAATTGAATCGATGGGAGGATTAGTTACTTGAGCAAACAATTGCTGGAAATAATCATAAAGTAGCTTGGGACGCTCTGAAAGTACTGCTAAGGGTGTATCCGAACCCATCGAACCAATTGCCTCTACTCCATTAAGAGCCATTGGTTTTAGTAACATCCGCAGTTCTTCAAAAGTATAACCAAAGGTCATTTGTTGCTGAATAGTCGTAGTTAATTCAGCTTCAGAAACAGGTAATAAATCATTGGCTACCTTGGGTTCTGGTAAGGATGGCAAATCTACCAAATAACGATCCAACCACTCCCGATAGGGATGCTCGTTAATAATTGCTTGTTTAATTTCCTCGTCCGCAACAATGCGTCCTTCTTCCATATTTACCAGGAACATCTTACCAGGCTCTAAACGCCCCTTTAAGGCTACGTTTTCTGGTGCAACTGGTAGCACTCCTGCTTCTGATGCCATAATTACCAGGTCATCTTTGGTAACGTAATAGCGAGAAGGACGTAACCCATTGCGATCCAGGACTGCTCCTACCATTGTCCCATCAGTAAAGGCGATGGAAGCTGGTCCATCCCAAGGTTCCATCAAACAAGAATGATACTCATAAAAAGCTTTCTTCTCATCACTCATTGATTCGTGAGCCGTCCAGGGTTCGGGGATCATCATCATGACTGCATGAGGTAGCGATCGCCCTGCTAACACCAATAGTTCTAAAGTATTATCAAAAATACTAGAGTCACTACCATCGATATTAATCAAATTTTGCACCTTCTTCATATCGTCGCCGAATAACTCCGACTCTAACAACGACTGACGAGCGTGCATCCAGTTTATGTTGCCCCGTAGGGTATTAATTTCCCCATTGTGGGCAATGTAGCGATAGGGGTGAGATCTTTCCCAACTGGGGAAGGTGTTAGTGCTAAAGCGCGAATGTACCAAGGCTAAAGCACTTTCTAAGTCAGGATCGTGGAGTTCGGGATAATATTCTCCTACCTGCATCGGCATCAGCATCCCCTTATAAACAATGGTTCGACAGGAGACACTAGACTCGTACCAAAACGAATCCCCCAACTCTTGGCGAATCGCTTTATGAGAACGCTTGCGAATCACAAATAGTTTACGTTCAAAGGCTGCTTCATCTAAATCGGTCGCCCGTTGGATAAACACTTGCTGCATGAAGGGTTCGCTTGATTTAGCAGTGTTCCCCATAGTTGAGTTGTCGGTAGGCACGTCACGCCAACCCAAAACTTTCTGTCCTTCTTCCGCTACAACTGCTTCAAATACTCGTCTTCCCTTCTCTCTGAGCAGAGGATCTGGAGAAGAGTAAATCATGCCAACACCATACTCCCCTACTTCTGGTAGAGTAATGTTTTCTAAGGCAGCCACCTTCTTCAGGAACTTATGGGGTATTTGCATCAAAATACCAGCCCCATCACCTGTATTTGTCTCAGCACCACAAGCACCACGATGTTCGAGGTTAATCAGTATCGTCAAAGCCTGTTCTACAAGTTCGTGGGATTTCTTGCCATTCATGTGGACGATAAATCCAACACCGCAGGCATCATGCTCGAAGCGAGGATCGTATAGACCCTGTTGAGGTGGCAGTTGATTATTATTCATTTTAATAAACTAAATACTGCTATAGTTACTTAATCTTACCGACAGAGGCAGAAATATCAGATTTTTTAAGGAAATGATCACAACTGCAGTTTAGACTAAGCTGTTGCATCCGCACCAAAATATTTCAGTAATAATCCCAACAAATCAGACAATTAAAGCGATCGCTTTATCGACAGACAATAGAGGAATGTTGCATCAAAAATTAGGAATAAGCTGGTTTTTCAGATAATTTCACTGAGAATACTGCTGCAAAAGCTAAAGCTACATCTTTTCGCACTTGATCTATAGTAATTTCAGGAACAAACTCCCACAAACTACCAACAGGCTTATCTATAATTCCACAAGGAACAATATCTTGAAACCCTGTTAAGTCAGGACAAACATTTACAGCAAAACCGTGCATTGTTATCCAACGACGCACCTTAATTCCTATCGCAGCAATTTTTTTCCCTTCTAACCAGACTCCTGTTAATCCTGATATTCGATAGCCTTCTAGTCCATAGTTTTTCAATACCAGAATAATTACTTGTTCTAGTTGACGCAAATACCAGTGTAAATCTTGTTGATAATAGCGCAAATTTAAAATAGGGTAGCCCACTAACTGACCAGGACAATGATAAGTTACTTCTCCGCCTCTTTCCACCCGATAAAGTTCGCGAGCGCAATTTTCTGGGTCAAATTTTAAAAAATCAGTGCTAGCTCCTGTCCCTAAAGTATATACAGGAGGATGTTCTAGTAAAATTAACCAGTCTTGCAACTCAGGGTTTTCGATTCTTTCTTGGACTAACTGTTTTTGATATTCCCATGATTCTTGATAAGGAGTGATTCCCCGATTTTCTAAGATGCAGTCTCTAGTTTGTCCAATGTAAGTTTCCATATATTTTTCCCAACAGTATCTTTACAAAATGTCAATCAATGTAACAGAAAATCACAAGAATTAAAAGGTATATGTCATGGAAAATACAAAGTGCTAGTCTATAGGTATAGAATGATTAACACACTAAAGTTTGACTTAACATAATTTTGAGATGGTAAATTACCTACATATTCTCTCCGTGATTATTAACTCCGAAAGCAAGAAAAAAAGCAAGAGTAGTATTGAATTTAGTTTGTCTGTGATTTATTAGGTAAATAGTCATCAATTCTTGTAGTATCAAATTTAAACCATTACCGATAAAGCGAGGTAGCTTTTAAACCCTAATTTATATCGAGGTAAGAAATTTCATTCCACCAATAAATTTTCTTTTTAGCAACAAGATGAGACATCATCTATAAACAACCTTTAGTTTCATTTAGGTTTGCCAAAAGATGAGTTGGTTTCTTACTAACAACTAGGAAAATCTCATTATTGTATATTATGGAGTGTCGAGTATGAAGCTTTTGATCCAGGGCAATAACATTACAGTTACCGATTCAATTCATGACTACGTCCAAGAGAAGCTAGAAAAAGCTGTTAAACACTTTCAAAATATCACTACCAAAATAGATGTCCATCTATCTGTATATAATCACTCCCGTGCTGTGGATAAACACAAAGCGGAAGTAACTGTATATGCTAATGGAACAGTAATTCGCGCTCAAGAAGGTAGTGAAAACCTTTACGCCAGCATTGATATGGTATCTGATAAAATTGCTCGTCAATTACGCAAGTATAAAGAAAAGCAACTTCATAAAAAAACTCATGCTCAGGTGAAAACTAGAGACATAGTGGAAGAAGAACCAGTAAAAACCACCCTAACCAGCGATCGCGCTCCTCAGCTACCAAATGAAGTAGTAAGAACTAAGTACTTCAGTATGCCACCGATGAGTATTGAAGAAGCCCTAGAACAACTGCAACTTGTAGATCACGATTTCTATATGTTTCAGAACAGTGCAACTAATGAAATTAACGTCATTTACTGTCGCAATCATGGTGGCTATGGTGTGATACAACCTCGACCAGGCAACAACAATCAGAATAATAATGGGTACCTACCGTAATGGTGATAATTAGTTATAGCTTATCTGCTTCATTCTCTCTAACAAATTGACTAGTTGATCAACTCAGTTTGATTAAAGCATTGAAAATTAGATACATCAAAAATTCCGCCACAAAAAATAGTGCAACCTGAAATTAATTTCTCAGGTTGCGATCGCGTTGGTAAAAATTAATTCTCCTTGTTTAGCATCTAGTTGAACCGGATGTCCTACTGGTAAGGCTGCATTTGCGCCATCATGACCAAAGGGAAGATCGGAAACAATAGGGATATCTAAATCTAGAGCGCGATCGCGTAATACTGCTTCTACTGTCCAGCTATTGGTCCCTGGATAGGGTTCACAACGGCTGAAACGCCCTATAGCAATACCTTTAACTTGCTGCAATACTCCCATTAATCGCCACTGGGTCAACATTCGATCTATGCGATAAGGATATTCTGTCACATCTTCCAGGGCTAAAATTACCCCGTCAAAAGCAGGTTGTAATGGTGTCCCTAATAAGTGAGTTGCCACTGTAAGATTAGCTGGAAGCAAGACTCCTTCAGCAATTTTGTCATTCCAGCCTTGACCCTTTAATGTTTCTAGGGGATGACCAGTCAAGTAGTTAAATAGTCTTTTTTGTGACCATTCTGGCTCACGAGCTAAAGTAGTTAAGACAGGAGCATGGATTCCTGCAATTCCCACTGTTGCTAAACTCCACAATAAATTTGTAACATCAGAAAAACCCACTACCCATTTAGGAGTAACCTCTAAATTCCAAGTCCAGTCTTCTAATAGTCTTGCAGAACCATATCCACCTCTAATACATAATATTGCCTTACATTCAGGGTCTTTCCAAGCTGCTGCTAGAGCTTGTCGCCGTTGAAGATCTGTTCCTGCTAAATAACCGTCACTACTATCCCAATTATCACCTAATTGTACTCGATAACCACGCGATCGCCATATTTCAAGACCTTGTTTCAGAGCCTCAGTTTCTCTCAATGCTCCACTAGGGGCGATCGCTGTTACTAAATCTCCTGGTTGTAAATAGGGTGGTAATTCTAGAGAAGCAAGATTTTTTGTCATAAGTAGTCAATTAGACTGAAAAGTAATTTGTCTAAGATTTGTGAGGCAGCAAATTTTAAGCTATCGTTTTCGATTTAGCCTAAGATTGTGCAACAATTTTAAGGAAAATATATATAAAGTTAACAATTTTCCAGAATTATTAAGAGAGGATTAAGGATGTATATCGTGCAGATTGCCTCGGAATGCGCCCCCGTAATTAAAGCTGGTGGTTTGGGAGATGTAGTTTACGGCTTGAGTAGGGAATTAGAAATGCAGGGAAATTGCGTTGAGCTAATACTCCCCATGTATGATTGCATGAGATACGACCAGATCTGGGGACTTCATGAAGCATACCGTGGTTTAATGGTGCCTTGGTATGGTGGTGTAATTTATTGTGATGTTTTTTGTGGTTGGGTACATGGCAGACTATGTTTCTTTATTCAACCCAAGTCAGGAGATAATTTCTTCCATCGCGGTTACTACTATGGTGGAACAGATGATAATATGCGTTTTGCTTTCTTTAGCAAGGCTGCTTTAGAATTTTTGCTAGTTAGTAATAAACGCCCTGAGATTATCCACTGTCATGATTGGCAAACTGGTTTGATTCCTGTGATGCTATATGAAATGTATCAGTATCATGGGATGGGTCATCAGCGAGTTTGTTACACTATCCACAACTTTAAACATCAAGGTATTGCTGGTGCTGATATTCTTTGGGCAACAGGTTTAAATCGGGAACCTTACTATTTTCACTATGATCGCCTAAGAGATAATTTTAACCCCTTCGCCCTCAACTTTATGAAAGGTGGTATCGTCTATTCCAACCATGTCAATACTGTTTCCCCTCACCATGCTTGGGAAGCTCGTTATGAAGATGTAGGATATGGTTTGGGTCACACTCTAGAAATTCATCAGGGTAAATTTGGTGGTATTCTCAACGGTGTTGATTACAATATCTGGAATCCTCAAGTTGATCATCATATTCCTTTCCACTACTCTCTAGATAATATGGCAGGAAAAGCCAAAAATAAAATCGCTTTACGAGAAAGATTATTACTACAGAATGTTGATAAACCAATCATTGCTTATATAGGAAGACTTGATCAACAAAAAGGTGTACATCTAGTTCATCATGCAATGTACTATGCTCTCAATCGAGGAGCGCAATTTGTCCTGTTAGGTTCGGCTACTGAAGCTGGTATCAATGACTGGTTTTGGCACGAAAAACAACATCTCAATAATCATCCTGATGTTCATCTCGAACTTGGTTTTAATGAAGAATTAGCCCATTTGATTTATGCTGGTGCAGATATGATGGTTGTACCTAGTAACTATGAACCATGTGGATTGACCCAGTTAATTAGTTTGAAATATGGTACAGTCCCCATTGTTCGTGGTGTTGGTGGGTTATTGAGTACCGTATTTGACAAAGATCACGATCAAAATCATGCACCAGAAAAACGCAATGGTTTTGTCTTTTATCAAACCGATAATTATGCCTTAGAATCTGCAATGGAAAGAGCGATCGGTTTATATAAAGAATATCCTAAAGAATTTGAACAGTTAGCTCAACAGGCTATGGAATACGACTATTCTTGGAATAATCCAGGCTCAACTTATCTAAGTGTTTATGAACATATCAGAGCCTAGCAATTAGCAAGTAATACCATTTCGATTTAAGTTTGCTACAGATGGGAGAGGAGGGAGAGGAGGTAGACTAGGAGAAAGATTTGTAGCAATTGATTGTGAAATTGATCTAAGAAGTAAGAAGTAATAACTAGCAATCAACAACTAACCATTAACCATTAACCATTGTAGGGGCGCAAGCCTTGCGCCCCTACTTAATTAAATCTCGTCTATAGATTTACTGACACAAGAGACTGTTAAAATGTTTTCTGGTGAACCATCAAAAGGAATAGCTAGATCATATACTTGGGTTTCAATGGCTTTTTGGACTCTCGATATTGCAGTAGAGTTACCTTTAACTAAAACTACAAAAAAGCAAGTCTTGTTGTAGTGACAAACAAAATCTCCATCTCTTACATTATCGCAAATAACTTTAGAGATATTTTTAGAAGTAGCAGTGATAATCTTGTCAGAATAAATCTGACAGTATGTGTAGAAGTTATTAATCTCCACTACCAGTAAAGGTAATTCCTCCGATGAAAACTTTTTCTGCATCGTCTCAAGGAAAACTTGCAAATAATAGCGATTAGGTAAAGAAGTTTGACGGTCAAAAAACATTCTCATTTTAGCCTTACGGTCGAGAAAGTTGATTAAGGCTATAGTAGAACCAGATGTGGATAAGATAGTGGGAATAGTAGGTAGCCACCATCCTTGTAAAAATAAACTGTAATTGAGAATTAGAATTCCTCCAATAGAGAGTGAGGGGATAATTATATACAAGCACCAAGAAGGAAAAAACTTCTCTAATCTAACTTTAATTTGGGATAGTCCAAAACTTATGGCGATCGCAACTACAGTTAACAGTAAAATAAAAATCAGTTCTTCAATTTTAGACCTAGGTTTAAGTAAAGGTCTGCCATCGAGTGCTGCACCGATCAACTGACTGCTATGATTAGCATGAATCAATATCCCTGGAGTTGTCTTTACTCCCCAACGAGTTTTACTTTCTGGAGTTAAAAAGAAGTCTTTATCAGCATCCGATATGGATCCAATAAATACAATCTTGTCTTGAATCAAAGAAGGATCAAACTGGTCAGTTAAAATTTGAGTGAGAGTAATCTGATTAAAATGATCAATTCCACCACGGTAGTTAATTAGCATTTGATAACCACCTAAATCCCCTTTCCAATATCCTCCAGTAAATTTAGATAAGGGTGTAACTTTAGCTTTCCCAATGTAAAATTTGTTCCCTTCCACACTAAAATCAACTATTTCTGGAGACAAATACATTAATGCTAAAGTTGTTCCTAAACCTTCTCTAATTTGTCCCTCTTTCTCTAGAGAAAATAATACTCGGCGCACAAAACCATCAGGATCGATAACTGCGTCAGAAGCAGAAACTTGATCGGCTGCTGCCAAAATAGGATTAGGTCTAATTGGGCGATAACTGACTTTTTCCACTCCAATTACATTAGGGGTGGTACGGAATATTTCTGATAATTCTGCTGTTCCTGGTTCTATACTTAAATTGCGATATAAATCTAAGCCAATTCCCCGTGGATTATGGCTCCGAATTTGCGCGATCGCCTGAGCTATAGTACCATCAGGAAGAGGATATTTTCCAATCTGTGCCATGTCTTCATCATCAATAGTAATCAGAGTTATTCTGGTATCTTTGGCTTCTTGATGTTGGAAAAAAAATAGATCGAGAATTTTAAATTCTACTGATTGAAATATTCCCAAAAAAAGACTAATAAAAATCCCCACCATAATTAGAGGCGGTACAAGTAATCTGTTTTCGGTTTTATTTAATTTAGTAAAAAATGTTGTTCTTTCCCCTGCAAACTCTTGACCACTAAATAAACTTTTGCTTAGTCTTGCTCTTTCTTGTGGACTTAAAACGTAATCAATAAAACCTAAAAATTTTAGAGTGAATGCAACCCTTTGAATATCTGGTAGAGGAACTTTTAATTGTTGACTAATATTACTTAAAGTTGATTTATCGTTGGCGTGATAAATTACTTTTTGTTCGAGTTTACTTAATTTATCTGATTGAATTTTATAACTTTCTGGAGGGTTTAATTGGAGACATAAACCTTCATAAGGATAGTTATTTTGCCATTGTTGCCAATTTAAGATAGTGCGAAAAATATCCAGTATAAAATCATCTATATCTTGAGATATACCAGTCATTTCATCAAGAGGAAAATGATTTTTGTCTGTGACTGTCTTAAAGTCATAATTAAATTTTAAATTAATAATACTTTTCAGAAAATTAATTTGCTCTTGGAATAAAAGCTCTATTTTATTAGGACTAATTCCATGAATCTTCTCTAACTCATATCCTAGAGTGCGTGGCTCTGGAGTAAAGGTTTTTTTGTAGCTATTTTGAGCAATTATATCAATAATTTTTTTACTAAGAAGCTGGTGCTTGAGCAGTAAGAATTTCAAGCTACATTTATTTCCGATAACCGTAGTGATTTTTCCTTGATACACCCAGACATATACTGTCTGTAAGTCTGGCATGAATATTTCAAAGTAACCACTTTCATTTTCCCGAAAAATTAATAATAAATTATCAATAAAAGAATCTTGTTGTTCTAAAATAGCCATCTGATTTCAGTTGACATAAACACCTCGCCTTTATTATGGCTCAAATAATTTTGTTCTTAATTTATTTTTGTTATCAGTATTTATACTGAGATTTTAAAAAATCCTTATATTTTATTAATCAACTTCTAAGTATTCTTCTCGAAATTCACTTGAACTAAGGATGAACCTACTGATTATAACAACCAAATATCTGGAAAATAAAAATTTACTATTAAGAGTATTTACTAACATAAATTACTGGTGTATATTATATTGAACTAGAAAAAATCTTAATATTATTAACTTGACTTTTATCAAACTGCCACTGATTAAATTTATGAATAGAATAGCTACTATTTTAGGTGTTGCTGCTTTAACTTTCCTAACTTCTTTTCCTGTAGAAGCTAAACCCCAAAATTCCAATCAAAATTCCTATCGTAGAATCAGAGTAACCTTTACTCCAGCAGGTAAAGGACACCCTAGATACACTTCCGCAGCAGCCGTTAGAAGTACAAAATGTAATGTAGGAGCAGCATCAAGCCAGAAATCTTTAACTGCTATTGTCCCTTCCAATAGTCAATCTTTAACTAACAAAAGTCATCCTACTTTCTTCGCTTATATTCCAGCAATGGGAGCATCTCACGGAACTTTATATATTAAAGATGAAACCGAAGATTTTTTCTACACACAGAAAGTCGATCTTCCTTCAGAAGGAGGTGTAGTAGGTGTTACTATGTCTCAAGAAATTCCTGGGTTAGAACAAGGAAGCTATAGCTGGTTTTTACAAATTCAATGTGGTGATTCTCCTGCAATAGACGATCCAGTTGTCGGAGCAAATGTACACAAAGTTGATGGTGAAAATTCTGCTTTATGGTACGATATCGCTGCTGAATCCGCTAACAGTCCTTTATGGGGCGATTTAATGAATCAAATTAATCTAGATTCTTTAGCTGATAAAAATGTTGTGTTTATTAACTAGTGTGAAAAAAGTGAACCTACAGTGTTGGCGAGGTGAGGTAAGATAATAATTCCTACCCGTGGTGGAAATAAATTTCGGAGCCTCACATATAAAATCGCTTTAAATTAAAGAGTTTTATGCCGATAGTTTCCCTATCGGTTTTTTTGTGATAAATAAATCTTTTAACCGATTCCGCAATCAATTGGTACAAATCAAGAACAATATGGAACAATCAACCATACTAAGTACCCGGCGCATCAGTTAATCGAACATTTGGTGGAGGTAGGCAATAGGCAACAGGCTTTTGTTGCAATAGGGAAATATAACCTCGTTATCAATATACAAATAATTTTGCCTACCTACATACTAATTACTAGTTACTAATCAACTCCTACTAACAATCAACCATTAACCATTAACCGTTAACAATCAACCAAGGTGTTTAACTGTCACTAACATGAAAACCTCTATATATATGTCTTTAAGGAGTTATTTTAGCTTTCTGCCTCGCTTCTATCGTCTTGCTACTGTCAGTGTACTTTCTAATATGATGATACCTTTGGCTGGTTTGTGTGATACAGCTTTTTTAGGACATCTGAAAGATATTCGTCATTTAGCAGGGATTATTTTAGCCAGTATTTTATTTGATTATCTATATCGCGTCCTCAAGTTTTTGCGTAACAGTACTAATGCCATGACTGCTCAAGCGGTAGGACAAGATGATGCTACGGGTGTATTGTTAGCAGGATTACGCAGTGGTTTAATTGCTTTGGCGATCGCATTAACTATAGTTATTTTACAATATCCAATTGAAAAACTCGGTTTTGCCATCCTTTCAGGCTCTCCAGATGTGGAAGCATCGGGAATTGAGTATTTTAACGCCAGAATTTGGGGTGCGCCAGCAGTATTACTTAATTTTGTTTTAATCGGTTGGTTTCTGGGAAGAGAAAAAAACCATATTGTCCTAATTATGTCCTTGCTCGGCAATGGCTCAAATGTTTTATTTGACTACTTGATGATTTATCGTTGGGGTTGGGAGAGTTTGGGAGCAGGTTTAGCTACAGCTTTGAGTCAATATCTCGCTTTGTTGGTGGGTTTAATTGCTGTGGTTGCTAGTGTTTCAAGGAAAGATTTATCCCAAGCTTTAGAAACAGTCCTAGAGCCTCAAGCATTAAAGGGAATTTTGACCCTCAAGGGTAATATTTTAATTCGGTTCTTCATTCTAATTTCTACTTATTCTCTATTTACTAACCTTAGTGCAGGAATCGGAACCGATGTACTGACTCAAAACGGTTTATTATTACAAATTGCCTTTCTTAGTCAGTTTACGGTTCAAGGAGTCGGCATGACCGCTCAAACCCTCATTGGTAATTTTAAGGGTAAGGGTGATACAGATAAAATGCTTCCATTAATGAGTTTAGCTACGATCAATGCTCTATTAATAGCTTCAGTTTTTATTTGCGCTTCTATCCTATTCCCTGATATTGTTTTTGGACTCTTAACCAACCATAGTGAAGTTAATCAAGGTATCATTGACTATACTATCTGGTTATTACCGCTACTAACTTTTACGGCGAGCGCATTTATTCTAGAAGGATATTTTATTGGACTCAAAGAAGGTGCAGTATTACGGAATGCTTCCTTAATAGGTTTCTGTCTAGTTTTCTCTCCTCTGATTATTGCTGCTTGGTATTGGCAAAATGTCGATTTGTTGTGGCTGTCTCTAACTATGTATATGGTAAGCGGGACTTTCTATCTTGGAATCAAAATGATCCAAGTTCAACAGAATTTAACTTTGGCGATTGGGGATTAGGGAGACCCAACTCGTCGCTTCGCGATTGGGGCACCGAAGGAGACTTCATTACAAAGTCGATACGGACATCGCTTCGCACCCTTCACCGAACACGGTGAGCCGTGCTCCCGCTCACCCGTGTCCTCCTCTTTTGGCTT
>JAAUYH010087061.1_pt1 | contig 17976 bp, 13 predicted proteins | sample 7278061 | NCBI WGS metagenome assembly JAAUYH01 (sample SAMN14350203, study PRJNA611818) | marine sediment metagenome | isolation source: surface marine sediment (0.6m) | place: French Polynesia: Moorea | collected 2018-08 | reverse complement strand
TCGGATAATCTTTCTTTAAAGAAATCCTTAACCCAGTCTTTCGTTGCATCTTTGGTTAGCTCTTTTAGTTCCTCATATAAATCTTGAAGAATTGGTTTAAAGATTAATCCCGCAGCACTGGTAACTCCCCAAGCAGTTAACAAATCAATCATATCAATTCTCAAAACGCGATCGCATTTCCTAATCTTAGCTATTACCCAGTTATGAATAGAGATAAATTAATTTCTCTTTCAAAATTGGCTCACCCAAAATAGTCAAAAAGCCCCAAACAGCGATCGCATCTTAATCAAGATTCTCAGATTATCATTAGTTGTATTGACAATGTAAATACGTTTTTTTAAACTAACCAATATGGATATATATTGGGTGCTTAATGGTATAACCTTTGTCTGGAACGAAGATAAAGCTCGTAATAATCCAATCAAGCATGATGGAGTGACTTTTCAGCAAGCAGCAGAGGCATTCTTTGACCCTTTTTTGATAGTCATTGATGCTAGTCGTAATCATGAGAAGCGAGACGCTGTAATTGGCTTAGATAGAAAATGGAACTTGCTTTTTGTCGTTCACATGGAAATCGAAGGCGATCGAATTCGGATTATTTCGGCTCGTAAAGCAACTCGTATGGAGAGACAACAGTATGAAGAGTGAAACTTTAAAAAAAAGACTGAATAAAAATCGTCCGATGAGTACAGTGACTATTAGAATACCAGAGGATGTTATTGAAGATTTGAAACGAATTGCCCCTTTATTGGGATTTTCTGGTTATCAACCCTTAATTAGAGCTTACATTGGTCAGGGTTTACGAGAAGATTTAGAACGATTAGAAGGGGATAATTTATCCGCATTTATCGAAAGCTTAAAACGGAGAGGAGTAAGTGAGAAGATAGTCAATGAAGCTTTGCAAGATATAACATAGCAGTAGCCAAAAGTTAGGATGGGCATATACCCATCCCATATAAACAACAATTAACCTTCCCGCAACTTATCTAAGACGCTTAAGTCTTCCATTGTGGAGATATCCCCTACTAATTCCTCTCCTGCTGCCAAATTTCGCAAAAAACGACGGATAATCTTACCAGAACGAGTTTTTGGTAAAGCATCGGTAAAACGGATTTCCCCTGGGCGTGCGATCGCACCTATTTCATTTACTACGTGTTGTTTGAGTTCTGCTTTTAGTTTTTCACTAGCTTCCTGAGTACCTTCTAAAATGACAAAAGCATAGACATCTTCTCCCTTTACTTCATCGGGGCGAGAAACTACGGCAGCTTCGGCTACAGCCGGATGAGAAACTAATGCAGATTCTACTTCCATAGTGCCTAAACGGTGTCCCGAAATATTCATCACATCATCGACACGTCCCATTACCCAAAAATAGCCATCTTCGTCTTTTCTGGCTCCATCTCCAGCAAAATAGAGATATTGCCCATTTTTAGGGGGAATATGTTCCCAATAAGTGCGACGGAAGCGTTCATCATTTTTATATACTGTCCGCATCATACTAGGCCAAGGATGTTTAATCACTAAATATCCCCCCTCATTCGTACCTACAGGATTTCCTTCTAAATCGACAATATCGGCGATAATACCAGGGAAGGGAAAAGTAGCCGAACCGGGTTTAGTAGCAGTTGCCCCAGGTAGAGGAGTAATCATAAATCCTCCTGTTTCTGTTTGCCACCAGGTATCTACGATGGGGCACTTTTCTCCACCAATAACCTTGTGATACCACATCCAGGCTTCGGGATTAATGGGTTCGCCCACAGTTCCTAAAATACGCAGAGAGGAAAGATCGCGGGCTAGGGGGTGTTTGTCGCCCATTTTAATAAAAGCGCGGATAGCAGTGGGTGCAGTATAGAAAATAGTCACGCCGTATTTTTCCACTACATCCCAAAAACAACCAGGGTTAGAAGCACGGGGCGCACCTTCGTACATTAAGCTAGTTGCACCGTTAGAAAGAGGACCATAGACTATATAACTATGTCCTGTAATCCAACCCACATCGGCTGTACACCAGTAGACATCGGTATCTTTGAGATCGAATGTCCATTTAGTGGTCATATGAGTGTAAAGATTATAACCGCCTGTTGTATGTACTACGCCTTTAGGTTTGCCAGTAGTACCACTAGTGTAGAGAATAAACAGTAAGTCTTCACTGTCCATCGGTTCGGCAGGACAATTAGCAGAAGCTTTGGGCTGTAAATCGTGCCACCAATGATCTCTGCCTGTTTCCATATGTATATCTTGCTTGGTGCGTTGTACTACCAGTACATTTTCTACACTGGGTACACTATTATCGGCGATCGCTCGATCTACTGCATCTTTGAGGGGGACAATTTTATCTTTACGAAAACCACCATCTGCCGTAATAACTAGTTTAGCTTCTGCATCTAGTAAGCGGGCTTTGAGGGCTTCGGCACTAAAACCACCAAAAACTACACTATGAGGCGCACCAATTCTGGCACAAGCTAACATGGCGATCGCAGCTTCAGGTATCATGGGCATATAAATACCTACGCGATCGCCTTTTTTGACTCCTAACTCTTTTATTACATTTGCCATCTGGCATACTTCTCGATGCAACTGAGCGTAGGTTAGAGTACGAGAGTCTCCTGGTTCTCCTTCCCAAATTAAAGCTGCTTTATTTTTGCGCCAGGTAGTAAGATGTCGATCGAGACAGTTGTAGGAAATATTAATTTTGCCATTGACAAACCACTTAGCAAAGGGTGGTTGCCAATCTAAAACTTTATCCCATTTTTGAAACCAATGTAATTCTTGTTCGGCTAATTCCGCCCAAAATTTGGCTGGATCGGCTGCTGCTTTTTGATACAATTCCTGATATTGTTCGGGGGTTTTGATATCAGCATTCTGAGCCAATTCGGCAGGAGGATTAAATAAGCGTTCTTCTTGCAGGATTGATTCTATGGTTACTTGTGACATATTTCATTTAACCTGTAACTATTACCCACAACTATTCTGAACGCTGATTTTCCCAGAAAATTTATATTTTCATTAAGTTAGGGAGAGGATAGAGGAGGTATGAACTGAGAAAGTCTACCGTTAACTACATTTATTATCAATAAGCTTCTTGTTTAATCATGGTGTCAATTTTTTCTAGCAAATTATTTGGATGCATTGATTGGAGTAAATAATCATCTATGCCAATTGATGAAAAATATTGCCACTCTTTTTCAGTTATTTGAAAAGAAAATAGAATTAATTTAATTGCTTTTGCTAATTTTAGCTTTTGCAATTTTTGACTGACATTAATTATATCTAGCTCTGATAAATCTCGATCCAAAATTACTAATTGTGGTTCTAATAACTGAATTTGGTCAATTGCTGTAGAAGGGTCGATAAGCCAAACTACTTGATATTCTGCTGCGGTAAGTAATTGACAGATTATGGTAGAATTTTCTTCCTGTTGAGAAACTAAAATAATAGTTTTTTTATCATTTAAAGCTTCTTGAGTATAATTTATTTCCTGTTCGGATTTTGGCTTAATTATAGTTTGACTAGGTAAGCAAACAGTGAAAATAGAACCCTGACCGACTGCTGATTCTACCTCAATTGTACCGCCATGAAGCTCGATCAATTGTTTGGTTAAAGCCAAACCCAATCCCGTACCACCATAATTACGTTGGAGAGGATGTTCTAACTGCTGAAAAGTTTCAAAAAGTAGGGGTAATTGTTGTTGGGAAATACCAATACCTGTATCTTCTACTTCAAAGATAACTTGATGATTTTCTCTCCAAATTCTCAGAGTAGTTTTACCCCCAGCAGGAGTAAATTTAATTCCATTACTGAGAAGATTAATGAGGATTTCTTGTAGTCTTTGTCGATCTGCACAAAATTTATCTTCTTTCGGGTTGACCTGAAAATATAAATTTAGGTTAATTTGTTGTTTATGTGCTTCTTCCCGAACAATTTGTAAAACCGATCGAGCTAAATCCTGTAAGGAAAATTCAGTAATATTTAAGAGAAATTTTCCCGATTCTACTTCGGAAAATTCAATAATATTATTAATTAAAGATAATAAATGCTTGCCACTATCGTGAATAGTTTTCAAATATTTTTGTTGCTTTTCGAGAGGAAGAGCAAGACGCTCGGCTGCTAATGACCAATGTAGTAAAGTTCCCGATAAACCAATTACACAGGTAAGGGGTGTCCTCAATTCATGGCTCATATTACCTATGAATTCGTGTTTTGATTGATTAGCAGCTTGGGCTGCAATTAGAGCATCTTTTAGTTGCTGCGCTCTGGTTTTTACTTGTTCTTCTAATTGCTCTTTTTGTTTTTGTAATTGTTGATAAGATTGATTTTGATAAATGGCGATCGCTAAATATTCAGCAATCTGACCCATAAATTTAATTTGGGTATTATTCCATTGACGGGGGGCAAAGCATTGATGAGCAATAATAAATCCCCATAATTCGTTTTGCACTAAAATAGGTGTAACTAATTTAGCTCGAATTTGCAGCCTTCTCATTAAAGATTTTAAGCAAGAAGAAAATTCGGGATACTGTTCTATATCATTAACAGCTAAACTAGACCCTTGACGATATTTATCTCGACATTTAGTCGAGCGACTAAAACAAGTCTCATCGTGAAAATATAAGATAGAAGGAATATCCTCGGCAGCCCTCGATTCATAAGTAACAGTATCGATTAATTTGGTAGATATATTATCAAAGTTTGTTGACTCGAGCCGAACATCCATTTGATAAATTACTAATCTATCTAATTCTAAGAGGCTGCGTACCTGCTCGATGGTCATTTGGACGATTTCTAATAAATCCAAATGTCGATCGATCTGAATTTTGACTTGATTTAAAATTCTTTGTTGTTCTGCTTGATAATGCAAAATATTTTTGAGAGGTTCGGCAACTAAAGGTAAATGATACTGACTGTTTTCTTGTTGCGTAAGTATATTAATTATTTTTTGAATAAACTGATTGAGATAACCTAAATTATTAGGTAGTTTAGTTGATAGATAGTGCTGTAAATTTTCATCTAACTTATAATAATTATTATCTTGCTGACTTAGCTCGGTCAAATAATCCTTAACAACTTCAGTGTCAAAACTAATTTGAATTTGATAATTAGGATTTTTTTGCTCGCGCTTTCCTATTAATAAGGCATGAAACATAGAACCAACTAAAATACTAAATTTTTCTGGTTCTCCCTCTTCTTGAGAATTGATTGCTTTAACTTTTTTTGACTTGGGCAAAGATACTTCTGTAACCAATAAAACTTCTTGTCCAGTTAAATTTGCCGTTGCTGACCATAAACGACGAAGCTCTGTAAAAGTTTCGCTGGACACAGTTCGTTTTAAGATTAAGGATGAAGGATTGGACATGATCCCGAGTTAATAGAAAACAGCAATAAGCTGCCTAAATCTAGGATCGCTTACTTTGAGCCTGGAAATCTAAACTGTAATTATTTCTCAAGATTAGACATTAATTATGCACAGACTGGCTGCTACACCTGGAGGTTGGAATTGGGCAACTGAAGGAGTTATTATTATTAATCAAAACCCGGCACCAATTGTATTTATTACTGCCGCAGATACAGAAATCCAGATTATAGCTAAATCTGTAACTTATTTACCCAATAGTTTTCCTGAGATACGAGTTGTAAATTTACTTAACTTACAACAACAATTAAGTATCGATAATTATGTAGAAACGGTAATCTCAAAAGCAAAAATAATTATTTTACGTTTATTAGGTGGCAGTACTTATTGGTCTTATGGTTTAGAAATAGTAAAAGAAATAGTAAAAGATACAAGTGCAGCCTTATTTATTTTACCAGGAGATGACCGTCTGGATTTAGACTTAATTAGTCATTCTACAATTTCCTTAACAGCAGTTAATCAATTGTGGCATTACTTTATTGAAGGAGGTGTAAAAAACTACACTAATGCACTAAAATTTGTTGCCGATTTTGTTCTCCAGACAAAATATAATCCCAAACCACCTATAGTTGTTCCTCGCATCGGCTTTTATTCATGGTCAAATCGACAAAATATACAAGCAATAACTAACACGCAACTATCAACAACCAAAATAGGAATTCTCTTCTATCGCTCTCACTATTTAGCAGGAAATACTTTACCAATTGAGGCTATTTGTCAAGCATTTTTAAAAAAAAGTATAGATCCAATCCCTTTATTTTTGTCTTCCTTACGAGAAGAAGAGATTCAAATCGAATTATCAAAAATTTGTCAACAAGAGCAAATTCAACTAATTCTTAACACTACAAGTTTTTCTCTGGCAAAAATTGGTCGAGAAGAACAAGTAAAATTATGGCAAAAGTTAGATATACCAGTTCTACAAGTTATTTTGAGTGGAGGGACAAAAACTCAATGGCAAGATAGTTTACTAGGATTAACGCCCAAAGATGTAGCAATGAATGTTGCTCTTCCAGAGGTAGATGGCAGAATTATTACTAGGGCAATTTCTTTTAAATCCAGCCAAACTTGGAATAAAAAATTAGAGACAGATGTAGTAATTTACGAACCAGATAGCGATCGAGTTAATTTTGTTGCCGACTTAGCGAGTAATTGGGTCAAACTAAAACAAACCCCTTTATCCGAAAGAAAAATAGCTTTAATCTTAGCTAATTATCCTAACAAAGATGGCAGAATTGCTAACGGAGTTGGTTTAGATACCCCTACTAGCTGTCTGGAAATTTTACAAGCTTTGCAACAGGCTGGTTATTGTGTTGAAAATATCCCCACCACAGCAGATGAATTAATCAAACGTTTAACTACGGGTATTACCAACGATTTAGAAAGTCAATCAATTCGTCCTGTCTATCAATCTTTATCTGTAGAAGAATATCAACAATATTTTCAAACTTTACCAGAGAAAGTACAACAAAAAATAATAGACAGATGGGGAGACAGGGGAGATGGGGGAGATAGGGGAGATGGGGAGAATTTACTAATTCCTATCCCTGGTATTCAATTAGGAAACATATTTATAGGCATACAACCATCAAGAGGATACGATCGCGATCCTTCTTTAAACTATCACGCCCCAGATTTGGAACCAACTCACGAATACTTAGCTTATTATTATTGGCTACGAGAAAGATTTAAAGTACAGGCAATTATTCATGTGGGTAAACATGGTAATTTAGAATGGTTACCGGGAAAAAGCATTGCCTTATCTAAAAATTGCTATCCTGAAATTGCCCTACAAACTATTCCCAATATTTACCCTTTTATTGTTAACGATCCGGGAGAAGGTTCTCAAGCCAAAAGACGTTCCCAGGCGGTTATTATCGATCATTTGACTCCCCCTCTAACCCGTGCAGAATTATACGGTGGTTTGGAGAAACTAGAAGCATTAATCGATGAATATTACGAAGCCCAAACTTTAGATCCATCTCGCTTAAAAGTAATTAGCGAACGTATTACTCAGCTTGTTCGACAAGAACATCTCGATCGAGATTTAGGGATAGATAAACCAGATGCTCAATCTATTGCTCAATTTCTTACTGTTGCTGATGGTTATCTCTGCGAACTAAAAGAAGCTCAAATTCGTGATGGTTTACATATCTTCGGTAAATGTCCTCAAGGAGAACAATTAAGAGATTTAATAGTCGCGATCGCTCGTTCTCCTAGTATAAATCGTCTGGGTATCACTCAGGCTCTGGCTAAGGATTTGAGTTGGGATTTCGATCCATTGATAGTAGATAAAGATGGAGATGTTGGGGAGATGGGGGAGATAGGGGAGATATTGCAAAAGGCTAAAAATAAAGGGGATGCGATCGAATTGCTGGAACAAATGGCATCGGAATTGGTGGAGGATTTGATTGGTGAAACTTTGTCCGCAGATAAACACGGATTAACGCAGATATTAGATGAAAACTCTTTTCCGAATACTTATAAACAATTACAGTGGATAGATAAGCAACTTTTGCCTTCTCTAAAAGCGACAGAGCAAGAGATAGATAATCTGGTTAAGGCATTAGATGGTAAATATATTCCTAGTGGTGCATCTGGCGCACCTACAAGAGGAAGACCAGAAGTGTTACCTACGGGGCGTAATTTTTACTCGGTAGATATTCGTGCTATCCCGACAGAAACGGCTTGGGATGTGGGACGCAAGGCAGCAGAAGCTTTGGTTGAACGCTATACCCAAGAACATGGTGAATATCCTCAGACCCTAGCCATTTCTATTTGGGGTACTTCTACTATGCGTACTGGCGGTGATGATGTGGCTCAGGTTATGGCATTGATGGGAATTCAGCCTGTTTGGGATGGGTTATCTCGCAGGGTTGTGGATTTTGAAATACTTTCTGCTGCCGTGCTTGGACGACCCCGTGTCGATGTTACGGTAAGGGTGTCGGGTTTTTTTCGCGACTCTTTCCCCAATTTACTCCATCTTATCAGTAAAATGACTAAATCGATCGCGGAATTAGAAGAAGATGCCCAAATTAATCCGCTGCGCGATCGAGTTAAAACAGAAACGGAATTTTGGCAACAACAAGGATTAACTTTAGAGCAAGCCCACTCAAGAGCTAGTTACCGCTTATTTGGTTCTAAGCCTGGTGCTTATGGTGCTGGTTTACAGGGTTTAATCGAAGGACAAAATTGGCAAAGTGATGAAGATTTAGCCCGTGCCTATCTCAATTGGAGTAGTTACGCTTACGATGCAGATGGTAAAGGGCATTGGGCAGCCGAATCTTTCGAGCAAAGATTGAAACAACTACAAATAGTCCTGCACAATCAAGATAACCGCGAACACGATTTATTAGACTCGGATGACTATTATCAATTCCAAGGAGGAATGACTGCTGCGGTACGTTCTTTGACTGGGAAAAATCCTGAGGTTTATTTTGGTGATAATTCTGTTCCTACTAATCCGAGAGTGAGGAAATTAACTGAAGAAATTGCTAGGGTATATCGTTCCCGCGTTATTAATCCTAAATGGATTGAAGGAGTAATGCGTCACGGCTACAAAGGAGCCTTTGAAATGGCAGCCACAGTAGACTATTTATTTGCTTATGATGCTACTACTAAATGTGTCGAAGATCATATGTATGAAGGATTAGCCAAAGCTTATGTTTTAGATGAAAAAGTACAGCAATTTATCCAAGAGAAAAATCCTTGGGCATTAAGAGATATGGCAGAAAGATTGTTGGAGGCAAATCAAAGAGAAATGTGGAAAGATGTTAGTGAAGAAATATTAGAAGAGTTGAGAAATATTGTTAATCAAGCAGAGGGAGTTATTGAATCAGTTAGTAGTTAATAGCATTTATCGTTAGTAGGGATTGGGAATTGAGATTCTTCCTATGTTTTCGAGTTTGCTGCTAATTAGTTAAAACTGTTATATCTCTCTTGCTATTTTTAAGAATTGGTATGATAAACATTCAATAAATTTATATTTATTTGTAGCTAAATGTAGTAAAATTTTGACAGACGAAACTAGATGCTATGACTTAATTTTGATAAGGTGAAAGTCCTTGGCACAACCGCTTAAACAGTTTTACTGATAGTCAGGGGTCGAATAAACATCAGATAAATCTCGCAAATCAAACCATTATCAAAAGTTTCTCATTTAAATATCTCTCAAAGTCTCCCCAGAAACCACCTAGGCGAGGGGTAGGGGGCATTATGGTAGTTTGTCCCGCCAGAAGAACTCCCTGGCAACGTTAAAAATGTGTTGTAATTGAATCAACATAAATTACAAACAGTAATTGCGATGGGTAAATCAAAAAACAAGTTCAAAGCAACTTGGAAAAACCAAAAGGAAATAGGTCTTATTTATGGCAAAAGTGCCATAGCGGTAGGAAAGGCTTTAGTTGAACTAGGGTTGAAAGATAGTTCTACTAAAAATCCAACTACTTTGGCACTTTCAGAAGAGATTGCTAAATCTACTCCATTAAAAGATGGTACTCCATTTTATCTCTGGCACAAAACTAAAACTTGCGAGAAATTGGACTCATTAGATGGCTGGAGTCGTCAATCCCAAGAAGAACGGGATTTGCAAAGGCTAACTTCCGAGTATATATCTTGGACAAAAAAAGCATTAAAAGCAAACGATGACGGAGAGCATCATGTAATTGTTGATGGCTTGTACGATGAAGCACAATCCTATGCCAAACAAATTAAAAAGCGTGGTGCTGATTTTATCGAAAAGGCTAACGAGCGTATAGCAAAAGCCAAATTAGAGAAAGAATATCTAATTAAGGAGTAAGCTAAGGTTCTTTGGAAGGGAAAACTAACAAACAAGGTATTCGCTTTAAAGACAACCAATTAGTTTGGGGAAAGCTAAAAATTAATCTCATTATTAATTGGCTTAATCCAGTCATTAAACATGGTTTAGATTCCCCAGTAAAATATGTTCGTATCTCCTCAGAGCAGTTCGACTTGAAGCTAGGAAATATTAGCCAGATAAGTCAAGAAGGGCTACAAGCTAATGTTAACTCCTAGCCTGAATCTCCTAAATTTAGCGAAGCGGATTTAGGAGAGTGGCTCAAAGAACCAATGCTCCAAAGAATGGAATCTATCTTTAGAGATACACTAAGCAAATGGCGATGCAGTATGATTGAGTTTTCTGGGGAGACAGACCACATCCACCTCTTATTTGAGGCTCATCCATCGCTCAATTTATCTCAATTAATTGCTAACTTAAAGACAGTAAGCTCTAGATTAATTAGAAAAGAATATTCAGATTATTTAAGTAAATACTTTTGGAAACCTTATTTTTGGTCTAGTAGTTATGGCTTGAAATCTGTTTCGCGTGGGGCAGAATTTGGAGTGATTGTTGAATATATTCAAAAACAAGAGCGTCCACAGCCTCCCACACCGCCAAGTTAATCCCGCGCTTAATTATCGGGTAAGCTTGCGCTGTACCCCTAGTACTTTGTCAAGTTAGAAATGAGGGTTAAATTTTCGCTCCTGCGAACTCCGAATTCCCAACTCCAAACTCCAAACTTTTCTCGCATCCATCAAATCAATCTTGACAGACTAGTAGTATGCAGCGCATAAACGCACAATCAATTTTCATTGGCTTAAAGTTTATTTAATTGTCTTCGAGCTTGATTAAGCTCTTAGCTCATAGCTGCATGGGAGCGGTCGTAAATAGCATTAAAACTGTTGATAGTCTTACCTTGGATATGGCTGTGATATTTAGGATCTACATCGACACCAATTTCGGCAGCAGTACGTGCTAACATCGATTTTTCACGGTTTACTACCATTTTGTGATGACGTATGAACAAAGAACGAGCTTGTGCTTGAATAGACATTTCTCTTTTCTCCTTATTCCTTATATCATAAATATATCATATTTTCTGTATCAAATAATACTTTTTGAGTCACTCGATAATTAAAGCAAAATCCCACGTTATTGAGGCGTGGGATGAGCATGAAGTACTCCCTACCTACTTCGTGAGGTAGGAGTATCCGTTCCATCACGGTTCAGTTGCGGGTTTTATTATTACTTAATTTATTGGTTTGCGGGCAACCCAGTATTTGCTGAAGAAATGATTTTGGATTTCAATGTCCACAAATCCTGCTTTGTCCAAGCGATCGCTGATATGGTCAGTAGTGTAATGTCTGTAGTAGGGTTCGTGGAATAAAATGGGGAAGTTATCCATCATGTCCTGAAATTCAGGAGAGTCGATCGATTGCATAGAATCGCAAATAACAAATGTTCCTCCTGGTTGCAAAATACGGAAGCATTCTTCTATTACTCTTTGACGAGCTTCTGCTGGCAGTTCGTGGAATAAAAAGACAGAAGTAATACCATGGAAATAATTATCTAAGTAAGGTAATTCTTCTGCATTTGCTTGGAGGAGTTGGGGTAGTTCCCCAGGAATTTCTGAGAGTAGTTGATTAGCTTTACGCAGATATGCAGGAGATAAATCTGTGCCAAACAAGGATGCTTTGGGTAAGCTAGCCCGAATCATTCTAAGGGTACGTCCAGTACCACAAGCAACATCGAGGACACGCATTTGTTGAGCAGTAACATCGGTAAATGCTGCTAATTTTCGCTTTAGAGGAGCAAGAATTCTACGACGCATGGCATCTGCTGTCCCGTTAAACAGAATTTCTACTTGCAAGTCATAGAGATTGGCAGACATCTCGCTGAGATAGCCGTCTGTCTGATAATGGAAGTTTTGCAAATAGTAAGCGGGATAACCTTCTTTGTCTATTGTCGAGTCAAATTTTTGATACTCTTTGTTTTGTGCGCGTTGCCAAATTTGAGTCAAATCTAACCAGACTTCGGGATAATAGCGAAAAAAATCCGACCAAGGATTGTCAAATAATAAACTAGCTGGATATACTCCTTTTTGAGCATCTTGCCAGTCAGCTTCTTCGAGATCAGATAGTCTTTGCTGTAGTTTGTTTATAGTTTCTGGAGTAAGAGATTTAACTTTATCTTTTCTTTCAGGCACAACCATATCAGTTAGACGATCGCTGATGGTTTTATGGGCAACTCCAAAGACTTTTTTACCTTCTTGAAAGGTTTGATAGGCAAATTTGGTTAAAGACTCGGGTACAAATTGGTCAATACTTGGTGTAGATTGCATAGACTTGAAAATTTGTTGACGGCAAATTAGTAAATGATGAAAATAATTACTAGCTGTCAGACTTAGCGATCGATCGACTTAGTTGACAACATAAAGTTTTATTTACTTTTGTAAATACACATAAAATTAGTATAGTCAAAATTGATTTAAAAAACCTCGACTCACTACTGTCTAGAAATCATCGCTCGGCTTGTGGTAGTTGAAAGCTTTGTTGTTTAGGACACCTAATTGAAACCTATCAAATCCAAACAACCGCTCGATGTTAAATGTTCTATGAAAAAGCTTACTACAAAACTAAATAATAAGTAAGGAATAATGGTAAAATAGGGTTACTTATTTGATTGAAAGGTATATACCATAGGGCTTGTCAACATCCTTTCACTCTACCCACCAAAAAGTAGGTGGGCATTCTTCCTTTGCCCTTAACATCGATGTCTCCTCTTGGTTGCAAAATATACTTATCTTTTAGTAATTCATAAGTAGAAGCAGTAACCTGAATACGATCGGGTACCCCATGAGATTCCATACGATAGGCAATATTAACCGCATCTCCCCATAAATCGTAAGAAAACTTTTTAGTACCAATTACTCCTGCTACTACCGCCCCTGTATTGATGCCAATCCGAATACTTAAAGTTTTATCTGTTTCTGAATTGAATTGGGCGATCGCTCGTTGCATATCTAATGCCATTTCCGCGATCGCTTCGGCATGATCGTCCCGTTGTTGGGGTAATCCACCCACTACCATGTAAGCATCTCCAATAATTTTAATTTTTTCCAGTCCATATTTAGTACTAATACGGTCAAATTCTGAAAAAATTTCGTTGAGAATTTCTACAATTTCAATGGGAGGTAATTGAGCAAATAAGTTAGTAAAATTAACCAGATCGGCAAATAAAATTGTAACAGAATCAAAATGATCGGCAATAGTCCTATTTTGTTTTTTTAGTTGTTCGGCAACCATTTTAGGTAAAATATTAAGAAGTAAATTTTCACTTTCTTCCTGCTGATATCTTAATGCTGTTTCTGCTTTTTTTCGTTGAATAAATTGACCGATTTGATTGGCAATAATTAGCATCAAATCCACTAAATCTTCATCGATTTTTTTTTCTTTTTGAAAAAAAAAGTTCATCACAGCTAAAATTCTATCTTCTCCTTGTATGGGGAAACCAAAACCTCCTGACAAACCTACTTCTAGAGCTACATTTTGACGCAAATATTTTGATTTTCGTGAAGAATTTTCATACCAAAAAAAAGAATTATTCAACCAAATATCACCAACAATATCTTCTTCTAGTCCATAGTTGTTTTTTTTGGTAATAGCAATCAGTTTGTCAACTTTAAAAGGATTTTTAGTCCAAACTATTTCACATTTTAGTTTTTGTTGGCTCGTATTTTTAGTCGAGCTTATCCAGATTTCCCCTACCACCAAATCTAAATTTTCACATATTATTTGAAGTAACTTAGAGCCAGCTTTAGCAAAATCTTGAGAGTTAGCTAATATTTTACTAATAGAAGATTGTACGTTTTGACGCTGTTGATAACGTTTGAGATTAGTTATATCTCGACCGAGATAAATTAATTTATTATTATCATTTTTTTCTATCTTTATTCGCGAACAACTAAAAGATATAATTTTAGTCAAGCCTTGTCTGGTTTGACAAATAACCTCAAGATTTTTAATTAATTCTCCTTGAGTCAATAAATATTGCTGAATTTCTGATAAAAGAAAATTGGGATCGGCAATAATCTTATTAATAGATCGATCGACTAACTCTTCTTGACTATAACCGAGTAAATTAACTGTAGATTGATTAACTCGTTGGACGACACCTGTATCGCTAGTAATAATTAAAGCTTCTGCCATAGAAGCAAAAACACGCTCATAAAAATAAATAGACTGTGCTAATTGGTTAGAAAGCAGACTCGAATCATGTAATAAACTATATTCTTTAAATTTATCATTCCAAGATTGCATCCAAGCACTATGAGTAGTAATTTCTTCCAAAAAAATAATTAGATAATTATCATTATTGAAAGGATAATGAGCCAAATGAATAATAAAATAAAGTTGAGAAAAAGAAGATAATGAAACAGAACTAACAAATCGATCTACTTGAGAACAAATATTTATTTTTGGTACAGAAAAATGCTTTTTTTCTCCTTCCAGAATTTTATTAATTATCGGTTCATGGTTACTTAATTCTGGTAAAAATTCCCGAACATCTTGACCTCGACTTAATCTTCGCTCGGGCGAAAAAAAACGAGATATAGCTTGGGAATATTCAAAAATAACTAAATCTCGATCGACAATAAAGTATTCTATGTGTTGAGGAACAATAATTTTAGTAGAAACTAAGGTCATTAGGTCTATTCATTACACCATAGAACTAAAATTTTCAGACGCTACTCGTGCAAACAGATTTAATATCACTTTACTCACTATCGATCGAGCACGATCCCGCCTTGAATTTTAGCAAAATCTATGAATAATATACCCAAACTAGATAGTAAAAATACTAGAGGTTTCTACTGATTTGAGGATTAGGAATTAAGAAATGCAAGCGTCATCTTTTGCCCAGTCACCAATCACTAGTTACTTTTTTGAACAGATGAACTAGATTGAGATAGATAGATACCAAATAAAACTAACACAAAAGCGATCGCATTCAGCCAACTAAGACTTTCAGCAAAAATCAGCCAGGCTAAAATAGCTGTATTAATAGGAGTGAGAAGTAAGAAAAGTGCTACAAAACTAGATGAAAATCGATCGAGACTGTAAATGAGTAAACCCTGTCCGCAAACCTGACAAACAACTGCCAAAGCAATAACGACTAGCCAACCCAAGTAAGAAGAAGGAAAAAGAGAACCGTCTGTTAACCAGGCAACAGGTAACACCAATAAAGTACCCAAAGCGCAACGCCAGAACAAAATAGTAGTGGTACTTTTATATAATCTTAACTGTTCGCTTGCCAAAAGATAGATGGCATAAAGTAAAGCTGAAAATAAAGCTGTAGCATCTCCCAGAAAATTGTCAGAACTTACTTGTAAATCGTTACTACCGATCGCAATTGCTCCGACTATTGCTATTAACATCCCCCAACAAAATTGACGATCGAACTTTTGGTTGAAAATTAACCAGCCACATAAGCTAGTAAATAGAGGAGTTAAATTACGCAATACAGTAGAGTTAGCTACACTAGTTTGTGTTAGAGACCAAGCCCAAAAAACAACAGAGGCAGTAGAGCTAACTACAACTAATAATAGTAACCAACGTTCTCGATTAGTATAAGTTGCTAAATTACCTTCATCAATTTTTTTATTAATATAATTTGAAGATGATTGTCCTAGTTTACTAGTTTCTTGAGACAACCCTAAAATTAAGGTGGCAATCCAGAGACGATTAAAAATTATGGCATTAGGGCTAATTTCTGTTTCACCCAATTTGAGAAAAATAGCTGTAAAAGATAAAAACAATAAAGCTAGAAAAATTGAGACTAACCCTATACCAGTAGAATTTAGCTGTTGAATTCCTATCAGCTTTTTTTGTAACCAAGACAAGCCAAAGGATTTACTAATGTAAAACGAGAACATTTCCCACCAAGGATACTAGTGATTAAAACTAATCATACAAATAATCTGTATTACAATCACCATACTTAGGTTAGAGTAATTTTCCCGAAATTTACCAACTTTCTTCGGTTTGGTGTTAACTTTGTTTAACTAAAGATAGATTCTTTTTACAAGAATAATAATTAAAATAAAGAACTTATTAAAATAACTAAAATATTATTCTAATTAAGTAAAACTTAAGCTTAAATAAGAAAGTAATTTCGCCACATTCCTATTTACTCACAAATTAAGCTAATAGTATTAAGCATTTATACTTATGACAACTATTGCCCAAAATCTGACAAACAAGTCTGTAACTATCCAATCTTCTAAGGTTGTAGAAAATAATGAAACTCACCCGTTAAAAACTGCTAATGGTGTATATGTAACTATTCACGGTCACTTTTACCAACCGCCACGAGAAAATCCTTATTTAGATACCATCGAGCGTCAACCAAGTGCTCATCCCTACCATGATTGGAATGAACGCATCCATTACGAATGTTATCGGCCTAATGCTTTTGCCAGAATTCTCAATCACCGTGAAGAATTAATTGGGATCGTCAATAACTTTGAATATCTTAGTTTTAATATTGGTGCAACTTTGATGTCGTGGTTAGAAAAATACGATCCCGAAGTCTATCAGCGCATTATTGAAGCAGATCGAAAAAGTTGTGAAAGACTGAATGGCCATGGTAACGCGATCGCTCAAGTATATAATCATATTATTCTGCCCTTAGCCAACGAAAGAGACAAATATACCCAAATTCGTTGGGGTAAAGCAGATTTTCGTTATCGCTTCCACAGAGAGCCAGAAGGAATGTGGCTAGCAGAAACTGCCGTAGATTACCCTACCTTAAAAGCTTTAATTGATGAAAATATCCGCTTTATTATCCTGGCTCCTTCTCAAGCAGAAAGATGTCGCCCTCTACCTACAGAAAAAGACCCACAACCAGAATGGCATGAAGTAGGTGGCAATCAAATCGATCCCACCCGTCCCTATCGTTGTTTTATCGAAGATGGTCGTTATATCGATATCTTTTTCTATGATGGCCCTATTTCTCGCGATATGGGTTTTAGCGATATTCTTAAAACTGGAGACAACTTTATTGCCAGGATCGGTCAAGCTGTAAAAGGAGATAACCGTAAGTCTCAATTAATCAATGTAGCTACTGATGGAGAAACTTTTGGTCATCACCGGGGAGGTACAGAGAAATGTCTGGCTTATGTCTTTACCCAGGAATTTCCCCATCGAGGTTGGACGGTTACTAATTACGCTCATTATCTCAGTCTCGCTCAACCAACTTGGGAAGTAGTCCTCAAGCCAGTTACAGCTTGGAGTTGTTCTCATGGTGTCGATCGCTGGCAGGAAGATTGTGGTTGTGGTGGTGGTGGCACCTGGAATCAGCAATGGCGCAGACCCCTGAGAGATGCTCTCGACTGGTTGAGAGATAAACTTATCGATGTCTATGTAGACGAAGCCAGCAAATTATTTCGCGATCCCTGGCAAGCAAGAGAAGAATATATCCAAGTTATTCGCGACCGCTCTCCAGACAAAGTACAACATTTCTTTACCATTCATCAATGCCGTGAACTAACTCAAGCAGAAAAAATAGATGCTTTGCGACTATTAGAAATGCAGCGTCATACTCTGTTGATGTACACTAGCTGCGGTTGGTTTTTTGAAGAAATTTCTCGTCCAGAAGGGGTACAAATTCTCCGTTATGCTGTTCGCGCTTTAGAATTAGCAGGAGAAGTGGCAGGAATACACTGGCAAAAAGAATTTATCAAACTATTAGCTAAAGCTCCCAGTAATGT
>JAAUYH010143528.1_pt1 | contig 17978 bp, 6 predicted proteins | sample 7278061 | NCBI WGS metagenome assembly JAAUYH01 (sample SAMN14350203, study PRJNA611818) | marine sediment metagenome | isolation source: surface marine sediment (0.6m) | place: French Polynesia: Moorea | collected 2018-08 | reverse complement strand
GGGTATGATATTAAACTGCGGAAGCCTCTAGACTTCTACACCGTGACCGACCACTCCGAATATATGGGCATCATGCCCAAGTTCTTGAATCCCGAAGATCCGCTAATGTCCAAGCCGATCGCCCAGGAGATTAAGGGGTTACTCGAGAGTGGTAAACAAGAAGATGCCTTTGCTGCTTTTACAAAGATTGGCGGTAGTGTTGTCAGCGGAAAACCCCTGCCCGATCTTGGCGATCTAGAAGTTTCCAGCTCGGTGTGGCAAGAAATTGTCAAAATCGCCGACGATAATTACGAACCAGGCAAATTCACCACCTTTCCCGCTTATGAATGGACTTCCAACGGTCCCTTGGGCTATCAAAATCTGCATCGCAATATCATCTTTCGCAGCTCGGACGGCGTGCCTGACCTGCCGTTCTCGAATTTTGATTCCAGCAAACCCGAAGACCTGTGGAACTTTATGGATGGATTGCGGGAAAAAGGTGTCACCCTGCTGGCTATACCCCATAACTCCAACCTCAGCGATGGTCTGATGTTTCCCCAGGCGGTTGATTCCTTCGGCAAGCCCATCGATGCAGACTATGCCGAACAGCGGATGCGGAATGAGCCAATCGTCGAAGCCACCCAAATTAAAGGCACCTCCGAAACTAATCCGCTGCTATCCGATACAGACGAATTCGCCGATTTCGAGATTTCTGACTTTAAGCTAGATCCAGAGGCGATCGGGTCGGCGCGCGGTCAAGCCAAAGGCAGCTATATCCGCGATGCCTACAAGATGGGACTGGTGTTTGATGAAAACCTCGGCACCAATCCCTACAAATTTGGTATGGTTGCCGCTACCGATACCCACAATTCTGGCGCACCGATTGAAGAAGACAATTACTTCGGTAAGTTAGGTACCGAAGACGGTACACCTGAAGCTCGATTAGAAGAAACCGCTGGGGGTATGTCCCAAATGATTCAATCTTGGGGGGCATCTGGTGTAGCGGGGGTGTGGGCGGATGCCAACACCCGTGAAGATATCTACGATGCTTTTGCTCGCAAGGAAACCTTTGCCACTACCGGTCCCCGCATTCGCGTGCGGCTATTCGGTGGTTGGGATTTTGCCTCGGGTGATGCCACCAGCAACGACTTTGTTAAAGTGGGTTACGAAAAAGGCGTACCCATGGGTGGGGATTTGGCTGCTAAACCTGACACTGCCCAAGCTCCTACCTTCTTGGTGTGGGCGATGAAAGACTCTGACAGCGGCAATTTAGACCGAATTCAAATCGTTAAAGGTTGGACAAAAAACGGTCAGAGTTTCGAGAAAATCTACGATGTCGCCCTGGCAGATGATCGTAAGGTGAATCCAAAAACAGGCAAAGCTCCCCCAGTAGGAAATACCGTTAATATTGCCAAAGCTACCTATGAAAACTCCATTGGGGATGCTCAACTGGCTGCATTCTGGAGCGACCCTGACTTCGAGCCAGCAGAGCGTGCCTTTTACTACGCGCGGGTGCTAGAGATTCCCACCCCGCGCTGGAGTACCTATGATGCGGTGAAACTGGGAATTCCCATTCCTGCTGGCTTACCTGCCACGATTCAGGAACGGGCTTACACTTCCCCCATCTGGTATACTCCCGATGAAGCACTACTGGCTCAAAACCGAGCCGATGCCCTGACTGTCAGCAGCCTGAAAGCTCAGGGGGCACAAGAACTCAACACTCGGCAGATTAAAAAACTGATTGTGAATAAACGGGTAAAGATCAGAAATCTGGTGACAGATGAGCTGCTAGAAGCCTTCTACCGTCCTGATGGCAAGCGCACCCTATCTTCCCTAGCTGGATATGCCAGTGCCCACGGCAGCTTTGGAGGCATTACCAACCCCTATACCATTGAGAAAAATATGCTGTCATCGTCCTTTGATGACGGTTCTCAGTTCTCTTCCCGCATTTACAAACTGGAGGACAAATATTACGGAGCTAAGAGTGATGAGGCGGGTTATGTCAATTATGTAGTGGAGGCGATCGAGTAAACCTATGACCTTGTTTTCCAGAGTATTACTTTACCTTACCTGCCATCGATCGCAAGTTAAGAAAATCAGAAAAAAATCAAGAGGAATTAGAAATCGTGTGAAACTGCTAATTAATAAGCAATTGAGCGGTCTTAATCTTTATGAGCAAGAGCAAAAAACTACACTGATAACTGATAACGGAAATGACCCAAATCACTGTCCCATCTCCCAATACCATCTGGCACTGGTCTAATTGGCAAAAGCATCTTGATGCGATCGCCGCTGGGCTGTGTGCCTTGTTACTACTGCTGGGGTGGTTTACCCATCACCTGGGCATAACTGTCCTAGAGCTTCCCTTTTTGGGGCTTGCCTATATCATTGGTGGGTATGAAAGCACCAAGGAAGGACTAACAACTCTAATCGAAGACAAAGAACTGGATGTAGATCTGCTGATGATTGTAGCAGCTCTGGGGGCGGCTGGCTTAGGAATCTGGCAACAGGACTATACCCTAATTATTGATGGCGCTGTCCTGATTCTCATCTTTGCCCTTAGTGGTGCCCTCGAAAGCTTTGCCACCCAGCGCACCGAGCGGAATATTCGCAACTTAATGGCAGCCACCCCCGATATCGCTAGAGTGATTGGCGATCGCGACGATCCTGCAAATGGTCAGGAAAAAGAAATGGCTGTCGAGCGGGTGAAGGTGGGGCATGTGGTGCTGGTGAAGCCAGGAGAGCTTATTCCCGTGGATGGTCGGGCGATCGCGGGAGGGAGTAGCGTTAACCAAGCCCCGATTACAGGGGAATCCGTCCCTGTGGACAAAGTTGTGGGAGATGAAGTATTTGCTGGCAGTCTTAACGGCAATGGTGTACTGACATTAAGGGTAGAGACTCCGCCAGAAAGTAGCTTGATTCAGCGGGTCATTCGCCTGGTGGAGCAAGCACAGACAGAAGCACCGCCCTCTCAGCAGTTCGTCGAACGGTTTGAGCGCGGCTATGCCCGTGTCATAGTGGTGGTTGGCATCCTCTTAGCAATATTACCTCCCTTTTGCTTGGGTTGGGATTGGCGCACCACCATTTATCGAGCCCTAATTTTTCTGGTGGTGGCTTCCCCCTGTGCCTTAGTCGCCTCAATTATGCCCGCCCTTTTGTCAGGGATTGCCAACGGTGCCCGCCATGGCATTTTGTATAAAAATGGGGCGCAGTTAGAAGCCATTGGTCGAGTCAAAGCGATCGCCTTTGATAAGACTGGCACCTTAACCACTGGTGATATACAGGTTGTGGATATATTACCTACTAAAGGTCATACTGCCGATGAAGTATTAGCCCTAGCTGCTTCTCTGGAAACCTGCTCCGAGCATCCCCTTGGTGAAGCCATTGTCAAGGCAGCAAAAGATAAAAATTTAACTTTAGAGTTAGCTACTCAAATTCAGGTGCAGGCAGGTCTGGGGATTATGGGTAACGTAGCCAACCAGCCAGTGGTTGTGGGCAAAGCAGAATTCTTACCCTGTCCCTTGCCCTCTAAAGCCCATACCCCCACAGATCGAGGTTGCACAACAGTCTGGGTTGCACGAGAAAATCAGGTGCTGGGCGCAATTAAACTTACAGACACTCTACGTCCTGAAGCTAAAACAATTGTTACAGAATTGAAGCAGCAGGGTATCGAACATGTTTTAATCCTTACAGGAGACTCACAAGAAGTAGCTGACCAAGTTGCCCAGGAGCTTGGCATCGAAGAAGTTTACGCTGAATTGTTGCCAGAGGAAAAACTGGATGCGATCCGTCAGTTGCAAAAACAATATGGTCATGTTGCCATGGTGGGTGATGGAATAAATGATGCCCCTGCTCTGGCAATAGCTGATGTAGGTATTGCCCTGGGAGGTACCAGTACAGATGTTGCCTTAGAAACCGCTGACACGATCTTGATGGCTAACAATCTGGATAAGTTACCTCTAGCTATTCGGCAAGGGCAACGAGCCAATCGGACGATCGCGCAAAATATTGTCTTGGCATTATCTTTTATTGGCTTGCTGTTGGTCGCCAATTTCCTGGGCGATCTCAACCTGCCAGCAGGGGTGATCGGTCATGAAGGTTCTACCCTGATAGTTACTCTGAGCGGTTTACGGTTATTAAAATAAGGAGAGACATATGGACGAACAATTAACTAATGCTCAGGCAACTAACGACCGCAGAGTTACCACCGTAGCTACACCCCAGAGCCATCATCACCATCATCACGACGGTAGCAGCCACACTCATGGAGCGATCGCTCCTGAAATTGCCACTTCTGCCCGAGGCTTATGGGCAGTTAAATGGGCATTCCTGGGATTGACACTGACGGCAGTTATCCAGGCGAGCGTGTTTGTACTATCAGATAGTGTCGCCCTGCTAGCCGACCTGATTCATAACGTAGCCGATGCCTCCACAGCAATCCCCCTGGGGTTAGCTTTTTTAATCGGGCGGAGAAAACCCACCCAGCGTTTTTCCTACGGCTATGGTCGGGTAGAAGATCTGGCTGGAGTTGCGGTAGTGGTCACGATCGCCTTCAGTGCCTTAGTCACTGGCTATGAGTCCCTTGAGCGATTGCTTCATCCCCAACCCCTGAACCATCTGGAGGCAATGGCAGTGGCTGGACTGATTGGCTTTTTCGGCAATGGAGCCATTTCTCTGTTCCGAATAAGGGTAGGTAAAGAAATTGGCAGTGCCGCACTGATTGCTGATGGGTATCATGCCCGAGCCGATAGTCTGGTGAGCATTGCCGTTGTCTTAGGAGCCTTGGGGGTTTGGCTTGGTTATCCCCAAGCTGACCCTATTATCGGTCTGTCGATCACAGCGATGCTATTGCGAATCGTGTGGGAAACAGCCCAGACCATGCTAGTGCGGATGTTAGATGGTGTCGATCCAGAGGTGATGCATGAAATCCATCATGCGGTAGAGCATGTGAGTGATGTGCAAGCCTTAAACAATGTCAAGGCACGCTGGTTGGGTCATCGATTGTATGCGGAGGTGGCGATCGCAGTCTCTCCTCATCTCTCCATTGCTGCTGGGGAAGACATTGCTGCTCTTGTCAGAGCCCAATTGCAAGAACATATTCCTTATCTGGCTCATGCGGTAGTGCAAGTTCAACCCAAATTTGGAGCAGACAAACAATCTAAGCCCCATATATTTTTAGTACCTCAAAAAACTCCCAAGGAGAATCCAAAATATGAAAGCTCATAAAAACAAATCAATCTTTGCCTTAACAAGCCTTAGTTTCCTGCTGCTCGCTACGCCGGTAATGGCTCATCATCCCTTTGGCGGACGCACTCCTACCAATGCGATCGAAGGCTTTTTGTCAGGAATGGGGCACCCCGTTGTTGGACTAGATCACCTAGCTTTTGTCATTGCCGCAGGACTGATGGCAGCGGCGATCGGTCGTGGCTTGATGATTCCTATTGCCTTCGTTTTAGCTTCCCTCGTCGGTACTGGCATTCACCTGCTGAACCTAAACTTGCCTGTTCCCGAATTCTTTATTTCAGCATCGGTACTCTTGTTCGGGGTACTCTTGGCAATGAAAAATCGACCATCTGCTAACATTGTTGTCGGACTGGGGGCATTGGCTGGATTGTTTCACGGCTATGCCTACGGTGAAGCCATTGTCGGCGCAGAAATGTCACCGTTATTTGCCTACCTGTTGGGATTTGCCACCATGCAGATGGCGATCGCTTTAGGAGCCTATTGGGTAGCCAAGCGTCTGGTTAACAGCCAACAAGGTTCTCTCAATCTGCGGTTTGCCGGTTTTACCCTAGCTGGGATTGGTGCAGCCTTTTTATCAGGAGTTGTGTTGGGTTAATGAAACCTCGTCTAGTTCGAGAAGGGTCGTCTTGAGGTAGTTAGTAGAGACGCGATATATCGCGTCTGTACGATAGTAGGTAAGCTAGCAACAGGGTTTGATAGTCAAGGAGGTTTATTATTGATTTTGCTCAAAACCATTGAAAAAGCGATCGCTAAAATACCTCTTGAACCTATTAATTAATATATTACAATCCGAAGCACAACAAGTAGGTTAATTGAATCAGGTGTAAGGAGTGAATCATGGGTAAAAATCTAAATTATGCTTTGCAGATGACCTTGGTGCTAGTTATAGCTGGGTTAAATCAAGTCCCAACAGCACAAGCATCAGAGGTGAGCTTCATTGAAAAAGAAGTAAATTTCCGAGAATCAGAGGAGATTTTAGAAAAGAAGGTCAAAAAAGTTACTGGAGAGATAACCCTCAAAGACCTTAACTTGGAAGAAAGCTATTCCTTGACGAAAGTTTCAACCTCGGCTGCGGATCTGCTACTCCAGACAGAAGGACTAGAGAAAAAAACAGAACCCATAGAAACAGAAGAATTAGCCCAAGCCTCAGAAACAGAAGAGACAACATCAGAATCACACAAGCTTTCTATCCTTGATGAAGCTTCCTCGATCCTCAATTTGCTCCATAAACATCCCTATGCTTTTGGTGGAGTTCGGAGTGTGACTGGAGATTTTTCTTCCCGCACCCAGTTATCCAACGATTGGGGAGGTGCAAGAACAGCAGCCGCCGACAAAGGAGTCTTTCTCGGCATTTATTCCACCACCACTCCCCAAGGCATTGTTAGTGGCGGACGTAACAACCAATGGTCAGTATATTTTCAATCCCGTGCTAACCCTGGAGGATGAAGTCTTTATTTTGGGTGGACGTTTGCAGATGAATATATAGCAACTGGATAGCAGTTTGCACAGCGATAAAAAAAGACATACTTTTGCCCCCGATCGCTTAAAATCTTCTTAGGATAAGGGTTCGGACTAATCGAAAGCTTAGAGATTTAACTAGATGCTTAAGAATAAACGATTTTTAATTCAGCCTACGCTCAAACTATTGCTGGGAGCTGCCTTGATACTCACCTTAGTGCTGGGCACCACCTCCTGTCGCCGTGCGATCGCCGAGGATAGCCCTTTAGGGGCTAGGGTATTATTAATTGGTGCAGGGGCTTCGTTCCCAGCGTTACTGTACCAGAGTTGGGCTATTTCCCTTTATCAAAGCATGCCAGAACTGAGGGTCAATTACGAATCCCTGGGGAGTGGTGCGGGGGTAAAGCAGTTTATTAATGAAACCATCGACTTTGCAGCCAGTGACGTAGCCATGACCGATGGGGAAATAGCTAAGGTGGACAAGGGAGCTTTGTTGTTGCCCATGACCGCAGGCAGTATTGTGCTGGTTTACAATCTACCTGAACTAGAAAGTCCCCTCCAGCTATCGCGGCAGACTTATAGCGAGATTTTCTTGGGTAAAATTACTAACTGGAACGATCATAAAATTGCGGCAGATAATCCTGGGTTGAAGCTGCCAGATCTACCGATTACGGTTGTTCATCGGGCTGATGGCAGTGGCACAACCGCAGTCTTGACTGCCCATCTCAGCCAAATCAGTCCCAACTGGAAAACCCTAGTTGGAGCAGGAAAAAGTGTTGACTGGCCCGATCTAGGTCGTTTTATTGGCAGTAAAGGGAATGAAGGGGTCACGGTTCAGGTATTGCAAACCCAGGGGGCGATTGGCTATGTGGAATATAGTTATGCTGTGAATAACGATCTGCCTATGGCAGCATTAGAGAACCACGCGGGACAATTTATCCTGCCAAGCGATGAGAGTGCAACTGCAACACTGGCGGCAGTTAAACTCCCCCCCAATCTGCGGGCGTTTATTAGGGATCCTCAAGGGGTAGAATCCTATCCCCTTGTGACCTATACTTGGCTATTAGCCTACCAACATTATGATAATCCCCTCAAAGCTAAAGCGGTTGAACTATTTATCGAATATGGACTGAATCAGGGGCAGAATGTAGCCCCCATGCTGGGTTATGTACCCTTACCTCAGTCCGTTCGGGAGCAGGTGGCAGCATTGGCTGATGGTATTAGTGAGGAGTATGCGATTGCCTTGAATTGAAGTATGGAAAATCGAAATAACTCATCTAATATGACCACCCCGACTCGAAACCGAACCCGCACCGAAACTGAAAAACGTTTGGACAGGATATTTGTCATAGTAACCCGAATCTGCGCGGCTGGGATGTGGGTGTTGCTTGTTGCTCTAGTAATTGCCATCCTGCTCAGTTCCATCCCGGCAATGCAACAATTTGGCTTGGGTTTCCTAGTTAAAAGCAATTGGAACCCCGTTGCGGGACGAGAAATTTATGGGGCATTGCCCATGATCTATGGCACTTTGGTCAGTTCCACGATCGCCCTCGCGATCGCCGTTCCCCTGGGGTTGGGAACAGCCATTTTTTTGAATGAGGATTTTATCCCCAAGGGACTCCGTAAGGTGCTGATCTTTTTGGTGGAATTGCTCGCTGCCATCCCCAGCGTCATTTATGGGCTTTGGGGTATCTTTGTCGTGATTCCCATCATGAAAGATGTGGGAAATTGGCTCTACGAGCACTTCGGTTGGTTTCCTTTATTTAGCACGCCTCCCATTGGTCCGGGAATGTTGCCAGCAGGCATTGTCCTGGCAATTATGATCTTGCCGATTACCAGTGCCCTTTCTCGGGATTCCTTGGCAGCATTACCAGCCGATCTGCGACAGGCATCCATGGGACTGGGAGCCACCCGCTGGGGAACTATCTTTCGGGTGATGATCCCCGCCGCTTTTTCTGGCATTGTGGGGGGCATTATGTTAGCTCTTGGACGTGCTATGGGCGAAACTATGGCTACTACTATGATTATCGGTAACTCCAACGACTTCAGCTTTTCCTTACTGGCACCAGGGAATACCATTGCCTCCTTGTTAGCCAATCAATTTGCCGAAGCCAAAGGACTCCAAGTCTCAGCCCTGATGTATGCGGCACTGGTACTGATGCTCATGACTTTGATTGTCAATATTTTGGCACAACGGATTGTTCAGCGTGTGAAAGAAAAAAATAGCTAGTACAGCGCGACGGAAATAACCCACCAGTGACAAAATATTCAAAGCCTTACCAATCAATACTTCTGTACAGACGCGATATATCGCGTCTGTACAGAAGTATTGATTGGTAAGGCTTTGAATATTTTGTCACTGGTGGGTTATTTCCGTCGCGCTGTACTAGCTATTTTTTTCTTTCACACGCTGAACAATCCGTTGTGCCAAAATATTGACAATCAAAGTCATGAGCATCAGTACCAGTGCCGCATACATCAGGGCTGAGACTTGGAGTCCTTTGGCTTCGGCAAATTGATTGGCTAACAAGGAGGCAATGGTATTCCCTGGTGCCAGTAAGGAAAAGCTGAAGTCGTTGGAGTTACCGATAATCATAGTAGTAGCCATAGTTTCGCCCATAGCACGTCCAAGAGCTAACATAATGCCCCCCACAATGCCAGAAAAAGCGGCGGGGATCATCACCCGAAAGATAGTTCCCCAGCGGGTGGCTCCCAGTCCCATGGATGCCTGTCGCAGATCGGCTGGTAATGCTGCCAAGGAATCCCGAGAAAGGGCACTGGTAATCGGCAAGATCATAATTGCCAGGACAATGCCTGCTGGCAACATTCCCGGACCAATGGGAGGCGTGCTAAATAAAGGAAACCAACCGAAGTGCTCGTAGAGCCAATTTCCCACATCTTTCATGATGGGAATCACGACAAAGATACCCCAAAGCCCATAAATGACGCTGGGGATGGCAGCGAGCAATTCCACCAAAAAGATCAGCACCTTACGGAGTCCCTTGGGGATAAAATCCTCATTCAAAAAAATGGCTGTTCCCAACCCCAGGGGAACGGCGATCGCGAGGGCGATCGTGGAACTGACCAAAGTGCCATAGATCATGGGCAATGCCCCATAAATTTCTCGTCCCGCAACGGGGTTCCAATTGCTTTTAACTAGGAAACCCAAGCCAAATTGTTGCATTGCCGGGATGGAACTGAGCAGGATGGCAATTACTAGAGCAACAAGCAACACCCACATCCCAGCCGCGCAGATTCGGGTTACTATGACAAATATCCTGTCCAAACGTTTTTCAGTTTCGGTGCGGGTTCGGTTTCGAGTCGGGGTGGTCATATTAGATGAGTTATTTCGATTTTCCATACTTCAATTCAAGGCAATCGCATACTCCTCACTAATACCATCAGCCAATGCTGCCACCTGCTCCCGAACGGACTGAGGTAAGGGTACATAACCCAGCATGGGGGCTACATTCTGCCCCTGATTCAGTCCATATTCGATAAATAGTTCAACCGCTTTAGCTTTGAGGGGATTATCATAATGTTGGTAGGCTAATAGCCAAGTATAGGTCACAAGGGGATAGGATTCTACCCCTTGAGGATCCCTAATAAACGCCCGCAGATTGGGGGGGAGTTTAACTGCCGCCAGTGTTGCAGTTGCACTCTCATCGCTTGGCAGGATAAATTGTCCCGCGTGGTTCTCTAATGCTGCCATAGGCAGATCGTTATTCACAGCATAACTATATTCCACATAGCCAATCGCCCCCTGGGTTTGCAATACCTGAACCGTGACCCCTTCATTCCCTTTACTGCCAATAAAACGACCTAGATCGGGCCAGTCAACACTTTTTCCTGCTCCAACTAGGGTTTTCCAGTTGGGACTGATTTGGCTGAGATGGGCAGTCAAGACTGCGGTTGTGCCACTGCCATCAGCCCGATGAACAACCGTAATCGGTAGATCTGGCAGCTTCAACCCAGGATTATCTGCCGCAATTTTATGATCGTTCCAGTTAGTAATTTTACCCAAGAAAATCTCGCTATAAGTCTGCCGCGATAGCTGGAGGGGACTTTCTAGTTCAGGTAGATTGTAAACCAGCACAATACTGCCTGCGGTCATGGGCAACAACAAAGCTCCCTTGTCCACCTTAGCTATTTCCCCATCGGTCATGGCTACGTCACTGGCTGCAAAGTCGATGGTTTCATTAATAAACTGCTTTACCCCCGCACCACTCCCCAGGGATTCGTAATTGACCCTCAGTTCTGGCATGCTTTGATAAAGGGAAATAGCCCAACTCTGGTACAGTAACGCTGGGAACGAAGCCCCTGCACCAATTAATAATACCCTAGCCCCTAAAGGGCTATCCTCGGCGATCGCACGGCGACAGGAGGTGGTGCCCAGCACTAAGGTGAGTATCAAGGCAGCTCCCAGCAATAGTTTGAGCGTAGGCTGAATTAAAAATCGTTTATTCTTAAGCATCTAGTTAAATCTCTAAGCTTTCGATTAGTCCGAACCCTTATCCTAAGAAGATTTTAAGCGATCGGGGGCAAAAGTATGTCTTTTTTTATCGCTGTGCAAACTGCTATCCAGTTGCTATATATTCATCTGCAAACGTCCACCCAAAATAAAGACTTCATCCTCCAGGGTTAGCACGGGATTGAAAATATACTGACCATTGGTTGTTACGTCCGCCACTAACAATGCCTTGGGGAGTGGTGGTGGAATAAATGCCGAGAAAGACTCCTTTGTCGGCGGCTGCTGTTCTTGCACCTCCCCAATCGTTGGATAACTGGGTGCGGGAAGAAAAATCTCCAGTCACACTCCGAACTCCACCAAAAGCATAGGGATGTTTATGGAGCAAATTGAGGATCGAGGAAGCTTCATCAAGGATAGAAAGCTTGTGTGATTCTGATGTTGTCTCTTCTGTTTCTGAGGCTTGGGCTAATTCTTCTGTTTCTATGGGTTCTGTTTTTTTCTCTAGTCCTTCTGTCTGGAGTAGCAGATCCGCAGCCGAGGTTGAAACTTTCGTCAAGGAATAGCTTTCTTCCAAGTTAAGGTCTTTGAGGGTTATCTCTCCAGTAACTTTTTTGACCTTCTTTTCTAAAATCTCCTCTGATTCTCGGAAATTTACTTCTTTTTCAATGAAGCTCACCTCTGATGCTTGTGCTGTTGGGACTTGATTTAACCCAGCTATAACTAGCACCAAGGTCATCTGCAAAGCATAATTTAGATTTTTACCCATGATTCACTCCTTACACCTGATTCAATTAACCTACTTGTTGTGCTTCGGATTGTAATATATTAATTAATAGGTTCAAGAGGTATTTTAGCGATCGCTTTTTCAATGGTTTTGAGCAAAATCAATAATAAACCTCCTTGACTATCAAACCCTGTTGCTAGCTTACCTACTATCGTACAGACGCGATATATCGCGTCTCTACTAACTACCTCAAGACGACCCTTCTCGAACTAGACGAGGTTTCATTAACCCAACACAACTCCTGATAAAAAGGCTGCACCAATCCCAGCTAGGGTAAAACCGGCAAACCGCAGATTGAGAGAACCTTGTTGGCTGTTAACCAGACGCTTGGCTACCCAATAGGCTCCTAAAGCGATCGCCATCTGCATGGTGGCAAATCCCAACAGGTAGGCAAATAACGGTGACATTTCTGCGCCGACAATGGCTTCACCGTAGGCATAGCCGTGAAACAATCCAGCCAATGCCCCCAGTCCGACAACAATGTTAGCAGATGGTCGATTTTTCATTGCCAAGAGTACCCCGAACAAGAGTACCGATGCTGAAATAAAGAATTCGGGAACAGGCAAGTTTAGGTTCAGCAGGTGAATGCCAGTACCGACGAGGGAAGCTAAAACGAAGGCAATAGGAATCATCAAGCCACGACCGATCGCCGCTGCCATCAGTCCTGCGGCAATGACAAAAGCTAGGTGATCTAGTCCAACAACGGGGTGCCCCATTCCTGACAAAAAGCCTTCGATCGCATTGGTAGGAGTGCGTCCGCCAAAGGGATGATGAGCCATTACCGGCGTAGCGAGCAGCAGGAAACTAAGGCTTGTTAAGGCAAAGATTGATTTGTTTTTATGAGCTTTCATATTTTGGATTCTCCTTGGGAGTTTTTTGAGGTACTAAAAATATATGGGGCTTAGATTGTTTGTCTGCTCCAAATTTGGGTTGAACTTGCACTACCGCATGAGCCAGATAAGGAATATGTTCTTGCAATTGGGCTCTGACAAGAGCAGCAATGTCTTCCCCAGCAGCAATGGAGAGATGAGGAGAGACTGCGATCGCCACCTCCGCATACAATCGATGACCCAACCAGCGTGCCTTGACATTGTTTAAGGCTTGCACATCACTCACATGCTCTACCGCATGATGGATTTCATGCATCACCTCTGGATCGACACCATCTAACATCCGCACTAGCATGGTCTGGGCTGTTTCCCACACGATTCGCAATAGCATCGCTGTGATCGACAGACCGATAATAGGGTCAGCTTGGGGATAACCAAGCCAAACCCCCAAGGCTCCTAAGACAACGGCAATGCTCACCAGACTATCGGCTCGGGCATGATACCCATCAGCAATCAGTGCGGCACTGCCAATTTCTTTACCTACCCTTATTCGGAACAGAGAAATGGCTCCATTGCCGAAAAAGCCAATCAGTCCAGCCACTGCCATTGCCTCCAGATGGTTCAGGGGTTGGGGATGAAGCAATCGCTCAAGGGACTCATAGCCAGTGACTAAGGCACTGAAGGCGATCGTGACCACTACCGCAACTCCAGCCAGATCTTCTACCCGACCATAGCCGTAGGAAAAACGCTGGGTGGGTTTTCTCCGCCCGATTAAAAAAGCTAACCCCAGGGGGATTGCTGTGGAGGCATCGGCTACGTTATGAATCAGGTCGGCTAGCAGGGCGACACTATCTGATAGTACAAACACGCTCGCCTGGATAACTGCCGTCAGTGTCAATCCCAGGAATGCCCATTTAACTGCCCATAAGCCTCGGGCAGAAGTGGCAATTTCAGGAGCGATCGCTCCATGAGTGTGGCTGCTACCGTCGTGATGATGGTGATGATGGCTCTGGGGTGTAGCTACGGTGGTAACTCTGCGGTCGTTAGTTGCCTGAGCATTAGTTAATTGTTCGTCCATATGTCTCTCCTTATTTTAATAACCGTAAACCGCTCAGAGTAACTATCAGGGTAGAACCTTCATGACCGATCACCCCTGCTGGCAGGTTGAGATCGCCCAGGAAATTGGCGACCAACAGCAAGCCAATAAAAGATAATGCCAAGACAATATTTTGCGCGATCGTCCGATTGGCTCGTTGCCCTTGCCGAATAGCTAGAGGTAACTTATCCAGATTGTTAGCCATCAAGATCGTGTCAGCGGTTTCTAAGGCAACATCTGTACTGGTACCTCCCAGGGCAATACCTACATCAGCTATTGCCAGAGCAGGGGCATCATTTATTCCATCACCCACCATGGCAACATGACCATATTGTTTTTGCAACTGACGGATCGCATCCAGTTTTTCCTCTGGCAACAATTCAGCGTAAACTTCTTCGATGCCAAGCTCCTGGGCAACTTGGTCAGCTACTTCTTGTGAGTCTCCTGTAAGGATTAAAACATGTTCGATACCCTGCTGCTTCAATTCTGTAACAATTGTTTTAGCTTCAGGACGTAGAGTGTCTGTAAGTTTAATTGCGCCCAGCACCTGATTTTCTCGTGCAACCCAGACTGTTGTGCAACCTCGATCTGTGGGGGTATGGGCTTTAGAGGGCAAGGGACAGGGTAAGAATTCTGCTTTGCCCACAACCACTGGCTGGTTGGCTACGTTACCCATAATCCCCAGACCTGCCTGCACCTGAATTTGAGTAGCTAACTCTAAAGTTAAATTTTTATCTTTTGCTGCCTTGACAATGGCTTCACCAAGGGGATGCTCGGAGCAGGTTTCCAGAGAAGCAGCTAGGGCTAATACTTCATCGGCAGTATGACCTTTAGTAGGTAATATATCCACAACCTGTATATCACCAGTGGTTAAGGTGCCAGTCTTATCAAAGGCGATCGCTTTGACTCGACCAATGGCTTCTAACTGCGCCCCATTTTTATACAAAATGCCATGGCGGGCACCGTTGGCAATCCCTGACAAAAGGGCGGGCATAATTGAGGCGACTAAGGCACAGGGGGAAGCCACCACCAGAAAAATTAGGGCTCGATAAATGGTGGTGCGCCAATCCCAACCCAAGCAAAAGGGAGGTAATATTGCTAAGAGGATGCCAACCACCACTATGACACGGGCATAGCCGCGCTCAAACCGTTCGACGAACTGCTGAGAGGGCGGTGCTTCTGTCTGTGCTTGCTCCACCAGGCGAATGACCCGCTGAATCAAGCTACTTTCTGGCGGAGTCTCTACCCTTAATGTCAGTACACCATTGCCGTTAAGACTGCCAGCAAATACTTCATCTCCCACAACTTTGTCCACAGGGACGGATTCCCCTGTAATCGGGGCTTGGTTAACGCTACTCCCTCCCGCGATCGCCCGACCATCCACGGGAATAAGCTCTCCTGGCTTCACCAGCACCACATGCCCCACCTTCACCCGCTCGACAGCCATTTCTTTTTCCTGACCATTTGCAGGATCGTCGCGATCGCCAATCACTCTAGCGATATCGGGGGTGGCTGCCATTAAGTTGCGAATATTCCGCTCGGTGCGCTGGGTGGCAAAGCTTTCGAGGGCACCACTAAGGGCAAAGATGAGAATCAGGACAGCGCCATCAATAATTAGGGTATAGTCCTGTTGCCAGATTCCTAAGCCAGCCGCCCCCAGAGCTGCTACAATCATCAGCAGATCTACATCCAGTTCTTTGTCTTCGATTAGAGTTGTTAGTCCTTCCTTGGTGCTTTCATACCCACCAATGATATAGGCAAGCCCCAAAAAGGGAAGCTCTAGGACAGTTATGCCCAGGTGATGGGTAAACCACCCCAGCAGTAGTAACAAGGCACACAGCCCAGCGGCGATCGCATCAAGATGCTTTTGCCAATTAGACCAGTGCCAGATGGTATTGGGAGATGGGACAGTGATTTGGGTCATTTCCGTTATCAGTTATCAGTGTAGTTTTTTGCTCTTGCTCATAAAGATTAAGACCGCTCAATTGCTTATTAATTAGCAGTTTCACACGATTTCTAATTCCTCTTGATTTTTTTCTGATTTTCTTAACTTGCGATCGATGGCAGGTAAGGTAAAGTAATACTCTGGAAAACAAGGTCATAGGTTTACTCGATCGCCTCCACTACATAATTGACATAACCCGCCTCATCACTCTTAGCTCCGTAATATTTGTCCTCCAGTTTGTAAATGCGGGAAGAGAACTGAGAACCGTCATCAAAGGACGATGACAGCATATTTTTCTCAATGGTATAGGGGTTGGTAATGCCTCCAAAGCTGCCGTGGGCACTGGCATATCCAGCTAGGGAAGATAGGGTGCGCTTGCCATCAGGACGGTAGAAGGCTTCTAGCAGCTCATCTGTCACCAGATTTCTGATCTTTACCCGTTTATTCACAATCAGTTTTTTAATCTGCCGAGTGTTGAGTTCTTGTGCCCCCTGAGCTTTCAGGCTGCTGACAGTCAGGGCATCGGCTCGGTTTTGAGCCAGTAGTGCTTCATCGGGAGTATACCAGATGGGGGAAGTGTAAGCCCGTTCCTGAATCGTGGCAGGTAAGCCAGCAGGAATGGGAATTCCCAGTTTCACCGCATCATAGGTACTCCAGCGCGGGGTGGGAATCTCTAGCACCCGCGCGTAGTAAAAGGCACGCTCTGCTGGCTCGAAGTCAGGGTCGCTCCAGAATGCAGCCAGTTGAGCATCCCCAATGGAGTTTTCATAGGTAGCTTTGGCAATATTAACGGTATTTCCTACTGGGGGAGCTTTGCCTGTTTTTGGATTCACCTTACGATCATCTGCCAGGGCGACATCGTAGATTTTCTCGAAACTCTGACCGTTTTTTGTCCAACCTTTAACGATTTGAATTCGGTCTAAATTGCCGCTGTCAGAGTCTTTCATCGCCCACACCAAGAAGGTAGGAGCTTGGGCAGTGTCAGGTTTAGCAGCCAAATCCCCACCCATGGGTACGCCTTTTTCGTAACCCACTTTAACAAAGTCGTTGCTGGTGGCATCACCCGAGGCAAAATCCCAACCACCGAATAGCCGCACGCGAATGCGGGGACCGGTAGTGGCAAAGGTTTCCTTGCGAGCAAAAGCATCGTAGATATCTTCACGGGTGTTGGCATCCGCCCACACCCCCGCTACACCAGATGCCCCCCAAGATTGAATCATTTGGGACATACCCCCAGCGGTTTCTTCTAATCGAGCTTCAGGTGTACCGTCTTCGGTACCTAACTTACCGAAGTAATTGTCTTCTTCAATCGGTGCGCCAGAATTGTGGGTATCGGTAGCGGCAACCATACCAAATTTGTAGGGATTGGTGCCGAGGTTTTCATCAAACACCAGTCCCATCTTGTAGGCATCGCGGATATAGCTGCCTTTGGCTTGACCGCGCGCCGACCCGATCGCCTCTGGATCTAGCTTAAAGTCAGAAATCTCGAAATCGGCGAATTCGTCTGTATCGGATAGCAGCGGATTAGTTTCGGAGGTGCCTTTAATTTGGGTGGCTTCGACGATTGGCTCATTCCGCATCCGCTGTTCGGCATAGTCTGCATCGATGGGCTTGCCGAAGGAATCAACCGCCTGGGGAAACATCAGACCATCGCTGAGGTTGGAGTTATGGGGTATAGCCAGCAGGGTGACACCTTTTTCCCGCAATCCATCCATAAAGTTCCACAGGTCTTCGGGTTTGCTGGAATCAAAATTCGAGAACGGCAGGTCAGGCACGCCGTCCGAGCTGCGAAAGATGATATTGCGATGCAGATTTTGATAGCCCAAGGGACCGTTGGAAGTCCATTCATAAGCGGGAAAGGTGGTGAATTTGCCTGGTTCGTAATTATCGTCGGCGATTTTGACAATTTCTTGCCACACCGAGCTGGAAACTTCTAGATCGCCAAGATCGGGCAGGGGTTTTCCGCTGACAACACTACCGCCAATCTTTGTAAAAGCAGCAAAGGCATCTTCTTGTTTACCACTCTCGAGTAACCCCTTAATCTCCTGGGCGATCGGCTTGGACATTAGCGGATCTTCGGGATTCAAGAACTTGGGCATGATGCCCATATATTCGGAGTGGTCGGTCACGGTGTAGAAGTCTAGAGGCTTCCGCAGTTTAATATCATACCC
>JAAUYH010124832.1_pt1 | contig 17978 bp, 18 predicted proteins | sample 7278061 | NCBI WGS metagenome assembly JAAUYH01 (sample SAMN14350203, study PRJNA611818) | marine sediment metagenome | isolation source: surface marine sediment (0.6m) | place: French Polynesia: Moorea | collected 2018-08 | reverse complement strand
AGCGAGACGATCAGCACCTCCCTCGTCGGAAGCCTGTCCGTCGCGTCCCGGCGAGACGCACGGAGACTCAACATGTAACCCGCGTAGGCGCAGGCGGTTAGCAAGCCGAGTACGACACCCGTTCGATAGTCTTGCGGCAACGTGGACCAGTCGAGACCGACGATCAGCGCGAGACCGAGCACGGCCAGCGGAACCGCGACGAGCTGAGCCAGGTGAGGTTTTTGTTTCAGGAATACGATCCCGGCGAACATCATGATGAACACCTGGAAATTGGCCAACAACGTCGACAGACCCGGCCCGATGTAGAGGATAGAGCGGTGCCAGAACCAGAGGTCCAGCGAGAAAAACACGGCGGCGGCGATCAGTATCGACCACACGCGACGACCCAGGCGCAAGCTGCGCCGAGTCACCAACACATAAATAGCCAACGCAGCCCCGCCGAAAAAGACCCGGTAAAAGCCGCTCGTCGTTGGCGACACGTCGACGAGACGCACCCACACGGGCGACAGGCTGATCAGCGCGGCGCCGACGAAGAGCCGGAGATGCATGTTCTGGGCGAGCGACATCGTCGAACCATAGGCTAGTTTTCCTGCTTAATCACGACTTTCCGCCCCCGCTTCGCGGGACGCGCAGCACCGCTATTGACTTATATTTAGATATTTGTCTAAATATATGCATGTCGCAACAGAACGTGTGGAAAGCGCTGGCAGACCCGACCCGGCGAGCGATCCTGAAATCCCTGAAACAGGAATCTCAGACCGCCGGGGCGCTGGCGGAGCAGTTCCCGATGACACGGGCCTCGCTCTCTCACCATTTCAACATCCTGAAGAACGCGGAACTCGTTCGGACGGAGCGTCGCGGCCAGCACATCGTGTACTCGCTCAACGTCAGTGTCATGGAGGACGCCGCAGCGATCCTGATGGACCTGTTCTCGACGAAAAACACAGCAACGGATGAACGCTCATGAAAAAACTGCCTGCCGACCTGATCAGCCTCGCCTCGGTGCTCGGGCTCGTGCTGTTGATCGCCCTCTGGTACGCCGAGTTGCCTGACCCGATGCCCTCTCACTGGAATGTGAAAGGCGAAGTCGATGGCACGATGGATAAGAACACCAACATCGCGATGCTCGTGGGCTTGCCATTGTTCTGCTGGGGCCTCATGAAGGTCATCCCCTTGATATCGCCCAAGGGTTTTCGCACGGATGAGTTCAGCGAGACGGTTAACGTGATGCAAGTCGCGCTCGTCGTATTCATGAGCGCCATCGGCGTCGCTGTCATGCTCGAAGCACGGAATTTCGGCCTCGACATGACCAACTACGTCATCATCGCCGTCGGCGGTCTGTTGATCGTGCTGGGTAATTACCTCGGCAAGGTGCGCAAGAACTTCTTTATCGGCATTCGTACGCCGTGGACGCTGGCCAGCGATGAGGTCTGGAGCAAGACGCACCGACTGGGCGGCTGGATGTTCGTTCTCGCCGGCATCATCCTGGCATTGAGCGGAGTCTTCGGCATCAATGAAGCGGTAATGGCCAGCACGATTGTCATCGCCGCCGTCATACCGATCGTCTATTCATTCATCCTGTACCGACGCATTGAGGGGTTCGGGCCGGACGAAGACTCGAGCTCATGAGACGGTGCCCTCTAGTCCCACCAGAGGGTCAACGTCTCTTGCCCGGTCAACGCCTGGCGCAACTCGTTCCTGTCTTCGCTGCCATCGACGGCAAGCGCCTCGAGATCGGCTATCAGCTCATCAAGACTCTCAGGCAGTGACTCAAGCCTGACGACGACAGTGCTCGGGTTGGCATCCACCACCGTGACACCGAATGCCTCGTCCCAACGAGTCAGGACTGCGACGATATCTTCAGTCGAACACGTCTCGCCGGACGTCGCCTGTGCATAGACTGTCGCGAACTTCGGATTGCGGTCGGCATCACGCGTCGCCTGCCGTGCCACGGCATCGTCACTCATCTGCGATTGCAGCCAGTCCGCGAGCTCGGCATGGCCGGCTTGCCGCGCGTAGAAGGCAGGTGTGTACTCCTCATTGTCGCCACTGTAACGACTGGCGTCGGCGCCTGCGCCGATGAGCAGCTCTGCAATTGCCCGGTGGCCCAGGCTTGCAGCCACCATCAGCTGCGTTTCATTGTCTGACGCTTTCTCGGGCGCCATGCCGTGGCGCAGCAGGACATCGACGGCCTCCGTGTTGCCGTTACGTACCGCGTTGCTCAGGTTGGTGGACGACGGCGACATGCCACTCTCAAGCAGGTATTCGAGCATCCTTGCATTGCCCGAACGGATCTGATGGCCGACGAGATCCACGCGGAAGGTCGACAGGATCTTGAAGTCCTCGGGGGACTGGTTGAGCTGGCCCGCCCTATCCACATCGCCTCCGGCAATCGCCCGCGCCAGCTCGCCGATGTGGTCGCCGACCTGCTCGGCACCGTGTTCGACCAGGCTGGCCTGGATTCGCCTGCGCTTCGACTCGTCGGCAAGTGTGCTTGCGATCCATGGTGTCCAGCCATTCTGATCCGCGAGATTCGGATCGGCACCGCTTCCAAGCAGCCTGGCGACGGCTTTCGACTCGCACGCGCGGATTGCCTGGGTCAACAGTGTGCTGCCGCCGGGGACGAACCCGGCAGCGGTGCTCGTCTCGGGACAGATCATGTTGGGATCGGCGCCTGCAGCACAGGCACTTGAAATCTTTTCCAGCGCACCCGGTCGCCTGGGTTCGAGGACGGCCTTTAGCAGTGCTTTGTCCAGCTTCCCGGTCACTTCGCCAACACCTCGATATGTCTGATCAGAGCGATTGCCGTTCTTCAGGACAGCCAGGCCGCTTTCAGCGCTTCGGTGTCCGTGTCGACATCGTCGCAAGATTCCAACCAGGCAACGCGGACAGGCGTCGCCTCGAATTCGACGCTGGTCTCATAGAACTCATCGCCGCGGAAGGCCGCGACATCCACGCGATCGCCGGGCTGAAGCTCCTGAAGCCGTCGGTCAATCGTCGACGCTGAGATACGCAGACCATCAAGCGCTAGCAGCTCGTCGCCTGGCGCGAGACCTGCGGCCTCCGCCGGACTGCCGTTTGCCACGGTGGCAACAGACGTCCGCCCGTTGTTTTGCGTAAGCGTCGCGCCGAACCACACGGCGGGCGCACCGTCTGCGGACTTGCCGCCCTTGTCCGACAGCTTCGCAGCGGGTCGGAGGTGCAGGCGGATGCCGTGCGAGCCGAGCAGCTCATCGAGCGGCAGATCCTCAGTCCCGTGAACGCTTGAGTCGAAAAACTCTGTAAGCTCGAGGCCGGATATTTCGTTGCAGACCTGCTCGAAGCCGCGTTCGGGCATGCCGTCAGCCGATTCGCCATAGCGCTTCCAGCACTCCCGCATAACGTCGTCCAGCGCAACGGCGCCCTCCGTTTCACGACGCAGGTGAAGGTCGAGCGCGAGCGCGATGAGCGATCCCTTCGCGTAATAGCTGACGATGGCGTTACCGGCGTTCGCATCCTGCTGGTAGAACTTCGTCCAGGCATCGAAGCTCGATTCAGCGACGCTCTGCCGAAGACGCCCGTCACCGGCGAGGACGCGGGTAACCGTCTGCCCGATCAGCTCGAGGTAGCTCGACTCATCAATACGGCCCGATCGAAGCAGCGCGAGGTCATCGTAGTAAGACGTAATCCCCTCGAAGACCCACAGCAGCTCCGTATGGCTCTCCTCGTGCAGTCGGTACGGGGAGAACTCGGCAGGCTTCATGCGCTTCACGTTCCACAGATGGAAGTACTCGTGGCTGAGCAGACCGAGCAGATTGCGATAGGCATCAGTGACCTTTTCCTCACCGATAACAGGCAGGCTGTCGCGCGAACAGATGTTGGCAGACGACCAGCGATGTTCCAGGCCGCCGTAACCGGATCCCGGTGCGTGCAACAGGAACAGGTAACGATCGAGGTCAGACGGCTTGCCGAGCAGGCTCATGTGCTGCTCGCAGATCGCTTTGAGGTCGCTCGTCAGCCGATCGAGATCGGCGCGTATCCTGCCGCGGATCGCGATCGCATGCGGCACGCCGCCCGCGTCGAATTCGGCCATCTCGAGCACGCCCATTTCGACGGGATGGTCTATCAGCTCGGCATAATCCGTTGCCGTGTACTCACCGAAACCATAGCGCTCGGCGCCCGAGACTCGCATCGACGTCGCGACCTGCCAGGCGTCCGTGTGTGGTGGCGGCAGGATCTTCAGGTCACATCGCTCGTCTTCCTGGCCAACGACTTCCAGGAAACAACAGGTGCCGTTGAAGAAACCGTGCGTCGTATCGAGGTGTGCGCCGCGAACGCTTGTATCGTACGCGTACACTCTCGCGACAACGGTCAAAGGCGCCTCGGTGGGCGCCGCCTGCCAGGTGCTCTTGTCGAGCTTGTTCAGGGCGACGGGTTTACCGCTCGACTCCGCCCGAATCTCGATGACGTTGCGCGCATAGTCGCGAATCATGTAGCTGCCCGGTATCCAGGCCGGCATGCGCAGCTGCTGGCCGTCGGGATCGGGGGCTTCGATTCGCAAGCGGACTTCGAACAAGTGAGCCGCCGGATCGACCGGCTCGATCTGATAGCGGTGGGGCATCAGGACACCAGCGGTTCGGTCAGTTTGAGCGTCAGGCACTTCGCCGAGCCGCCGGCTTTGAGGAATTCGGTGAGCTCGACCTCGTTGACATGGAATCCGGCCAGCATCAGGCGCGCCTTCAGCGGCTCGGACGCGCGGTGCAGGAATACCTGATCGTCGATATTCACGGCGTTGCAGGCGAAATTCCCAGCGTCCATCGTGTCGACGATGATGCGTTTGTGCGGTGGCACGCGTGATTCGATCGCGATGCGCGAGTCATAGTCGAAGGCCGGCGGATGGTACATCAGGAATCCGTCCGTCAGCGGACAGAAGCACGTGTCGATGTGGTAGAAACGCGCGTCGGTCAATCGTATCGACACCACCTCGATGTCGAAGAAATCGGCGATCTCTTTATGTGCCTCGATTTCGGTACGGAATCCGTAGCCGGTCCACAGCCACGAGCCCCGTCGATCGCGCAGGCAATCTCCCGCTCCCTCGAAACCGATCTTCTCGTCCAGGTTCAGGAGCTCGTATCCGTTGTCCGTGAACCAGGCCTTGAAGTACTGTTCTTCCGGGCGACGCTCCATCGGCATGAAGTGGCTGGCGATGGCCTTATCACCGTACACCGCGCCGGCATTGGCCGTGAACACCATGTCGGGCAGCTCGGGCTGAGGCTCCATGGTGACAACGTCGGCGTAGTTCGCGAGAGCCTCGCGCAGCCGGTCCCACTGTTCGCGGGCCTTCTCCAGGCTCAATGGCTCGTCGTGGCCCGCCATCCATGGGTTGATCACATAGTCCACGGTGAAATAGTCCGGAGGACACATCAGTATCCGGTCTTGTGTCTTGGGCATTCGATTTATTCCTGGTTCAGGCCTGTCGCCGTGGCAGATGCACCTCGGCGAGCATGCATCGCACGCTGCCGCCGGCCGACTGTTCAATGTGCCGGATGTCGGCGACCGCGACGCGTCCGTTCGCCAGCAAAACCTCGCGCTGGTCGGGACGCAGTGAATCGTAGGCAGATTGTGACATGGCGACCACCCGCTCTCCAGCCGAATTCTCAAGTTCCAGCATGTTGCCGGCAAATGCGTCGAGCTGGTCGAAATTGAGTTCCACGATCTCGTGACCTGTCGAGCGCAGGCGTTCCAGCACGAATTCGCGCTCGTTCGGACCGGCAATGGCCTCGGCACAGATCACCGCAATCGCCTCACCGACATTCATGAAGACGTTCGTGTGATAGATCGCAATACCGTGCCGGTCGACGGCGTCGAATTGGACGACGTCATAGCCGAGTCGCTCGCCAAACTCTGCGAGCACGTCGTTGTTGGTTCGAGACGAGCGGCAGGCGTAGGCAACGCGGTTGGGGCGATCCAGAACCAGGCTCCCCGTACCCTCAAGGTACCGGCCGTGTTCCTCGTGCGGACTCAGGTCGACGACGTCGTGGATCTCGAAGCCATGACGCGCCTGTAACAGGTCAAGGATATCGCCGCGGCGCTCGGTGCGACGATTCGGCGCCTCCATTGGATAGAGCACGACGCGGCCGTCCGAGTGGAACGTCACCCAGTTGTTCGGAAACACGGAGTCCGGGGTGTGGGGTTCAGGCGTGTCATCGACGGCAACGACCGTTATTCTGGCCTCGGAGAGCGCTGCGCGCAACGCCTCGAACTCTGTTGCGGCGGCAGCCTGTTGTTCTTCCGGCGACGCATCGAGTTCCGTCATAAACTTGTTCGACGCCATGGTCAGCGGGTTTTGCTCGAACCGCACAGGCCGGATCATCAGGACCGTGTCTGCGAGTTGTGATTCTGCGCCTGTCATCATAGAGTCGCCTGCCGAGTGCTGCGAGCTTGCGCCCGGCGGTACCGGTTTTCAAGCGGATAATGACATGTCAGCCCTGTTGCCTAAATTGAAGTCTGCGTTCTCGTCGCCCGCGTGGATCTGTTTCGCCTGGTTCGGCATGACGGCGGGGGTGTCACTGCTCGCAACTCCGGCAAAGTTCGCCGCGCCGCTAATTACTCGCCCAGTTGCGCTCGATGTCGGCGCCGTCACCTTCGCGGTCCTGAACAAGGCCGAGTTCGTCGCCCTGATCCTGCTGCTGATCGTCGTTCGGGTCTCCGGGCGAGCCGCCCAGTGGTGGGCCGTGTGCGGCGTACTGGCGCTAATACTGGTCGCGCAGTCAGCTTGGCTGCTACCCGAACTAACCGCTCGTGCGGGCATGGTCGCCAGCGGTATGGAGCTGCCGCCATCGATCGCCCACTCGGCCTATGCCACGCTGGAACTCACCAAGCTGGTGATACTGTTCGCAGGCGGCATGGTAGCTTCCATGCCAGCTGGTCAGGGGAACTCAGCAGCGCGCTGACGATCAATGTGACTGAGCTTATCGAAGACACCGGCCTGTCAGTAAGGCCCTCGTCCGGCAGCGATTAGTTGGCCGAGACGGTAGGATGTCGGAACGGTGTGCAATGACTCCGCGTACCGAAGTAGAACAATGAACAACTGGAAGCTTAATGACTGAGCAATTCAAGACTGCCGCTGGCGACGGCGTCGACATTCACGGGCACGTCTGGGCTCCCGAGGGCGATGTAAGACTCATCGTCCAGGTGTTGCACGGCATGGGCGAGTACGCCGGTCGCTACGATGCATTTGCCAGGGAGCTGAATGCCGAAAGCATCGCGGTGGCCGCTCACGACTTTCGCGGCCACGGACCGAACGCCGACTTGCCGGGTCATTACGCCGACAAGGACGGCTGGCGCATGAACCTGGACGACTGCCGCATCATCAATGAATACGCGCGGCAACGATTCCCGAACAAGCCGCTGGTGCTGATGGGCCACAGCATGGGTTCCTTTTTCGCGCAAAACTACGCGATGGACCACAGCCTCGATGGCCTGATCCTGTCGGCATCGACATGGCCCAAAAAGGCGCTGATCTATCCCGGCCGTCTCGTCGCAAAGATCGAGTCGCTGCGCCTCGGTCGCCGCGGCAAGAGCGCGCTGCTCGACAAGATGGGCTTCGGTGACTTCAACAAGCCGTACCAGCCGTCTCGGACGGACTACGACTGGTTGTCGCGGGACGAGGCACAGGTCGACAAGTATGTCGAGGATCCCTTGTGTGGCGGCACGTTTACGACGGCGTTCTGGCTCGACGTATTGAAAGGCATGGTCGGCGTAGGTTCCGATAAGGCGCTGTTGCGCATTCCGTCGGACCTGCCCATCCTGATCACAGGCGGCGAAGACGACCCGGTCGGCGGCGATGACGGGCTCGGCAAACTGATGCTGCACTATGCGCAGACCATGCATCAACGCCTGAAGATCAAGATTTACGAGGGCGGCCGTCACGAAATGTTGTTCGAAACGACTCGCGACGAGGTCGTCCGAGACCTCATCGATTGGCTGAACGCCATCGCGGCTCGCCACTCTGCCTGAGCTCTCGCTCCCCAGGCGGCAATAGCAAGCGAGCCTCGAGCACGCCAGCGTTTCCCCGCGTTGATTTTTACCATCCCGCGAAGGACACTGCAGAGCCTTACGCATTCGGACGGTGGCTATGAGCGCGAGTTTTGATTTCAGCGGTAAACAGGTCTTTATCTTCGGCGGGACCAGCGGCATCAATCTCGGTATCGCGAAGTGCTTCGCCGCTGCCGGGGCGGACGTGGCCGTTGCCAGTCGGTCGCAGGAAAAAGTCGATGCGGCCGTCGCGTCGCTGAAAGAACTCGGCAGCAATTCCATTGGCTATGCTCTCGACGTTCGAGACGTCGAGGAAGTCGGTGCCGCCCTCGCCCACCACGCCGACGCCGCCGGCGAACTGGACGTGCTGGTGTCCGGCGCCGCCGGCAACTTTCCGGCCTTTGCCAAGGACCTTTCCCCGAACGGTTTCAAGTCCGTCGTCGATATCGACCTGATGGGCTCGTTTCACGTGCTGAAGTCAGCCTTTCCGTATCTCAAGAAGCCGGGCGCGTCGATAGTCAACATCTCTGCGCCACAGGCATTCCTGGCGATGCCGGGTCAGATCCACGTCTGTGCCGCGAAGGCAGGTGTCGACATGCTGACACGTACGCTGGCCCTCGAATGGGGCCCTGTCGGCATCCGCGTCAACAGTATTTCGCCAGGCCCGATTGCAGACACCGAGGGTATGCGCCGCCTGGCACCGAACGCAGCGATCGAGGCCCAGGTCTCCAGGAGCGTTCCGCTGCAACGCTTCGGCGAAGCAAGCGAGATCGGTCAGGCCGCGATGTTCCTGTCGTCGGATGCCGGCCAGTACATCAGCGGCGTCGTGCTGCCGGTGGATGGCGGCTGGTCCGTTGCCGGCGCCAGCGCCGCTGCGCTCGCGATGTCACAGCACATGCCGGGAAGCTAGACTTCACGCACGGTCATAAGGGGGAATCGACCATGACGCGTTTACTCAATACGGCGCTGGCACGCCTCCTCGCCGTATCTCTCTTGCTGCCCGGGATCGCGACAAGCCTCGCCGATGATGCACTGTGCTCAGCGGACGGCGACCTCGAATTTGTCTGTGGGTTCGTGGACCCCGAGGATCTCGTCCCGGTCGGGGACAGCCCCTGGATCATCGTCAGCAGCCTCACTCCCGGTGATTATCTTTACGCCGTGGACGCGAGAGACCGCAGCTGGACGGCGCTGACAGGCGCCCATGCGCCGGACGAATCGCACGATGCCGAGCGATTTCCTTCATGCCCGGGCGCTCCGGATGCAGAGACCGTCTCAACACACGGCCTGTACATTGAGCCGGCCGACGATGGTCGACACACGCTGTACGTCGTTGTGCACGGCAGTCGCGAATCCATCGAGGTCTACGAGGTTGTCGCGTCGGACGAGACGCTCTCGCTCACGCGAGTGGGCTGCGCCACGCTGCCGGAGGGACTTGTGGCCAACAGCGTCGCCGCCCTCGATGACGGATCGCTGCTGGCGACGGTGCCACTATTGCCTGGCATGACGATAGACGACGCCATGCGCGATAAACCTACCGGCGCCGTGTATTCGTGGTCCATCGATGACGATGCATGGACACCCGTCGAAGGGAGTGAGCTGCCCTACGGGAACGGCATCGAAATCTCGGACGACGAAAGCGAGTTCTACGTAGCGTCGTCGGGGCGACCGAGCGTTATCGCGTTCGCTCATGAAAACCCGACACGTGTGCTCCGTAAATCGGAGCCGCTAGATTTCGTGCCGGACAACCTGCGCTTCGGACCGGACGGGCGGCTGATCACGGCCGGGCTGGTGGCCGACGACGAGACGTGCGGCAACGTTCGCGAGGACGTATTCGAGCTGGCCGAGTTCGCAGCGTGCCCGCGTCCGTTCAAGGTGTCAGGCTTCGACCCTGACAGCCTGGCGGAGACCGTTCTGACGAGTCAGCCGGCCAGGACTCAGTTCAGCAATATTACGATGGCCATCGAAAAAGACGGTGAACTCTGGATAGGCTCATTTGGCGGCGATCGCGTCGCCCTGGTCCCGGTACAACCTGACTAGCCCAATCTGACCAGGCCAACCGGACCAGGCCAACCGGACCAGGCCAACCTGACCAGGGCAATTTGCTGTTCGGGCACAGGATATCGAATCGCGCCTGCTCGACAGGTGCTATGCTAGTTCGAGCATTGGGGGATGGCTGATGAACTACTCGCTTAAGAACTGGCTCGTGGCGATCGTCGTCATCGCTCCGGGTCTGCACGGTTGCGACCGTGTCACCGCCGAGTCACTGCCTGTGGCAGGTGAGACGAGCGCGGCCGCCGAGGAAACCGCTGCCGAGTCGAACGAGCTTACGATCGAAGCCAGCGACTTCAAATGCCTGACGGAAATGACCAGGGTTCGGCACTTTTTCGTGGACAACCTGCTTGGCGATCTCGAAGCAACGGTGGCTGTCGCCGAGAAGACCGACGGTGCCCGGTATCCGCCGGGCTCGGTCGTGCAGCTCGTGCCCACCGAGGTCATGGTCAAACACCGGCCCGGATGGAACGCGATCACTCGGGACTGGGAGTTCTTCGAGCTGGATGTGTCTGCGGAGGGCAGCAGCATTCGCAATCGTGGATTCACCGACGTCGTCAACAAGTTCGGGGGCAACTGCTTCGGCTGTCACATCAAAGCCGAGCCGAAGTTTGACCTGATCTGCGAACAGGACCACGGCTGCGACCCGATCCCGATCACACGAGAAATGATCGCCGACATTCAGGCGCAGGATCCACGCTGCGTCGAATGACGCGAGTATTCGCGCAGCAGCAACCCGTCGCGCTGGCGTTGAGAGCCCCTGTACGCTACTCAATGCGCCGGCTCACCGTCGAGTGAGACAAAGCCTGACATGATTTCTTCGGCGAGGCGCAGTAGGATCGGGCATAGACACGGAAGAGGATAAACGCACGATGACTGCAAGAATCACGATTTCATTATTGGCTATCGCCCTGGCCGGAACGCTCGCCGGCTGTTCCAGCGGCACCGGCGCTGTCGCGGACAACGATCCCGGGCGCATGGTCTGTAAGAGCGACCCGGATACCGGCTCGCGTCTGCCGAAGCGCGTGTGCAAGACGGCCCTCGAATGGGAGCAGATCGCGGCAAGGAACCTTGAAGAACGCCGCAACTGGCGGAGAGCTGCGAGCCCGGACGGCGCCGCGACCGGAACGCCCTCGGGAGGCACGTAGGCTAGCGAGACACTGAGCCGGCGGCAGGTCGACACAGGGTGTTGACCAGACGCGCCCGCACGCTGTGACGTGGCCGACCGATCAGTAAAGTTCGCGCGTATAGATCTGGCGCCCCTGGCCCTGGAAGACGCCGAAAGTGGCATTAGCCTCCGGGTCCTCGTTGCCCGGACTTCCGGCATCCCAGTCATACTCCAGCCAAGCGGGTACATCGGCGCTGACTCGCGCGCTTCCGTCATTGCCATCGCCGGGCGCCCGCAGATTCAGGTTGAAGTTGCCGGCGACTGACGGCTCACGGAACTGGAACGCAGGCGCGGCAACCGCCGCACAGCCTGCTCCGCTCAAGCCCGGCGCGCCGTTGTCTAGCACGCAGGTTTCTCCGTCCGCGAGGTTATCGGTGAACAGATCAAGCGCAACGGTCACCGGTGTCGAACAGTCGTCGGCCACATTCGACACGAAGCCGGTTGCCGCATTGAAGTAGTACTCAGTCCGCAGCGTGACCGCGAGATTCACGCGCTCCGAGCCGAAGGCATTCAGTATGCGGGCGCGTCCGTATCGCTGCGCAGCGCCGGCATCGAACAGCATGCCGCCGGGGTTGCCGAACACGACCGGGTTGCTGAGCGCCGCGGCACCGTCTGAATCCGCAACGACCTGGCTGAGCCGAATGTCGGCATCGAATTCCGGTTCCTCGGCACCCCGCGTGTAGAAGAACCCGCTGCCGCTCGAGAACGTCAGCGTTCCGACGCCCGAACCTGATTCCGTCACGGCCGGGTCCCCGCTGCCGGGCAAGCCGGACGTATCCAGCGTTGCGGGTGTCGATGTGTACGTTGGGGCTGCGAGACCGCTCATCTTGAAGAAGTCGCCCTCGTAGTTGACGGTCGTCTGGCCGCCCTGCGCTTTCGCCGTGAAAGTAATGACGGGCGCCGTCGTGTAGCCGAAGGCTTCGCCGATGTAGGTGAACGACCCGGCGGCGCAGCTCGTGGCCAGCGTCGGCACATTGGTCGACGTTTCGAAGTGATGCGGTATGAAGCGGCCAACGTTGCCGGAGGTCTGCCCGCTGACATCCCCGGCACCCAGGTAGTCACCGTCACCGACGGATGGGGTGAGCGTGATGATGCCGACCTCGGCCCAACTGAAGTTGTTGCCCGTCGCACTGCCCCCTGAAAACGCGCCGAAGCCCGTCGCCGAGCCGAGCGACGGATTGTTGCCGGCCGCCGGCAGAACGATGTTCGACGCAAGCGACACCCCCTCGGCGGTCGTCTCCTGACCGTAGTTCGGTGTGACCGATCCTTCCGCATCGTAGGCCGTTACGGTCGCGGAGAACGCCTCGCCGGCGGCGATGAATGCTGCGCCGCCGGCATTGGCGGCGCCGGGGTTGGACGTGGCGCCGCTCAAGATGTTGCTCAGCCTGAACTCCGCCGGCTTGACGACGAATCCGGCCGTCGCGCCGCGAATGCCGGAGGCGAGGTCCGGGTCGGCTGGCGACGTGTCCTTGAGGCTGACCTGCACCTGCCCGACGTCTTTGTACTTGGCAAGCACGGACGCCTGTCCGTTCGTGAAGGTTACCGTCGTGACCGTGGCTGCGCCTTCGTTGGTTGCGATAGCGCTCCCGTCTACCGTCGCCGTGATGCTCCCGGTCGCCGGGTTCTGCCGCGTCAGCCAGAACTCCAGCGGTTTGTCACCTGTGTAGGCTTCGATAACACCGCACGCCGGATCGTTCGGCGTCTGGCCGAATGCCGTGATGTAGAGCGCGAAGTCCGTACCCGCCGTCTGAGCCGCGTCAAACGTCGTGATTACGCCGGGCGGCGGGTTGGACAAGGGGCTCGAGGTCACCGTGAAACCGCTCGCGGAGAACTCGAGGTTGCCTTCACCGTCGGTATCGCGGATGCCCGGGTCATTCTGCTGAAACACGTCAACGTCAATAACCGGCGTTCCTTCGGGATAGGACAGGCTGAACACAGCTCGGGACTCCGTCAGAGGCCAGTTGTAAGTCGCGATGCCGTCATTCGTGGTCGCATCGTTCAGGCTGCCGCTGCCCGTGACCAGCTGCCAGCTGCCGCGCCCGCTCTGTGTGTCGAGTTCTACGGTCGCGTTGTAGTCGAGTATCGGCGTGCCGGAAATTGCGTCGATCACGTCGACCGTGATGGTCTCCGCCTGGCAGTTGATGCCGTAGCCGTCATGATTGATGACGAACTGCGGCGATGTGCTGCCGCAGGGATGCGTCTCCATCATCAGCGCCTGGACTTCGGCTTGCGACAGTGCCCTGTCGTAGATGTTGACCTCGTCGATAAAGCCGTCCCACGCGCGGGAGATGAAGTTGAGGTCGGTCCCGATGTACAGCGATTCGTCGTTTACGCGAAGCGTTTCGTTGAACGACGACGATGCCACCGGGCTGCCGTCCACGTAGATGACCTGGCTACCGGCTGCGTACGCTATTGCGATGTGATACCACTGGTCGGTATTGAGCACGGTGGAACCGGTCAGCGTCCGCACGCTGCCGGAACTGTTCTGCCAATACCAGAACACCTGCCCTGAGCTGTTGAAATGGAACTCATAGTTCCAGTCTTTCGAGACGATCGAATGCAGATCACTGGACGGAATACTCCGCGCATTGACCCAGACACCGACGGTCAGTTCGTTGGGCAGGTCCAGCGCCGGATCGTCGGCGATCTCGATGTAGTCGTCGACGCCGTCAAAGTCCGCGTAGCGACAGGAACCGGGGTTGCCGGCGATCGCCGGCGACGACTGTGCCGTGTCTGCACCGCCAAACACGGTGCCGTCCAGTCCGCTGCCGCTCTCTTCGAGCACCTCGCCGGCCGCCCCGGTCCACTGCGACTCTTCGAACCAGTATGACAGCACCGTCGGTGTAGCCGCCGTCAGGCACACATCGTCGATGTGCCAGTAATCAAAGTCAGAGCCGCCGCCGCCCAGCTGTCGAACTCGGACCTGAAAGGCGTTGTGCAGGGCCGACGACGGGAGTGTGTAGGACCTGTCGAATACCTCGCCCTGCGAACCGCCGCCCGGAAACGCCTCCAGCGTTACCCAGCTGCCTGAGTCATTGAAATACTGTACGACGAGATCCTCACCGCTGTCCGGATTTTCGCTGAAATTGTCATCGCCGCGTTGTACCCAGATGGACAGTTCCACGCCAGGTGCGGCGCTCGTATCGACGGCCGGGCTCGTCACCGTGACAACGTTCCAGCGTGTGTACAGGGACGAGGACCCGGAGTTCGCCGTGGCGGTGCCGACGCCCGCATCGCCGCCGGACGAGGAGACCGTCCAGCCGCCGAGCCCGCTTTCGAAATCCGTGCAGCTTCCAACCCCGAATGGTCCCGATGGCGCGATTTCGGTAACGGTTGGATTGTCGATATGCCAGTAGTCGTAGGGACTCGGGCCGCCCTCAATCATTGTGAATCGTATCTGCAGCGCCGCATGGAGGGCGTCTGACGGCAACAGCTGGCTCAGGTTGATGACCTCGCCCGGGTTGCCGTCACCCAGGTACTCCGCGACCTCAATCCAGGTTCCAACGTCGTTCAGGTACTCGACGACGAGATTCTCATCTTCATCCGGATTCTCGCTGAAGCTGTCAGAGCCACGCCGTATCCATACGTCCAGTTGCGCGGCGGGCACCGCGGCGTCGAACGGGTCGCTGGTTATCGTGACCTCGCCAAACCTGAGTCGCAGCGATTGTCCCGCTTCGCTGGTCTCGCTGCCGATGCTGGCATCACCGCCAGAGCTGGACACGCTCCAGGCATTTAAGTTGCTCTCAAAATCGTCCTCGAACAGCACGTCGCCCGGTGCCGCCAATGCGACTGGCCCAACGATCAGCAGTGCCGGCAGCAGGCACCGAGAGCGCGCGCGAAGCGCATTGCGCTTAGTCGGCAGAGATCGTTCGTGTCTTGTTGAAACGGCACCCATCGATACGCCCCTAGCTCGCGTCCGTGACTGTCATACTGATGCGACGGGATACGTAATCGGGCTGGCCGTAAGCGCCTGACCACGCGAACGCGTTGATTGTGTAGACGTTTACAGTCAGCGCGCCCTCGGTGTGAGATGTCGAGCTACAGCTGGTGTTGACAGAGAAACCAGCCAGGCCGCCTTCGCTGTAATTGAGCGAACCGCTACCGCAACTTCCGTTGTTCAGCGCGTCATAAGCCGCCCACTCGAGCCCGCTGCGCGCCGCCGAATAGGCCCGCGCGCTCTGCATGCCAAGCACGACCGTTTGTTGCTGCACAATGCTGATGCGCACGGCTGCGGCGCCGAGTCCGGCCAGCACGATGATCAGGAACAGCGCCGGTACGAGAGAGAAGCCTTTCTGTGATCGCATCAACATCGGCTCGCCTCAGGGAACGTTGTCCACGTGGACCTGGTGCAGCAGTGACACGGTCTCGCCCGCCTCGCTGACCGCGATGGCAGCGGTCAGTAGTCCAGCGCGCTGCGAGGTACCGGGCGCATAAGCGAAACTGCAGGAGGCGAGATCCGTAGCAATCAGCGTCGACGTCGCGCCGGCGCCCGCCAGTTCCGCGGCACTGTCCCGCGCTGCGTGGCTGCTGTTGATCGCGTAGCCGCTGAATCGGGTCAGCGTTCGGGCGGTCGTATCGCACAGGTAGGACACCGGGCTGTCGACCAGGAACACGCGCTTTGCCGGCGACTCGAACCCGAACCTGAACGCGGGTGACAGCTCTACCCGGTCTTCGCCGGCCACGGTGTCGGCGTCGATATCGATCCGGGTACCGGCCGGGGTAATGACATTCAGTAGCTCGTATGCATCCGCGCCGGGTACGCCGACGTTGTAGATGGCGAGGTAGTGGCTAGTGGAAGAGAACGGCTTTGCAATGTTCGCGAATGCGCCTACGGTGTTGAATGAATCGTCGGCGTTGTTGAATCGCAGCCGCTGCGCCTGGTTGCCGGGCACACGGTCCCGGTAGCGGGCGCCGTCCACCGTCCCCAGCATTTCCAGTGCCACGACGCTGCCGTTCGTCCGCACCCGCGTGCTGTTAGGAAGGGCCCGGCGTACGTCCCTGGCAATACGGCGCAGCGAGTTGTCGGCAAGATCGACCAGCTCCGCGCGGCGTGTCTGGTCATTGTAGGCCGCAATCGGTCCGGAGATAAACACGGCCATGAAGGAAACGACGATCGTACTCAGGGCGATCGTCACCACCAGCTCGACAAGCGTGAATCCGCGACTGTTTCTCATGATCACAGCCTTGTCCGGTAACCGCTCAACTGGTAGTTGATGATCACACCGCGAGTGACGATCACATCGATCCGATAGGTATCGGCGTTGGGAACACCCGTCAATGCCGTCGAGTTGCTGACGGACACTGATACGCTGTAGTCGGATAGCGCTGCGAGCGGAGCGCCGAACTGGTCGCGGGCACCTGCGTCGCTCAGGCCGTCATAGTCATCAATGTCGTCGAAGTCGGCGCGTGCAAGTTCTCCGTCGACGCCGTCCGGGTCGTCGAAGGGTCGCAACAGCACTTCCTCGAGATAGGCCTCGGCAATCGCCGCCGCCTGGTGCCGAATCATCGGGTCGGCACTGCTGCCTGTCGTCGTTGAAAAGACACCCAGTACGGTGCCGGCCGCAATACCCACGATGACGATGGACACCAGCAACTCGACAAGCGAAAGACCGGATTGGCGATTCATGGCGCGTACACCAGTCCGCTGTCGGCCTGGACCGTTAACAGGCGGGAGCCTATGGTCAGGTTCTGGTTGGACGCGAGTGTCGTCTGGCCGAGCGCCGTGTAGACAAAAGTAACGGCCGGCGTCGTCGTGACGCCGGCTGGAGCGCTGCCCGTCACTGCATCGCCCGAAGACAAGAGTACGGGAACAGGGTAACTGGAATCCGCCGGATCACAGTGACCGGACAACGCTGCCTGTTGCGTGAGCACGTAACCGCTGCCGCTGATCGCGACGCGAACGTTGCAGCCGCTGGCAACCGCCAGCTTCTGGCCATACCGCATCGCACTGGCGAGTTCGTCGAAGTACGCTCTTTCGTCAAAGGTCGTGTCATTGAAGAATCGCGGTGCCGCGACAACTCCAATGACACCGAGTATGACGATGACGAGCACGAGCTCGACGATCGTGTAGCCGCGCTCACCACCGCTTTTGTAAAGCGATGTAGCAGGCATGACTAACAGCCGGTGATATCCACGGCAACGACCGGCGCCTGGTTCGGCAGCGCGTCGTTGTAGACAACCTGGCAGTTACCGGTAACGCCGGTCTTCTGGATCGTCGCCTGGTCATTCGCGCCGTTGACCGTCACGGAAAAACCGGTCAGGTCGGCCAGCGTGAGGCTTATTGACGTCGCGTCAGGATATCCCTCGGTCAGGTCGATAGACACACCCTCCATCAGGATCGGTGTCGTACCTTGTACGAGAAACACACTGTGGGCAAGCGTCGCAGCACTTCGCACACTGCCAGCGGCACCGAGTACCGTGCCAACGCGCGCCTCGCGTTCGAGGCTGGCAAATCGCGGAATCGCGAACGCCGCCAGGATACCGAGAATCGCGATGACGACGACCAGCTCAATCAGCGTGAATCCGCTGTGCTTCTTGAAGTCTTTCATAATCATTCTCCGGTGGCCCGTACGACGGACGAACAGCACTGCTTGTGTGCTGCCCTGCCGTACCGGGCCGGCGCCGTTAGCAACCTGTCGTCGTTACCGCGATCGTCGGCGGAGTATTCGCCGCGGCGGGCTCCGTGTAGGTCGCTTCACAGTTTGCGGTCGTGCCGGTCTTTGTGAATGTTGCAACGCCTGCTGCT
>JAAUYH010067073.1_pt1 | contig 17981 bp, 18 predicted proteins | sample 7278061 | NCBI WGS metagenome assembly JAAUYH01 (sample SAMN14350203, study PRJNA611818) | marine sediment metagenome | isolation source: surface marine sediment (0.6m) | place: French Polynesia: Moorea | collected 2018-08 | reverse complement strand
GAATCTATGATTGTGGCAGTTGTGGACAAATACTAGACCGGGATTTGAATGCTGCGATTAATTTAACAAATGTACCTTTAAATAAAATACGCATGGTGAGACAGCGCGTTGCGGGGGTTCCCCCCGTTGAAGCGACTGCGAACCCGAAGGGCAAATGCGGAATCTACGCCTGTGGACAAGTTACTCGCCGACGGGCTTGGAGGAAACAGGAAGCAAACATCAAATTGCTCTATTTGTTGAAATATGAGCGATTTGTGTAAGTTTTGTGTTGCACATATCCAGTCTCTAGGAAGTCAGGAATCTTAGGGAATCTCTTTGTAGACTATTCAAGTCGTGCTTTTGACAACTCTTTATGCTTAAGCAAAGAAACATATGCACCAATCAAGCCATTGTCCAGGAGATGGCAACCTATCTGCAAGCATATCTAGAAACTGGTTACTTTATGGGAACTGTGTTGGTAGCTTGTGCTGGTGAGGTGCTGTTGAGTCAAGGGTATGGGATGGCAAACTTAGAACACTCTGTTCCGAATATACCCCAAACTAAGTTTCGCCTCGGTTCCATTACCAAGCAGTTTACAGCAACCGCTATCCTCCAACTTCAGGAACAAGGATTGCTGAATGTACATGATTCAATTTCAACTTATTTACCTGACTACCCTAACGGCAACAAAATTACTATCCATCACCTCCTTAACCATACCGGTGGTATTCCCAGCTATACTAGCTTTCCCGACTTTATCGAGAACAAACGCATCAAGAAAAGCCTAGATGAACTCATTGCTTGGTTCAGCCATCGACCTCTGGAATTTACACCAGGCGATCGCTTCGAGTATAGTAACTCTGGCTATGTAGTGCTAACAAAAATCATTGAAACCACCTCCGGTAAATCCTATGCAGACTACTTGCAACACCACCTTTTTGAACCAGTAGGAATGACAGATTCAGGCTACGATCTGCATGAGCAAGTTTTATCTGATCGGGCTTCAGGTTACATTTATTCTGGAGAAGAGTACCAAAATGCAGAATTTATAGATATGTCGCTGCCATCAGGTGCAGGGGCATTATATTCAACTGTTGAAGACCTTTACAAGTGGGATAGCGCACTCTATACCAACGCTGTATTAAGCGAATCTTCTAAAAAACTGATGTTTGCACCTACAGTTCTAGTAGATCCTCCTACAGATACAGCAGATCCTCCTACACAAACAACACACTACGGTTATGGGTGGCTTTTGGATACTCATTATGAACGCGATCGCCTATTTCATGGTGGAGGAATTGATGGCTTTACCACCAGTATTTCCAGATATTTGGATGAACAGATTACGATCATTGTCCTCAGTAATATTTTGCCAGCACCAAGTGACCACATTGCCAGTGATTTAGCTGCTATTTTGTTTGGCAAACCCTATGAAATGCCAAAGAAACGTCAAGCCATTGAACTCGATCCTGCTGTGTACGAAGCTTACGTAGGAAAATATCAGCTTTCACCAGAGGTAATGATGACAGTTACAACCGAAAACCAGCGTATTTTTACCCAAATAACCGGACAGGAACCCGTGGAAATCTTTCCAGAGTCTTCCACTGAGTTTTTTCTCAAGGTGGTTGATGCCCAAATCAAATTTGTGGTCAATGAGACGGGGAGGGTATCCCATTTGATTCTCTATCAAAATGGCAGAGAAATTCTAGCAACTAGAGTAGGCTAAATTATTATTGTATTCCTTGTGGGGTGGGCATCCCTACCCGCACAAAGATACAAACTAAATGTGAAATTATAATATAGCCTCGTAGTCTGATGCTATCTTTCACTGTTCTTGACTAAATAAGCCCAACAAGGGGGCTAAAACTAATCCGGCAACAAAACCACCAATATGTGCCCAATAAGCCACACCACCAGTTTCTACGCTCATATTAGCGGCAGCTTGTAAGCTAGCTAAACCAGAGATGATATTTTGAATAAAGAAAAATCCTATTAGTATCATTGCTGGTAACCTGATAGTGGTGGCGAAAAAGCCAAAGAAAAGTAAAGTTACAACTCTTGCATGGGGAAAGCTGATTAGATAGGCACCTAAAACCCCAGAAATTGCCCCGCTAGCACCCAAGGAGGGAATAGCAGAATCCATGCCAATAAACCACTGACACAAGGCAGCAAAAACACCACAGGCTAAATAAAAAATTAGGTATTTAACATGACCTAATCTATCTTCAATATTGTTGCCAAATACCCAGAGGAAGACCATATTTGATATTAAGTGCCACCAGCCACCATGTAAAAATTGGGACGTGAATAAAGTTGCCCATTCTGGTACTGGCTGACCGACAACAACACCCTGAAAACTGGCGCTAAGTTGTTGTGGTACTACTGCATAAAGTTGAAAAAACTGCTCTAATTGTGGTTCTGCAAGACTGACTTCATGTAAAAAAACTACAATATTTATACCAATTAACCCATAGGTAAAATATGGGGTGATACGTGTCGGGTTTTCGTCGTAGAGGGGAAACACAGGTGTAGTTCCTAATTATCCATAACTGCAATATAGCCTGTAGGGCTAGAATTTACTCAAGTAACTCGATTTTGGATCGAAAACTTTGAGAACATTAGGAATTTCTTCACCCAAGTTTATATTAATTACGAAAATTCACCTCCGGATTCATCATTAAATAATCCCAACAGTGGTGCAAGAATTGCCCCAAACACAAAGCCTCCTGCATGTGCCCAATAAGCAATCCCACCACCTTCCATACCGATGTTAGTGGGTGCCCCTAGGCTGGCTAAACCATAAAATGCTTGCTGGATAAACCAAAAACCCAGAAAGAAAAATGCTGGAACCCGAAAGGTAGGGAAGAAAAAGCCCAAGGGAATCACACCCACAATTTCCACTTTGGGAAAGCGGAGAATGTATGCACCCATTACTCCGGCGATCGCACCACTGGCACCCAAGGAAGGAATGGCTGAATTTTGAGCAAAGAACCACTGGGTTAAACTTGCTAAGACACCGCAAGCTAGATAAAACAGCAAGTATTTAAAACGACCTAATTTTTCTTCGACATTATTACCAAAAATCCATAGAAATAGCATATTTCCACCTAAGTGTAAAAACCCACCGTGGAGGAATTGAGAGGTAATTAAAGATGCCCACTCCGGTACTGGCTGATTGATGGTAACACCAGCAAAATTCTGAGTTAGTTCTCGCGGTACAACTGCAAATAAATTCAAAAACCCGTTTAAGGCTTGGGGTGGTAAACTCGCTTCGTAGAGGAAAACCAAAATATTAACAGCTATAAGTCCATAGGTAATATACGGTGTAATTTTTGTCGGATTGTTATCTCGGATAGGAACCACGTTTATTTTTCCTGATTTTCAGCTATCTGCACCACCATAGCGAATACTTGGATTCCTTTCTTCCCTCTCATGGCTAGGTTTTATCTGGTGTAGGAAAGAATTTTAACTATTACTTTGTGTAGGGGTTGGTTGGGAATTGATTTGCTTATCTAGCAGTTCAAGACTATCTAAAATGGATTTAAGTTGCGTTTGCTGCTGCTGGGTGGATAAATCTGGGGCGTCAATTAGCTGTTTTACAGAGGTGGAAATTTGCTCCAATGAGGCTTGCAACTGATTTCGATTCAGTGTAATCATCAGGGAACTTGGGTTAGTTACCCCTTCGATAGATGAGGGTTGGATTGGCAAAGAATCCCCTGGGATGTTGGGGGATACTCCACAGGAGTCCCTGCGCAAAGGTTCATTATTTTCTGCTTTTAACTGTTGAATAGTCTGCTGTAAGTTTTCAATCACCCCATACATTTCCATAGGATCGAACACCCGCAGCAAGCTAGTTTGAGTCACAATGCCCAAACCCATACCCCAATTCCAGGATACCACCAGCCTACCTACCCGCCGCTTTTGCATTTCTTGATGGGCAGTCCACAGGGAATCCTCTGGACTAAGGAGGAATAAAGGGGTACTCATCACCGTTTGTGCTTGAGTTTGAAGCAGATTGATTTGCAGCCTTTGAAACTGTACTATATCCCGTTCAGTGACAATGCCAACGGGTTGTAGATTATCTTCGCCATCCTGCTGTACAATTACCACACAACTAACTCGATTTTCTGCCATTAACTGAGCCAGTTGTAAGACGGATGCAGTCATTGGGGCATGAATCACCTGGGTAGTCATCACGTCACACACGCGGCGAAATCGCAGCAGATTTGCCGGACGTAAAATACGCCGTAGACTCTCATGGGAAACAATCCCCACCAATTGCCCTTTATCATCCACTACGGGTAAATGACGAATGCGATAACGGCGAAACAGAAATAGGGCTGCAAAAATATCCCGAAGCGCTTCCTGGGATATGGTAATCACGGGATGAACCATCACATCTGCCACCATCACATCATTGAGGTCAATCCCTTTGGCAGTTAATCGTACTACATCCCGTTCCGTCAAAATCCCCAATAGTTCCCTCCCCTCCATCACTAGCACGCAGCTGACACGCACCCCCCCTACAGGAAGGTCTGACAATGCTTCTCCATCAGCCAGCAAGCAAGTATGGTGATGGGCTTGACTAATCAGCGCGATCGCATCAACTAATGGAGTTTCTTTGGAAACAATCAACGGATGCCTTTCAATGGCATCTTTTAAATCCGGTGCCCAATTCAGTGGGTTATCAAATGGCATGATTTGGTTATCTGGTGAACTAGACCAGTGCTTGCATTATCGCAGGCTGAAAGCCTGTTAGGGAACTGCAAAAAATAAATTTAGGACTAAGCTGTACGTCACAAAATAATCGCAACTGGCACATATCCTTAAATTTGACATCAAAGTTTATAAGCTTTGATTTATAGGTTAGGACTTACGCATCGTACATAAGTGCTACGAACTCGTTTCCAGCCTCAGCCTGGAAACGCATTTTAGGGGGGCTACTGCCTCCAGAATTGATGGGAGGCAGAGCCTCCCAAAATGCATTACAAGGTAAAACCTTGTAACGAGGGAACGAGGGAACGAGGGAGCTAGAAATAAGCGAATGACACTAGGCAGCAGCCCAGGGAAATGCGTTCCTAGCCTGGAGACTAGGAACGAGGCTACACAAGACTTTGGGCTTAACAAGCGTGCCATTCGTTTATAAGCTTCGATTTATAGGCATTCTAGACAAATCACTACTATGTGACAGTTTGAGGATAAATATGCCAGTTGCGTAAGTCCTGTGAAAGTTTTGCTTCCATTTGGGTGTATTATAAGAGAGATGTTACAATCAAATAATCCAAAATTTAACAAATATAAATATTTGAGGTGTAAAATGGTTCAGTAGTTTATTGCTTGTTGAAATTAGATTGGGGAGGTTCGGGACTATCCTGAGACTGGGAATTTACTCCTACAATTCTGGGAGTTTTGCCATAGAGGCGATCTAAGACTCGCTTTACTGAAATGCGGTGCCACTGCTGACCCCGCTTGGTTGTATAGCCATGATAGTTTAGCCAGTCAGCAATCTTCTGCAAAGACTTACCGGATTTGTGATGACGGCGAATTAGTTCAATGATCTGGGTTTCAATTGGATCTTCCACCAGTTCACCTTTTACAGACCGCTGTCCGAATGGTGGCGAACCGTAGCCCACATAGCCACCTTTGGCTGCTTTTGCCTGTCTACCTTGTTCTAGCCGTTCCCAAGCAGATTGATTGTTTGCATTGTGCGCTGTCATCGGTATTTCAACAAAATAACCCGTGAGTCTATATTAGCTCAATTTTTTTTAGTGATTCGTTTTACTGGAGTATGCAATGGCAAGTTACAAAATCAAATTAATCAACGATGAAGGATTAGATGTGACGTTGGATGTTCCAGAAAATCAGTACATTTTTGAAGCGGCTGAAGAACAAGGGATTGATTTACCAATTTCCTGTCGTTCTGGATCCTGTTCTACCTGTGCTGGCAAGATTATTTCTGGTAAAGTCGATCAATCCGATCAAGCTTTTTTAGACGATGACCAACTCAATGCTGGTTTTGTATTGACCTGTGTAGCATATCCGCTTTCAGACTGCACCATCAAAACCCATCAAGAAGAATTTCTGTATTAAGTAACCCGTTTATCGTAATTTCTGGAGCATTTGCCAATGACTACAGCCCTATATATTGAAGACGAAACCGAATTTGATACCCTCGTCAAAAACGAGTCTGTGCTGGTGGTAGACTGCACCGCTAGCTGGTGTGGTCCTTGTAAACTCATCAGTCCTTTAATAGACCAACTGGCGGATGAATATAGCGATCGCGCCAAGGTGTTGAAGCTAGACCTGGATAACAACAGATCGGTTGCCAAGCGATTTGGTATCAAAAGCATTCCCGCTGTGATGTTTTTTAAGCAAGGTGAGTTGATGGAAACAATGGTGGGTGTCAAACCCTATGAAGAATTCACTAGTGCGGTAGAACGATATTTATAGTTGATTGCAAGGCATCGGTTTCGACACTCTAGACCCAATACTGACTCAATTCGGAGGTACTGTGATGAACGCTCCCATGGTTGTGTGTTGTCCCAACTGCGGCAGTCGTGCTTATCGTCATTTTCTTAGCGATCGCCAACTAAACTGTTGCAAATGTCCTGATAACCAAGTCGTGCAAACCGAATGTCCAGTCTGCGATTACCTAATGGTCATGTGTTGGCAAAACGGCAGAGTAATCGAAGCCTATGTATCTGGTAGGCAAGCGGTAACTCATACTTCAGTAACGCATCAGGTTCCTTATCTACTTCATCCAGAACCAACTTCTACCTCCCCAAAAGCAATCGACCTCGTTCCCGTTTCATCAGCAGTCATGACAGCGAATGAGAATACTTCGCGAGAATTACACAACAACTTTTAAATCAGTGTAAACCCTTAGCAGAACCTGCCGTAGGCAAAGAGTCCAAACGGCGTACAGGTGGGTCGCAGCAACTTTCCGCAGACTACGTGATAATTGATAACTGATAACTGTTAAACAACAGCTAAAAACTACATTCAACGGAAAATCGACACCCATGATGCAAGCACAAGAGATTATGACCACAGAGGTCATCACCATTCGCGGGTCTGCAACAGTAGCGGAAGCGGTGAAATTGATGAAAGACAAAGGACTGCGGGCATTGATTGTGGAACCTCGCAACGAAGCTGACCCCTACGGTATGGTGACTGAAACTGATATTGTCAACAAGGTGGCAGCTTACGGACATGACCCGAAGAAAATGCGGGTCTACGAGATTATGACCAAACCTTGCATTGTGGTGAATGCAGAATTGGGTGTGGAATATGTGGCTCGCTTGTTTGCTCAAACCCGCATTCGCCGTGCTCCCGTAATTCAGGGAACAAAATTATTAGGAATTATTTCCGTCAGTGACATTCTCTTTAAGAGCGACTTTGTTGAGAAGCCAAAACGACTGTTTATCGAAGATCAACTTGAGGCTGCCCGAGAAGAAGCTCGTGCCATCTGCGAAGAAAAAGGTGCAACTTCTCGGGAATGTGCGGCAGCTTGGGATGTGGTTGAAGAACTCCAGGCTGAAGCAGCCGATCAGCGAGCGAAAAAGCAGCAGGAAACCTCCTTACAATCATATTGTGAAGACAATCCTGATGCCCCAGAATGCCGGATTTACGAAGATTAAGCTATTTCATTCCCAAAAAGATACGAATGAACAACACTAGACCTCTTGCAAAAGTGCCTTTTACAAAAGGTAGGCAACAAGGAACAGGTGTTTGCTGCACCGTTACAATCAGCGTTAATCAACCATAAACTCTAGTCTCAATTGCTTCCGGTACTGTGGGAAGATTATGAATGGGTAACACCCAGTACAAAATCGGATGTTGCATTTGAGTTATCTTATGTTCAATTTAGTCAAATCTTTTTGCAAACACAGCCAAATTGCACTGCTGTTGGTAACGCTATTTTTAGGTATAAGTACAATTGGGTGGACTCCCCCTAGTTATGCTGGGCTACCAGCTGGAAACGCCATTACTGATGGTAAAGCGCTACTAAGGTATGCACTTCCCATAGATAATCAACCGGTGCGGGAAGTGCAAGCTAACTTAGAAGACATTTCCAACCAATTGCGGGCAAATCGACGTTGGAGTGCTATTTCCAAGGATATTAGCAAAGCCTCACGGGTATTAGATAAACCTGACCAAATTTTAGACAGCATACCAAAAGAACGTCAACCCCAAGCCCAAGCTTTAATTTCTCAACTCAAAGATGGGGTAAATTCCCTTAAAGAAATTGCCCAAACTAAAGATAAAGAACAAATTGCCGAAAAACGTACCCAGTTACTGAATGTGGTAGGTGAATTAGAACAGTTGATGGTAACGGGATTCCCCTTTGAAGTTCCCAAAGAATACAGCAATTTACCCCAACTCAAGGGTCGTGCCAGTATAGAAATGAAAACTAATAAGGGCAAGCTTACTATCGTTGTTGATGGTTACAATGCCCCTGTGACAGCCGGTAATTTCGTCGATTTAGTGCAACGGGGTTTTTATAACGGCTTAGAATTTACCCGCGCTGAAGAATCTTACGTAGTGCAAACCGGAGATCCACCAGAAAAGGATATTGATGGTTTTATTGACCCCAAAACTGGCAAATACCGTACTATTCCCCTAGAAATTATGGTAGAAGGCGATAAAGAACCAATATATGGCTTTACTTTTGAAGAACTAGGACTTTATACAGATTTACCCGTTCTACCTTTCTCCTCCTATGGTGTCATGGCAATGGCTCGTCCTCAAAATGATGTTAATGGAGGTTCTTCGCAAATTTTCTTTTTGCTGTATGATTCAGAACTCACCCCCGCAGGACGTAATATCTTAGATGGTCGTTATGCCGTGTTTGGCTATGTCACCGAAGGTAAAGATGTATTAGGCAAAATTAAGGAAGGTGACAAAATTGAGTCTGCTCAAGTCATTCAAGGGGCAGATAAGTTAGTAGTTAGTAGTTAGTAGTTAATAGTTAGTAGTTAGTAGTTAATAGTTAGTAGTTAGTAGTTAGTAGTTAGTAGTTTGATTTGACTAGCTACTACTAGAACTAAATACTAACAAAAAACATGAAAGTAGCAGATGTTGGTGAGCAAGGATTATTAAAAATATTGCAAGCTTTTTGTCCTCCAGACATAATCGGAGACGATGCAGCTGTACTTAAAACCAATGCAAATCAATCTTTAGTCGTCACCACTGATGTATTAGTAGATAACATACACTTCAGTGATATCACTACCTCTGCAACAGATGTAGGCTGGCGAGCAGCTGCCGCTAATTTATCAGACTTAGCAGCAATGGGGGCTTCCCCTCTAGGTATTACTATTGGTCTAGGACTCCCTGCTAATCTCCCTGTAAACTGGGTAGAAAATTTATACCGAGGAATGACAGAATGCCTACAACGGTATAATACTCCAATTGTTGGTGGCGACATTGTGCGATCGCCCGTAATTACCATTGCCATCACAGCTTTTGGCGAAGTTGAGCCATTACATACTATTCGCCGCGACACTGCCAAAGTTGGGGATGCTATTGTAGTAACAGGTGTTCATGGAGCCTCACGGGCTGGCTTAGAATTACTCTTACATCCCCAACTAGGAGACAATCTCAACACCACAGATAAACAAGCTTTGATTTGCGCTCATCAACGTCCCCAACCCAGGCTAGATGTCTTACCAATACTCTGGGAAATTTTAGAATCTTATTCCTTACTCCCTAGATCATCCCACTCCCCATTTCCCATTTCTGGAATGGACAGCAGCGACGGTTTAGCAGATGCGGTGGTTCAAATTTGTCGTGCCAGTGGAGTTGGTGCAATATTGCATAGGCAACAAATTCCTTTGCCCAATGGTCTCCAAAATTGGCTGGAAGCAGGGCAAATTATAGAATATGCCCTGTATGGTGGTGAAGACTTTCAACTGGTGCTGTGCTTGCCCACAGAACCAGCATACGAATTGGTAAGACGCTTAGATCAACCTGCAGCAGTTGTGGGAAAAATTATTGAAGGTTCACAAGTAATTTTGCGTGACCATAATCAAGAGTTACCCGACCAAGTTTTGAATCTTAGTCAAGGATTTCAACACTTCACAAGTTAGGAGTTTGTAGGGGCGCAATGCTTGCGCCCAAAAGTTAGAAATTAGGAGTTTGTAGGGGCGCAATGCTTGCGCCCAAAAGTTAGAAATTAGGAGTTTGTAGGGGCGCAATGCTTGCGCCCAAAAGTTAGAAATTAGGAGTTTGGAATTTTTGATTTTCCATTCATCACTTATCACTCTTAACTCTTAACTCTTAACTTTTAATTAGCTCCACTTCTGGGCTACTAACTCAGCCAAGTCAACAACTCTCTGGCTGTAACCCCATTCGTTGTCATACCAAGCCATAACTTTTACCATGTCACTGCCCATGACCAAGGTTAAGCTAGCATCGACAATGGAAGAAGCATCAGTACCTTGGTGATCGGATGATACCAAAGGTAGATCGCAGTAGTCTAAAATCCCCTTTAATTGACCTTCAGCGGCATCTTTTAGTGCTTGGTTGACTTCTTCTACAATGGTAGGTTTTTCCACCTGTACAACGAAATCTACCATGGAAACATTGGGAGTAGGTACGCGCAATGCTACACCATTCAGCTTACCCTTGAGGTCTGGTATTACTAACGCCACCGCTTTTGCCGCACCAGTAGAAGTAGGTACAATGTTTATAGCTGCTGCACGAGCGCGTCGAGGATCTCTGTGAGAAGCATCAAGCAAACGCTGGTCACCAGTATAACTGTGGGTAGTAGTCATGGTACCTTTGATAATGCCGAATTTCTCGTGCAATACCTTGGCAACAGGAGCCAAACAGTTAGTTGTACAGCTGGCATTGCTAATTACTTGATATTTGCTGGGGTCGTAATCTTGGTGATTAACACCCACTACAAAAGTCCCAACATTACCACCTTTACCAGGAGCAGTAATCAATACCTTCTTAGCTCCAGCCTTGATATGTTTTGATGCTCCTTCTTCCGTAACAAATACCCCAGTTGATTCAATAATTAGATCAATGTCCCAATCTTTCCAGGGCAAGTTTTCTGGGTTGCGATCGGATACGCACTTAATGACTTTACCGTTAACGGTGAGGGAGTTTTCATCTGCGCTGATGTCAACACCTTTGAGCTTCCCTAGCATTGAATCATACTTCAGCAGGTGAGCGTTTGTTCTGGGGTCTGATGTGTCATTTATTGCCACTAGGTCGAGATTACTATTCTCTCTACCTAGCCAACAGCGCATAAAGTTACGTCCGATCCGCCCAAAACCGTTAATTGCAACTCTAATCACAGCGTCTTGCCCTCTGTTTATTTTATGCCTATAAAAATCCTATGGATGAACCTGATCATATCGCAAAGAGGGGGTATTTATAACTATGAAGTGTTAGATCCATAAAAAAAAATAAAATTTTTCACCTATGGGTGGAAGTTGGAGACTGGGAGAGAGGGAGGACAAGGTTTACCCCAACTCCTAAATCCTAACTTCTAAATTCTAACTCCTAACTACTCCCTTGGGTGTTCTAAGATTACCTATAACAATTTCTCCTCCTCTTCCCCCTCTTCCCCCTCTTCCCCCTCTTCCCTATTCCCTATTCCCCCTCTTCCCTATTCCCTATTCCCCATTCCATAGAGATTATGTTGAGTAATGTAAATTCTTACGGGTTCTGGGACTAAATAGCGAATTGAATGGTGTTTGCGACACTGGTTACGAATTAAACTTGACGAAAGTCCCACTAAAGGGATATGCATTAATTGCCAGTGTATGCTAATGCACTGCTTGTGCAGTTGTTGCTCCACTTGCTTGCAGATTAATTCGCTTTGAGTTACATTCTCACCACTTAGGAGTCGGGGTGCAATTAACCAATGACACAATTGAGCTAGTTCCCCTCCCCGATACCAATGGGGTAAAGTTTGGAAAGCATCTAAACCTACAATCCAGTACCAGTGAGCATTTGGTTCGCAATCAGATAAGTCCATCAAAGTGTTAATGGCAAAGGATGTACCACAGCGATTTTTCTCTACCAGGGAAACAGCAAACCCTGGATTGTCTGCGATCGCTAGTTCTACCATTGCTACTCGATGTTCAAAGTCGGTCACTTGTTTATGAGGAGGATTATAGGATGGTACCCAAATTAATTTGTCTAGAGATGCTTGATCTAAAGCTGTTTCGGCTAGCAGCAGGTGTCCCCAATGGACTGGATCAAATGTGCCACCAAAAATTCCTACTTGCCCCATTGATTCATTTTATTGTTCGGTTTGATGCAATTTCAAATCAGCCGTCATGAACTGGGTACACTAGAACAGATGAAAATGGACATGGGATATTTTCCCTGTTCCCTATTCCCTATTCCCTATTCCCTATTCCCTGTTCCCTATTCCCTGTTCCCTATTCCCTGTTCCCTATTTTCTGTTTCCTATTCTCTATTTTCAAGCTAGTTTGATTTCTGTTGTAATATTGTAGCGATTTTTAACAATTGAGTGCAAAATATGTATTTTAAAACACAGTCATTTATATCCCGAAGTTGCAGAAATTTTCAGAATAAACATAATAGTAGGTCAGGAATAGAAAAAGCCGACTGTGCAGGTAAAATCATTCTGAACAAGTACATAACTAAGGGAAAAATAAACTCATTATCAACAATTAAAACTAAAGGGGGGCAGTATCCGTAAAAAACAAAACCCTGCTATGATACCGATGTTATTTGAGATGACTGTGTGGTGTGGTGTTTGAGGAACAAACAATGGAAAATTCTGTAGACTTTGGCGGTAGACCATTTCATTTTATCGGTGTTGGCGGTATTGGCATGTCGGCATTGGCACATGTATTAGCAAAACGTCAATTACCAGTATCTGGTTCGGATCTTCGTGCTAATCACATTACTCGACGCTTGGAATCAATTGGGGTTCATATTTTTGCTAAACAAGAAGGCAGTAATCTTCAATTTTTTCAGCTCCAGAAAAAGGTTGATGGAGTCTTAAAAGAGGCAGAAAAAATACCTATTGGTGTGAGTAAAAACGTACCCCAAGTTATCTGTTCCACAGCGATTAACACTAGCAATTTAGAATATAAAGCAGCGATGGAACTGGGTTGTCCGATTTTCCATCGCTCTGATTTATTGGCAGCATTAATTGCTGAATATTACAGCATTGCAGTGGCAGGAACCCACGGCAAAACAACAACCAGTAGCATGATTGGTTATATGTTATTGGAGGCTGGTTTAGATCCAACAATTATTGTTGGTGGGGAAGTAAATGCTTGGGAAGGTAATGCCAGACTGGGAGAGAGCGAGTATTTGGTGGCTGAAGCGGATGAATCCGATGGTTCCCTGGTTAAACACGCTCCGAAAATTGGCATTATTACTAATATTGAGTTGGATCATCCCGACCACTACCAAACTTTAGAGGAAGTAGTTGACACCTTCAAAACATTTGCTGGTAGCTGTGAAACTTTGATTGGTAGTATTGATTGCCAGACAGTGCGGGATTGCTTCCAACCCACAGTTAGCTACAGTCTAAATGGAGACACAAACGCTGACTACACAGTTACAAATATTGACTATCGTGCCGATGGCACAACAGCTTTAGTCTGGGAGAGGGGTAAAGCTTTGGGTGTACTGAATTTGCGCGTACTCAGTCGCCATAATCTCAGCAATGCTCTTGCCGCTGTTGCTGTTGGTCGTCTATTAGGTTTAGAATTCGGGAAAATTGCTAAGGGTCTTGCTACTTTTACAGGTGCAAGACGTCGCTTTGAGGTGCGGGGTGAGGTAAATGGCATCACCTTTATTGATGATTATGCCCATCATCCCAGCGAGATTCGCGCTACTCTAGCTGCTGCGCGTCTACAAACAAGACCGGGACAAAGATTGGTTGCTATCTTTCAACCCCACCGTTATAGCCGCACCCTGACTTTTTTAGAAGAATTTGCCGAGTCTTTTAGCCACGCTGATATGGTTGTCCTCACCGATATTTATAGTGCAGGAGAAGCAAATTCAGGAATCATTAGTGGCGAAGATTTAGCAGCAAAAATTGCCTTGCAACATCCACAGATAAGTTATCAACCTAGTTTAAATTCTGTCTGCGAACATTTGCTGGAAACATTGCGTCCTGGAGATCTAGCACTGTTTTTAGGAGCTGGTAATTTAAATCAGGTAATTCCTGAACTAATTGCAAGTTTTCGTCAACCTGCAACAGCCACACCCTAAAATTTGACTCACAAACTGAGCCAATTAAAACACCTGCATTCAGAACAATTGGAAAGCTTCCTTGCACACTTGTTTTTCTCACTAGTTTTGTACTCCGATAGCAAAGTTTTGATTGCATCGCAGCACAACCGTATTTATACGGAATATATAGGTGACGACTCAACTGAATTTTAAACAAATATGACAATTTCTCAAGCAGCGGCAAAGGTTTGCTCCATATCTGGTATTGCTGAGCGCAAACCACAAAGAGCAAAAGTGGACGATAGTAAAAAAATTTATCTCCCTGGCACTGACTGTGTCATCAAATCCCAAGCTTCTCTATCAAGCTATACTTCCTACAGAGTAGGAGGTCCAGCAGAATGGTACGTTGCTCCCCGTAATATAGAAGCCTTAAGAGCAAGTATTGAATATGCAAAAATGTGTAACTTACCAGTAACAATATTGGGGGCAGGTTCTAACTTACTGGTGAGTGATCGCGGTATTCCTGGCTTAGTGATTGGTACTCGTCACTTACGTCACAGCCATTTTGACCGAGAAACGGGTTTACTAACGGTGGCTGCGGGTGAATCAATCCCTGGTTTGGCATGGTCAGCAGCGGAACTTGGTTGGCAAGGCTTAGAATGGGCTGTAGGTATCCCTGGTACCGTTGGTGGTGCTGTGGTAATGAATGCCGGGGCACATAATAGCTGTATCGCAGAGATTTTAGTTAGTGCCCAGATACTATTGCCTAATGGCACACTCTCAGTGGTCACTCCCGAACAGTTGGGTTATAGCTACCGTAGCTCTATTTTACAAGCTAGCAATCGTATAGTTACCCAAGCCACTTTCCGACTACAACCAGGGGCAGATCCTGCTCAGGTTTTGGCTGTAACCAAGGAACACAAACGCCATCGCTTAAGTACTCAGCCTTACGATAAGCCCAGTTGTGGTAGTGTGTTCCGCAATCCCAAGCCTTACTCAGCTGGTTGGTTAATTGAACAAACTGGTCTCAAAGGCTTCCAAATTGGCAAAGCACAGGTAGCACAACGCCATGCTAATTTTATCATTAACTGTGGTGGAGCGAATGCTGGGGATATTTTCCGCCTTATTCGCCATATCCAGTGCCGAGTACAAGAACAATGGTCTGTTCTATTGCAGCCAGAAGTAAAAATGATTGGAGAATTTCCAGTAGCTATTTGAAGCTTAACATTAACCTACAATTCAATGTTCATCGCTTATAGACAAAAATAGACAATTTACCGACCGCATCTATAATTGAATTTGATTTGTGATTTCCAGCACAGGGGGATAAAAACGATGACAAAAGGACAGGGATTTGGCTTTGGCTTAGGAAAAATGAAGGAACTGGCTGACGCTTTTAAAAAGGCACAGCAAGTTCAAGAAGGTGCCAAACAACTCCAAGAAGAGTTAGAACAAATGGAAATTGAAGGAGAAGCTGGTGGTGGTTTAATTAAAGTCATTGTTAGTGGTAACCAAGAACCAAAGCGAGTGGAAATTTCTCCAGATGCTCTTGGTGAAGGTGCAGAGGTACTTGCTGACCTAGTAACAGCAGCCATGAAGGACGCATACCAAAAGTCTACAGCAACCATGCGGGAACGTATGGAAGACTTAACCAGCGGTTTGGAACTTCCCGGATTTTAGTAGTTAGTCATTAGTCATTAGTCATTTGTCATGAAAAAATGACTAATGACTGGTGATCAAAGATGGATTAATTTATGGCTTATAAGCTACTATTTGTCTGTTTGGGAAATATCTGTCGATCACCATCGGCAGAGAATATCATGAATCATCTGATTGCTGAGAATAATTTGAGCGATCGCATTATCTGTGACTCTGCTGGTACATCCAGTTATCACATCGGTAGTCCACCAGACCGACGGATGAATGCTGCGGCTAGTAAAAAACTAGGTATTCAACTGCGGGGTCGAGCTCGTCAATTTGAAATCTCGGATTTTCGAGATTTTGATTTGATTTTGGCAATGGATAGGGAAAATTACCAAAATATCCTCTATCTTGACTCCACTGGGCAATATCAAGACAAAGTGCGTTTGATGTGTGATTTTTGCTCCCGCTACAGCTTCACAGAAGTTCCAGACCCCTACTACGGTGGTGTGGAAGGTTTTAACCAAGTGATCGATTTACTCGTCGATGCCTGTGAAGGTCTACTGGAACATATCAATAACCAGAAATCTTTGCATTAAAGTGGGGTGGGCATTGCCCACCCTTAGTCATATCTTGTACTATTTTCAACAAGCACGGAGAAACCGGGTTTATCAACGAAAAATTAGGGTTTTGGCAACTCAATATTTGCAATAAACCCGGTTTCTGACCCTGATGCAAGATGTGTGCTGAGGTAATTTTATGTTGATAACTGAACAATTATCTGGGTATAAGGTGGCTTCTAGGTGCCACCCCTGGGTTGACAATGGCTGCCAATTCTTCAGAGGATAATTTGTTCAATTCAGTATCTAGTTTTTTGGGTGTAAAATTGTAGCCAACCTTACGAGCCATTTTGACAAAGGCTTTGGGATTTTTGGTTGCTTTGAGTCTTTCTTTTAATTCCTGATCTTGTTGAACGGCTTTGAAAAGTTGGGCTGCATTCTGAGTTGCCATGACCATAACCGCATATCTCCTGTTTTCTTACTAAAACAACAACACCCAAGCTTCTAGTGCCTAGTTATTTCCTCTTACTTACAATTTGCACAGGGTTGCACTAACTGATTACTCCACGCTCGCAGTGTAGTAAACAATTACTCGCATTGCCCCCTCGGAAACTACATTATTGAGGAAATGTTAGCGTTTGAGTTGGGTGTTGCTGTTAGTTTACGAGACAGATCGAAATTAATCAGCTTTGTTACCTCTTAATTTGATTTGATTTAACTTATTGAACACAAGGCTGTTAAATCTGCCAGGGAAGCTATGGAGCTTCAATTAACAAAATACCACCATTTAGATTAGAGGGATTATTTTGCAATTAAACTTTACGTTTGTGCTGGCAACATAGAAATCAAAAATTTGTGCATGTGCTTCTATTAACTCTCGTTACAAGGTTTTACTTTGCATGTGCTTCTATTAACTTTCGTTACAAGGTTTTACCTTGTAATGTATTTTGGGTGGGCTGCTGCCTCTAGACTGAATGGGAGGCAGCAGCCCCCAACGGATGCGTTTCCAGGCTGAGCCTGGAAACAAGTTATACTCTAACGGATTAATGATTGTAGGTTGGGTTGAGGTACGTAGACGCGGTAGACGAGCGGAGCGAGGCTTCTCGGAGAGTGCGGCTTCTCGTAGAGTAACCCAACAAAAACCTACTTGCTGTTGGGTTTCACTTCGTTTAACCTAACCTACGAAAAGTTAAGTTTTTAGCTATTGCAAGTATAAATATTTACGTTTTGTCTGAAAGTATCCCTCAGTGAGGAGTTATGAGTTATAACTTACTCCCTTCCCGGTAGAAGATAACCAAAGTCTACTGAAATAGGCTGAAGAAAACCTAGGTCAAATTAAGCTACAGATGGCTTATTTGTTAGCTTACTTACCCACCTCGGAATCAATTCTGAGGCTAATAGACAAAGTCTACTGAAGTAGGCTGAGGAAAACCTAGGTCAAAGCGAAGGAAGAGGGAAGAGGGTTTGAACGGAAAAAAGTTTGAGCGGTTTTATGTTTGGAAGAAGCTTGGCTGAGGAAAACCTAGGTCAAAGCGAAGGAAGAGGGAAGAGGGTTTGAGCGGTTTGAGCGGTTTTATGTTTGGAAGAAGCTTGCACTCCTACCAAACTTTACCCGTCTTT
>JAAUYH010160892.1_pt1 | contig 17983 bp, 11 predicted proteins | sample 7278061 | NCBI WGS metagenome assembly JAAUYH01 (sample SAMN14350203, study PRJNA611818) | marine sediment metagenome | isolation source: surface marine sediment (0.6m) | place: French Polynesia: Moorea | collected 2018-08 | reverse complement strand
GGGATTCCGGATGGATACACAAGAGTACTAGTATCGAGTATCTCGCTTTATCCCCCATAAGCCTTCAACTACAATTTTTAGGACAGTAAACTCTACAGATAGGCTTTGCATTAGTTGAACACGCTCGACTTTTGCGAGATCTCCTCCAGATCTAGTGCTGGTTTTCTTAAACAAAGGTGGCAAGATTCCCTATCTGCTTAATTTACATTGGCCAACAATTACTCGATAATCAAACCGAATCCCACATGGAAAATGAATTGTTCATCTTCTCGACAGGTTAATATCCTCAGGGCGGATCCCTCCAACTCGTCCCTTTGAAAACCATGGAACTACTGTAGTTAAAAGTTAGTTTGGGAATGAGATTCAGCAGAAAGCAAACCAACAAAACAACTCTGTTGCTCAAAGTCAGAGCGTACATGCCGATGAAATACAGAAAAGCATTCTGGCGAACAAGTTCGTTATCTCAGACGGAAACTAACCCCGCACAAGTAAAATGACAACTTACATACTATTAGGTCTTCCTTGTGAAGAGAAGGAGTACGTACGATATTCAACACAGCGGCTGAAATGAACTTGCAAGCCGTTGAATGATGGAAAGAAAACTCCAAGTAGGGCTCCAGTAGAAATGAATGAGCACGAAAAGCTTTACGTTAGAGCATCCCTAGATCAAGTAATGAAGCTATCTGCGACCAACACTGCGACTGGACGTGCTTTTGCGAAGAATCGAACGAGGCTGCTTCGCACGATGGTTGTAGCTGAACAAGGTGACCGAGTCATTTTCGTTAGTATCCGCACTATCTCCACTGTCGTCGTCGTAGTACGATTCTGTCAATGAATCGTACGACTCGTCCTCAACCACCAACGCGTTTTCATCTTCGTAGTCACCATCGTCGTCGTCGTCTTCTTCCTCCTCATCAAACTCGTCATCGCGTATGACATCGTCATCTTCACGGTCTACAACCATCGACTTGTCGGAACCGAGTTCAAACACATATCGCTCTGCACCAAGCGTCGCGACATCCGCGACCCGTTCCTTCAATCCAATACGCAGTCCCACACCATCCGCCGGTCGTTTCGCACCGAGACATCGAACCTCGTAACGCGAGAGTTTCGGGACGGCTCGAACGGCACGTTTCCACACATCCTCAACTGTGCACGAAGGCGTTGCACCATCTAATTCGACATCCTCCGGCAGAATATCTTTCCCGCTTCCGAACACACTCGCATTGAGCAACAATCCAGCTGGCGGCGGCGGTGTCGGCGGACCGTCCTCAACACAGAATATTATACGCAATGGACTAAGATCCAAGATGGAAGCGGCGGTATCGTCAACATTCGCAAATGTGCCTCGTTCGGATGGGCTACAAAGAATGTAGACACGTTTGTCTCGACGTAACTTGTAGCTCGCCATCGCATTGTCGGGTTCCCTCGCCGCGGCACGTGCGTACACATCCGCCAATTGAGCGCCCGCTGGCACGGCGACAAACACATCCAGAGGTAGGAGAGGTTGTTGAGTGCGCGAGTAGCGAATGTTCACACTAACACGCAGCACCGCCGGCGGCAGCCCGTCGCATTGAAAGTCATCTGCTCCCTTCTCATCCTCACGCCAGGTCACGGTTTTTCTGGGACTGCGACTTCTGCTTCTTATTTGAGAGGTGGAGCGTCTACGCGACGGCTTGCGCGCGGCAGGCGGGCGTCCCATGCTTGCAGACAACGGTTTATTCGGAAAGTGGAAGCGAGAAGACTCGAAGGCACGCGGGCTAGTCGATCGGCGTATTGCGTTGGGAACTGTAGATTGGAAGAACTGCCGAACGGCGTGTGCGTCGTTGTTCATATCCGAGGCGATGTACGCGACGTGTTTTCAAGGCAACGGACCGGAACAGGATGACGGTCTTCGATGAGTTGGCTCCCTAGGATAGCGTGTATCGGGGCGTATGTCATCGCGGTGTAGTTTTGTGTGGTCCAGGCCCGCGAGGCATAGCAAACTAGTGGGGCGAAAACGCGAGGCAAAAGTAGTATGAGCTCGCCCAAAATTGATAGCCCGCGCATTCATTTCACTCTACTTGGCCCGCAATCACATCACGTCAGTCAAGTCAGGGACAAAACGTTAGCCGACTACGTTTGTACAGTAATCCAAACAAGTCGTTGGATCTTTTTCGCTCGTCGTAACAGCCGAAAAGCAAATTTTCGACATTTCCTCGGATTGTTGTGATAGTATACGCACCTCATTTGAAGTCTCACCTCGCCTTCACCAGTTTCGATTCTGGGTGTCTTGGACGGTGAAATAGTACATTCCAAAAATAGGAATAATATTGCCGAGGCAGAGTGTATAGCACACACAGACCACTTCTCTGTAAAGTATTCCGACTGTTACTCAATCCATAGTGCAATATTCCGGTACAAAACTAACAATAGTGCCCTAACTCAGGCGACCTCGGATTAAGTGCGTAGGTGTGATGGTTTGCTTAATCTGAGGACCCCGTATGAATTAATTGGCACCGCGAACGGCGAGACATGCCACCACGACAAATACCGTCCACTGGGGGACGAACCATAATCCCTTCAACCCGAAGTTTCGCATCGCAACAGTAACGACCGCGCATGCACTCAAGAGCCATAGTGCCGCGACGAACCGAACCAACTCGCGTGAACTGTTCCAAAAGATGAATATGCTTATCACGAGGAATGTGGAGATGAATAGCCACGCCGCCTCGAGCGTGACGCGTGCATTCGGGGGAATGCCACTACTACCCAATGGCACGACCGCGGCGCTTCCTAAGACAATAATATGAACGTAAGCAGCGAAGGCCGCAAGCGTGCACGCGAAAAACCGACACGTATGCGGAGAGGCGAGATAACGAACGATGCGAGGCGTGAGGTCGGTCCCCGAGATGAGCAGTGGTGTCGTGGGTGTGTCACTGGGCTCCATTACGAGAGTGTGCATTCCGGTTCAATCGGCAATTTCGGTTCTTGCGCAACAAGGTGCAGGTGAAATATGGAATCAGCCATATTGTGACAATCTTCCAATAATTTCTCGACTCCCCTGAGTCCGTGCGATGCCTGGGTTTTCCGTCTCTCATGACCGACTTTTCATCGCATCGAGCTGCTCCTGTTTCTATAATATAGCGACCACAATGAAGTTACTGAACGGACATCTATTTCTGCTGAGCTCGTATAATTTCAGGTTTGTCAGCATATGCGCAGTTATACGTGGCGTTCCATAACCTTCTAGACTTTACTGATAATACCTCCTGGGGACACTGCTGCGGAATGGGTTAGAGTCCGGCCAGCTATACCCTCCGCACCAGTTCAGATGATCGAGTTCTCCTCTCCCACCTCGCTTTGATACAGCCGGTGAAAGATCTGCGAACATCTAACACAAACAACTTCCGTACCGTACCATATTCTTTTCCATTTTTATGGAATCACTAGTTCCGTAAAAATCTAATGTTTATGTTAAAACAAACGAGAGAGAAGTTAAATCAGAAATTGAAAAGTAATGTAGCTAAAAACAGACTGGACTGTATGTAAAACTTTCCAGTTTGAAGCCGCTTCTTGATAACCCGAATATCACGAGTTGGGCAGGTAAGCGATTTAAGTATCTTATCATACACGGTGGAAAATAAGCAAAAATCACGTATGTCGGTACAGCACGTGGGATTAGTGTTACCAGCTGAAATCTCTGTGCACTAAACAACAATCGACGCCGGCGTCGACTTCGGCGACGCGAGCCGTGCCCATTGGTCTCGCCCTGCACGCGGATACAGTAAGCCCCTTGTCGAGTGACGTGTTCTGAACTCGCAGGATGCCTTCGTCGAAATCGACGCTTCCGGCGCGCGAAGCGAACGTGTTCAAGCAAGTGGTCCGCCTGTACGAGGGGAAGAACTTCAAGAAGGCCATCAAATCCGCCGACTCGATTCTGAAGAAATACCCCGACCATGGCGAGACACTGGCCATGAAGGGGCTCGCGTTCAACTCGCTGGACCGCAAAGCCGAGGCGCGTGAGTTGGTGAAGCGAGGCCTGAAGCTCGACATGTTGTCCCACATTTGTTGGCACGTGTACGGGCTGCTCCATCGTTCGGATCGTAATTACCGCGAGGCTGCGAAGGCATACCTCAACGCGCTTCGCTTCGACAAGGATAATCAACAGATTCTGCGTGACCTCTCTCTGTTACAGATTCAAATCCGCGATTACGAAGGATTGGAGGACACACGCAGAAAGTTGCTGAGCATCCGCCCGAACAATAAGGACAATTGGATCGGATTTGCACTAGCTTTCCATCTCCTCGGGAATTACAATACCGCCGTGTCTGTCATCGATACATATCAGGATATGCCAAAGGGGTCGGAGGAAGAAGATGAAAATCCATTGAAAAAAGCTTATGAATTATCTGAACTCAATCTCTACAAAAATCTCATGCTAGAAGAGTCCGGTGCTTACGAATCCGCTCTCAAGCATCTCAATGACAATGAAACTGCGATCGTTGACTTTCTCGGTCTTCAGGAAACTCGTGCGAGATTGTTCTCCCGCCTAGGCAAGCATGACGAATGTGCGGAACAGCTGCACTCTCTGTTAGAGTTCAATGCGGACAATGTGGCGTATCACCAGGGTCTGGTTAACATCGCGATTCTGTCGGCTCGCGCGGAGCGTGGTGAATCGTGTTGTAACGCAGATAATTCGTGTGCAGTTGAAAAGCGCCCGTCACAGAGAAACGATTTTCGGAAACGAGTGGCTGTGGACGTACAAATCAGCGGTAAAGCAGATGTTGATGTCGCATTAAGCACCCTTGATGAGCTTACAACGAAATACCCTCGCAACAGAGTTAGTGCTCGCCTCGCCCTTGACATCCTCCCGTCGGGTGATCATCCTCAATTCATTGCCCGCCTCGACTCGTATGTCCGACCGTTTTTGACACGGGGTATTGCATCACTGTTTTCCGACTTGAAAACATTCTACAGCGACAACACCAAAGCAGATGCTGCGGGAAGGTTATTTGAGAACTACAAAGAATCCCTTGTCAGCGCTGTGGCGGCACTTCCACCGCGTCTACTCCCTGAGAAGGAGGAGGATGAGAAAAAGAACGAGAATGCGGTTGAGAAAAAAGATTCGAAAACCGAAAATACTCTTCTATGGGTTTATCACTACCTTGCTCAACACTACGATCGAATAGGAATGCTTGCAAAGGCACTGGAGTTGGTTGAGTTGGCAATAGAGAAGGATCCTGCGGTGAAGGAGTGTTACCTGGTGAAGGCTAGAATTCTGAAACACTGTGGTGACACCATCGGGGCGATGAACCTGATGGATAAAGTGCGACAGATGGAGTTGTCGGACAGATACCTCAACACGAAGTGCACGAAGTATGGGTTGAGGGCGGACAAGGTTGCGGAGGCGGAAGCGTGGATCGGCCTGTTCACACGTGATGCGGAGAACTGCGGGATCCAGGCGTTATACGAAATGCAGTCTATATGGTTCGAGTTGGAATCCGCGGAATCGCACATGCGCTGTGGCGAGCTGTCGAAAGCACTGAAGAAATTCACAGCTGTAGATCGTCATTTCGCCGATATTATAGAGGATCAGTTTGACTTTCATAACTATTGCTTGCGAAAAGTAACTCTGCGTGCGTATGTGTCGTTGTTGCGATTCGAGGACAGCATTCGAGGTCACGACTATTATGAACGCGCGGCGGTTGGACTTATCAAGGTCCTTCTTCAGATAGCTGATTTGCCGGCTCACGAGAAATATGTGTATTCTGGCGAGCACAGTGACATTCAAGGATTTGCAACCATGACCGAGGCGGAGCAGAAGAAAGCGATATCAAAGAAGAAGAAGCGACAGGCGAAAGAGAAAAGCAAGGGTGGGCAAGGAAACACAAGCGGCGCTGCCCCGAAAAAGGGTGGGAAGGCGAAGAAGTCGGGGGCGAAAGGAAGTGGGAAAAAGCCGACGGAAGCAAAAGCAAACGGAACGAATAAAACCGAAACAAAGGCGAATGGCACGTCAAATAATGCGCCGGAAAAGCCGCAAGGGTTCATGGATGTCGATCCGGACGGTTCAGGCCTGGTCAAGACACTGTTGGAGAGCAAGGATGTAGGGCCACTGGAAAAAGCACTCGGGTATGTACGTGAGTTGGAAACGCACAGAAGTGACAAACTTGTGACACATCTACTTGCGTTCGAAATAGCGTCGAGAAGAGGACGTTGGTTGCAAGCACTTAGAGCAGTGAAACGAGCACAGAAAATCGACAAAGATGACCCGGGTACCGTGGCCATCACAATCAGACTTGGGTTGGAAATGCGGAATGGAGGTTGTGAAGGGTTGTCGGATATCGCTCGAGCGTTTTTCGATGCCGAGGGAGATGTAATGGAAGGTCGCAAGCCGGCGGAGTATTTAGAAGAATACACAGAGCGAACACATACTCATGCGAAATGCAGGATCGGTGTGGCGCTGGCGCAGATGCAATTAACAAAGATGAAAGGAGTGGAAGAGATAGGAACAACAGACGCGGCGTGCGAGCGACTTGTGAAAGCAATTCGTGGCATGGACGTCGAAGGAACGGGACCGAACGTAATGAGAGCACAAGAATGCAAGAAAATTGTTGAGGAGATGCGAATGAGCAAGATAGAGCGGAAATATGTGGAGCGTGTGGTCGTGGCGTACAGGGAAAAGCACAAGATGGCAACATGTTTTGGGAGCGGATAGGAGAGTACAGTAGGGAGTGGACTTGGCAGACTAACAAAAAATTCCCAATTGTTAAGGTACCGCGCGATGCGTGTAGTATGGCAGGACTAACTTAGCGTGGTGTTAAGGCGAACTTGCGAGTGGTGTTCGTTCGTTGGAGAAGTCGAGTTAACGAACCCGCATCTATAATAAACACCACTCAGTTTCAGGCGTGCGCTCGTCTACAGCCTTGAAAAACGTGTTCCTTCGTCTTTGGGAATGATTGCGTAGTGAGGGGTTGACTTTGCGCTGATTGTAGTTAGGTGGACAAATTATCGGACGAGATCAGCAACATGACATTCAGGTTCTAAATCTCGGACCATAGAATGCACAGTACACTCCTTCAGTGCAGCGTACAATCCCACAGTTTAACCTGTTGGATCTAGAATTATTTGTTCGCCACTGAACATGGATGTGGCTACGGAATAACATTTTGTTCTGAACATGAAACGGTGACGGATACGGTAGTCAAATATTGCAAGTGCCAGGAATAACAGACATGAATCACAGGGAAGCTAGAACGTTCGCAAGGAGATTTTGTGTTGGATGCAAGCTTTTGGGTGGATGATTACTGAGCAACCGGCGTAAATTTTAAATAAAATTCAAGACTACAGTAAATTGCAAGCCATGTAACAGATGTTTCCCGCACATTACAAACATGGCCAAATTTGTGTTTTGTCTACACACTTGCCGGTTGAGGTACAACGCGCTCGACAACGCGAACTTGTCGCGGCTAGCCTGACACCCAGCGCATGCGCTTCTCCAATGGCCGCTCACTCTGAGGAGGACCTAGAGGAGTACCTGCTGCCGTCGGGTAATCCACCCCCGCCGCCCGCCAACGAGGATCTGGACACGCCGCCGCCCAGCGCGCCCGCCGCGGTCGAGCCGCTCACCGAGGAGAAAAGCCCCGGCGCTGCGCAGCGTCCGGACGCCTCCCAGATACGCCCGAAAACCCTCGACTTCGGTAACCATGCGCACCGCCCCACCAAGGCGCCAATGGAAAAGCGTCACGTGCTCATCGAGAAGGTTACCCAAACTCAACCCACGACCCACGTCCTCGACCCCCGCGTCGCGCTGCCTCTCGACAACTTGGCGCAGGATGCGCGCCAACTGGAGACCGAAATCGAGCTGGAACCGCTCACCCAGGAGCCTGCCACCATCGCGTTCGACTTTGAAGTGGTAAGCGAATCCCAGGACGGCATCTCGGGCGCGGTCGACGAAACGCGCGACAACCCCGAGAATAGCTACAGCGACGAAGACTCGATTCAGCCCCAGAAAATGGCCGATGACGCGTTGAACTTGAGCACCACGCTGCAACAACTTCCGCCACTCGTCGATTCCCAATCTCCTGGGGATGATTCCCGTTTTGTCGATCCTCATCAAAAATCCTCGGTTGCTGAGGATTCTCAACCACCCGCGCAACAACAAGAACAACCGCAGCCGCAGCTAGAACCCCGCGAGGCTCCACAAGAGCCCAATCCCAAAACTCTTAATGATGGCATCGGTTCGACTACTAGCACAGAACAAGTCAGCGCCGATGTAAACGACCTTGAGGAAATCGAGCAACCTAACCCGCAGAATTTAAGCGAGCCTCCATCTGCCACTGTGTCGAAAACGGGAGAGGAATCGAGTTCCGTGCGGGTTATGCTTCCATCTGCGACTAACGAGAATGAAGATGAAGACGAAAACAAGGAGGAATCAACCACTCAACACGACCGAGTTGAGAAAGAGGGAGCTGTTTCGCGCGAGTCCCCTCAACCGCCTCCACCCAGTGTGGATGGAAGCTTGGCGCAAAATGATGATGAAGACGACGAAGACGATTCCCCTGTCATTCAGCGAAGCCGCGCCCGACCCTCTCCCGACACTTTGCAGGAAGGGGACGATGATGCGACGCGTGACGCCGCTGCGGAAAACAACGATGCTGACACCTCGCCCGACCGAAATGCGCCCCTGCGTCGAATAATGAGCCAGGCTCAGGAGCACATCTCGGATGAGGAGCAAATCGAGCGAGAAATTGGAGAAAATGTGGGGCGTGGCCGTGGGCGCCTTCTTAGCCACTTGCGGAGACCGTCGTCCGACTCTTCCGAGGCGGAATCGTCGGAAGATGGGGTGGAGGAAGTGCTTGTAACCCGACCGTCGCAGCAGAAGGACGACTCCGACGATTCCATCATCATCCAATCCGTCCGTGGTCCCTCACTGACACCTGAAAAGAGGACACCCTTGCGTCGCAGCAGACGTATCAATCCGGTGGCTATTGAGCTTGATGATGACGACGACGATTCTGATGAGGTGCTCGAAGTGGATGTGACGCCCAAACGGCGTGTGGGACAAAGTAGCGATGACTCGGTGCCCAGACTATCGCAAACTACACGCGCCGAAGTTGAAGCTGATATGGATAGTGATTCGTCGGGTGGTAACGATTGGTTGAATGTGCGTGCTCGAGCTGGTCGCACACAACACCAATCACCTACCAAGCGAAGGCAACAGCGCAAACCGAAGCGGCGACGTGTGAGCATCATTTCTGATGAGGAAGACGATGATTCGGAGATTTTGCGGCCTTCGAAGCGCAGGCGCACGCAAAGTCGCTCCAGAAAGAAGAAAACGTCGAAACGCCGTGTCATCGAAATTTCGTCGGATGACTCGGAAGAACGCTATCGTCCGCGCAAGCGTCAGCGACGCCCTCGAGTGCAGCCGAGGAAAGCTGTGGGGTATAGGCGCGACGGATTCGTGGTTTCGGATGCGTCGGATGTGTACGACTCGCCCAGTTCGGCGGAGGCTGGCGACCCGGATGACGATGATGACGGCTATGACAACAACGACGAAGGGGACGTGTCGGAGTCGGACGAAGAGGAAGATTTTGCCAACGTTTCGAGCAGCATGCGCAAGGCGATGAAGAAGGCGCTGAAAGGGAAACGACTCCCGTTCCGCGGCGGCTTGATTTGCGCGATTTGTCGGTGGACTGGCGCGCCCGCGCTCGGCACCGCGGCCAATGGCTATCGCGACGGATTCATCCAGCCCTTGTCGAACTTTTCGGCGAATGTGCGGCGTGGCAATTACGGCGTGCGCATGCAGGAGCCGTTCTGCTTGTCGCATACCGCCGGCGACCAAAACGAATACGTTCAACGGCTAGCGTTGACGGCGGAGCGCAACAAATCGCTGTATGACTCAGAGAGCCGCAGCGAAGAGGAGGAGGAGGAGAATAACAGTAACAGCGTGACGGAGGTGATAAGCGACGATGAATCGCCGATGAATAGCAACAACACGGCGCGGGGAAGCAAAGAGAATGTCGAGCTGTCTGCGGAGAAGGTGCTGCTGAACGTGCCGGGGGCGGAGTCGAATGAGGCGATCATGCACGGCGCGGAGTATGACTGGAACCTCTCCTGCTATGTGGCGATGCCGGGCACGAACCTGGTGCCGCTGAAAAAGTGGATCATAGAAGAGATTGACTGAACACTAGCGTGCGCAATTTTACTAAACCTTAGGTTGCAGTGCATGCGAATTGTTAGCTTCCCGGGCCACGCATGGCTGGCGCGATGTCGTGGGTAGTTCTTACCATAGGTCGCGTGCCGTCTACCAGCGCTGCGATTACGTGTTCCCTAGCCCTGCGATGGTGTGTGGGTATAAAGGCGGCGCGCGTCCTAAGCGCCGCGAGTTCGCCTAGCATATCCTCGTTCCCACCCTCGCGGACTAGGCCAACTACCTTATTGAGCAAAGCGCCGCTCATCTAGGGGAATCGGAAAACGTGGTTCGAGAGTCGGAGTGGCGCTGTTGGGTGGCTGTCGTGATGCACGTGACGATTCTTATTATACGCCCGAGGACGTGGCTCACGGTTTTCTGCATCATTTTGCAGTGAGCGCGCCTGGAGACGACGTTATCGAGTGCAGCGAATGACATGCGTGACCGGGACAAAGGTAACTTTTGTTAACTCAAATTTAACGATTAACGTAAACGATTGCTTCCTTGCAATACGCGACAATGAACTAACCGACGTTCGCATTCGATATTTGAATCCAAACCATTGGGCAGGAGTGGTAGTTCCTTTCCGCATGCGATGTGAAGAGAGCGTTCGTGACGCAGCGTTCGATAGCGCCGCATTTTCTGTTGCATAAAGGTTGAGGAATGGAGCATTGTCTCGGTTTGCCGATTTTGAGGCTGTAAAAAGATATGTTTTGCAATTGCATGCGTCGAGCCACGGTAATCAGAAACAAGTTAAGAAGACGGGCCACCATCGTTAGAACATGGTGCAGGCGGTCCCGCTTGTGATTCTCAAAGAAGCAACCAGACCGTGACCTGCGAATCATTTACGATACTCAGCAATCGGAACGATGTACTCGAAGAGGTGATCTTGAATCTTCAAAACGAAGCAAATTTTCAGGTTCACCACCGTCGCGTTGTCACCGACATAGTGCTTGCGGGCTATGTATTCGCGGAGGCAAGCCTCTTCCCAGGATGGCGGCAGGTTGTACAGTATTTCTTCGTGCGCCCCCAAGTCCTTGTTCGTTACCAGCCCGAAGTTCCACAGTGCCCGGACGACGACCAGGCCGCCGCTGAGGGGCGAGGGGCCTGGCGAATTGGGCAGCAACCCGGTGATGGGGCTGTGCGTCGGACGCTGTGGGTAGTACCGCAGAAAGCGCTCCTTCGCCTCGCGCTCGCTCTTCGTGCCGACATCCGCCGCTACCATCGCCCAGTTCCTCAACCCGTAGTGCTCCAGCGCGCGAAGCATCTTTCGGTCCTCCGTCGCGCTCCACTCCGCTTCGGGCATCCTCGTTTGTGAGTGCGCACTAGCGAAAAGTAGTGCGTGAGTTTATTGACATAATGTACCGTGCCTGCTGTTCGCCGTGTCAACGCGACTCAAGTGAACGGGTGGCACGCGAGCGATTCATTTGCTTACATCGACACCGGAATAGAGGATAGTGCAGACAAAAATAATTTACAAGTTCTCCTCGATGTCTTCCACCTCCGCGCTGGTCACCTCGGCTCCGTCCAACAAGGTGACTCCCGGCGACGTGGCGTATTGTTTCTGGTCGGCGTCGCGCTGGTCCCCGGGGACGAGGAAGTTGAACAGGTTTGAGAATCCCAGCCCGATGACCGTGATTACGATTCCCACCTGCGCGACAGTGAACGCGAAGATGTGCAGTGGGTTGCGGTAGATTTTTGCTTCTGACCCGAATTCGCGGTAGGACAGCGAGAACACCGATATCAATACCGGTGCCGCAACCCAGCGCAGAAGCGGCGCCCACACAATGGGTAGCTTCCAGTTGCCTCCGGTGCCCACGACAATGTTCAGGTCCCGCGTCAGCTGCTGGCCGGGGTACATTGTCACCCACCATAGCGCATTGAGGTACCGGTTCGACCCGAACGACCCAGTCACCGTAGGTTGGTTGGTCATCATCACGGCGGTCGACGTGCAGATGAGCAGCGAAGCAACAAACGCGAGAACACCCAAACCGAACTGGGCTGTGTGGGCGACAATGATGCCCAAGACCATAGACCCTATGTACGCCGCTTGCGCACCCCAGAAGCATGCTGGTCCCACCTGTGCGACGGCGTCCTTGTAGCGGTACAGCGTGGTGACGGCGACGCATTCCACGAACACGGCGAAAGTCAGCGTGATGCCAGTGAGCCACTTGTCCATGACGTCGAGCAAGGTGAGCCCGAACTTGGAAGAGTACATGAAGGAGAACAACATCGCGATAATAGTGATGATGCCCACGAGTAATTCCTTCCATACTCTCTTCGACCACCACGTGTCGGTGATGATACCGATGAAGGCCTCGAGCAACGCGAACGCCGAGTCGATTGCCAGCAGGTACACGGTGAGGAAGAAGAAGAAGGCCCAAGCATTCGAGCCAGGGATTCGTGCGAGCGCGGTGGGGTAGGTGAAGAAGCCTAGCACGAACGTGGATAGCTCTACTTTGTTGAGGTCCAGTCTCAGGAAGCCCACCACGCTGAACGCTGCGAAGCCCACGACAACCTCGATGAGACTGTTACTAAACGCGATGATAAGAGCGTCCTGGACCGCGTGCGAATGCCGGGAGTTGTACGATGCGTAAACAATGAAGTAGGCGAACCCCGTGCCAATCGAGAAGAAGATCTGTATCACCGCATCCTTCCATATATCTCCACCACGCAGTTTCGCGGACGACCAGGAGCCCACATATTGTACCACGCCATTGCGCGCACGTTCTAGTGTGACTGCGCGTATCAGGATGACCACGCACAGCAATAGAGGCACTAGCATGGTAAAGTAAACAACGCGCCCCGTCAGCGCGACACCCTTGAACAGGCACAGATAGATGAGTATCCAGGTGAGGATCGTCCACCCGAACGTCTCCCACACCATGCCGCCTGTGTATTTCAGAAAACCGGTGCGGACGTCGCCCGTCGGCTTAATGTTTTGCACCACCACGTCGCTGAAGAACTTCTCGGGATTTTCGCCCCATGGCAGCGGGCGTGTGAAGCTGTGCCGAATGTACGACAGGATGAGTGCCATGATGTTGACGTAGTACGTCACGGTGATGAGGGCGATAAGCGCGCTGCACACGCCCAGCCCACGCAGTCGCCTGTGCACCGCGTTGTTCGCTCCTACGGCCGCGGCGCGGTGGGTCTGCCCCAGCGAAATCTCGAGCAGCAGCACAGGAATTCCGATGAGCAGTAACGCTAGTAAGTAGGGAATGAACCATTGCAGCCCTGAGTGCCTCGCCGCGATGGAAGGGTATCGCAATAGATTCCCAATCCCAACAGCACCACCCATCGACGCCAACACGAACGACAGCCGCGAAGGCCATTTCTCGCGCTCCAAGTCATCCGCCATGGTGGTGGGTGCGCGGGGTGAGCCGGAGAGAGTACGACGGAAGTGGCGCGCCGTGGACGCAAGATTTCATTTAAATGAGTCGCGCGATGACGGGCTGTACCCAAAAAACAGGCTCTATTCGTCTGAATTTCACACGTTTACAGCAGTAACTCCTGACAATGGCACGCTGACACTGCTGCCGAGTGAGAAGTAATGCTGGATCGCAGGAACACTAAGTTTAGTTAGACTGCGCCCGATGCCATAGCATTGCGAGACGACCTGAAGTTGATTTCTATCCCGGATATGATTGCGCAGGGCACAAATGTCGTTACAGTTGTACGTGGAATACGTTTTAATTCCACTCGTAACGGCTGTCCCGCGCCTATTTTTTGAAGTTCCACTCGCCTACCCGCATGAATTATTGTCGCTTTCATTTATTTGATTTCATTGGAAGTGCATCACTTTCGAACATGCGCGAGATACTGTGTCACAATAGTGGGAGTTTGTTTGGCGGCTCAAGATAGTTCCCTGCTTGATACTGATATACACATCAAGGATGTTGATCTGAAAGATGGTTCTGTAACGACCTTTGCAAACTGATATTCGTATATATCGCTTGGCCCATTTCAAATTTCGTTCATCTCCGAAATCTGCGCGATATCTAAATCGTTCGCCATGCTTTTATCCCTTTGATTCGCTTGTGTTGTTCCTTCTTGATTTGACTATTTCAGGCTCTATTTTTGATTACGACCAACTCAACTGACGAGGCAATGTGACTAGAGTTCAGTTCCATTCAGCCTGATGCAATACAGATTTGTTCACTATCTGTGCCGCGAGACACAATGAAGAACGAGGTTCAGCAGGTTTCGTAAGCAATGTGCATACATAGGAGATTGATAATTCATTCAAACACGCATTGATTCTGAAGACAACAATTCATAAACTACAGTACGGCTTCGATTTTCTTTCATTGCCAATAAATTTCGTAAAAAGAGAATTTCCGAATTATTGCTAGTTGAATTCATCCCTGCCATCTATCCTTTTACGTCCTAGCGGATTACGCAAGAGTTTATTCACTGTAGGAAATCAATCAGGATTTTAAGAAAATAATCCTAGTGCTAGTAATCGTAAGCACGCACGCTGATTAATGAACAAAATAAACCCTAGTTGATCTCGTGCAATGTTATGCTCGTTAAATTATTGATCGCAAATAATTCATAATCGAGTACAACCGTACTCTCGAAACGAATAATGTTCACATGGCCCCGAAATTAAATTCAGGAACGGCTTTCTTCCTTCAAGCCTGATCTGAACGATTCTATCCCATTCAATATTGGATTCACACGTTGCGTACAATTATCCGATACTAAGGCTATGTAGTTCAAGATGTTTTGCCAATAGTACAATCAATAAAATGATTAGGCAGAATTAGTTTTTAGTCCAGTTAGCTTTGCCAACTACTAAATGCTATTATTGCTCTTCATCTTGACCCGTAGTGGGAAACTCATATAAATAATGCAATGATTAAGTACGCTTAGCATTTTGACTAGTTTAATTGGTTCTCTAGACATTTTAATTATTCCAGTGCAGAGTGATTTCAGTCAGGGCGCTTCGGTTTTAATTCACAGCTATGAAGACCGGCAGTTCTGCTTGTAATCAAATCTCAGAGACTACCTTGAGTGTACTCTATCTGAAAGGGCTGAGCATAAAGTTAATCTTCACTAATAATGATTTTAATCGAAGGTGGATGGCAAAAGTAGCTTGCTGACTTTTCATTTCATAGCAAATTTTTTTGTAAGCTTGTGAAAGACAGGGTTCAACGATGAAATTCTAGTAAAACTGAAAAGCTCCCAGAATCAAGAATATCCAGAATGATCTGGAAGAATAAGTTCGAATCTGCAAATATTGTGAACTGACTTTTTCTGAAATCGAAAGCATTACAGATTCAGATTTAAATATGGAAAATAAGACTAAAGAACATTCACCGTTTTGGATATTTTTTTAAAATCTTGGAAAAATATTGAGTGTATTGAGCTTGTTTTCCTCTCCTTTACTTCTAAATCCATGACCACGGCTTTTTTAAACCCTATTCTATCTATTTACTACTTTGATTATTACTATTATCAGGTTTTCAAGTACCTGAACGGTTTTGAATGAACTATTTTTCGTTATGGCGAGTATAGGCACTAGAACATTGTACTAAAGCATTATTGTGGTTTCGTTTCTGCAAGTTTAAAAAATCGTCTGGAATTGGTTATTGCTAAGTATGTACAAAAAAGGTTTTTCCTATACCTATATTTTCTCCTGTTATGATAGTGTAGTCCAATACCGTCTTTTTACAGCGAAAAATGTCATTTTGAGATATCAGATTTAATACGTATAATTCTAATGTAGAAGTGTTTTACTCAGATGATGGAGCTCTAGATCTAGAACTCAATCGAGTTCAAGGATCTGGATCGATATAAGTGCAACTCCCTGGTTTTGGCTCCTTCATGAGTAAATCAAACAATTCGACAGAATAATTTCTAGACTTTTGGTCATATCACATGGCCATACTTGCCTGCTAGAAAGAACGAACAGCTAAATCCAGATAATATTTGCAGACAACCTGGTTTAACCAACAGTTCGTTGGAAAGTTTCCAATTTTAAGTAGAATGGAAATGTAAGTGGTACATAATAAAAAAGAATCTAAAAACATGAACGCAACATAAAGTAATTATGGACTATGAGTAAATTCAAGATGGAGAACTCGCCAGCAAGGCATGCCTGGAAAGTTCATAGAAGCTTTGTATTAATTTTTAGAATTTTCCTCTGTCTTGCAGCATGTGAGCACATGGAATTACTCTTTGTCAAATCTTTCTTGTATTTGTTTTCAGTGACCATTCCAAAATTTAAAGTTATATATAATATCCCAAGTTGATTCAATTTCTATACCATTCGAAAAGGAAGAAAGAAAATTAAATTCAGAATTTTCTTTCCTTTGGACTTTGGGGATGACAACAGTAGGGGTGCTGTTGGCATCGCATCAACAGTATAGCTTGAATTTATCCACATACTATACATCAAGCCGAGAGAAGAATTTGTTCAAGAGATGCGAGGGGGTGCTTGAAAAGTGGAAGAGCTGTGTTTGTTGACGGAGTGCGGGTCGAAATCAGTGGGAACCACTTCTACGATTTTACGGTCCATTACATGTTGGTGGCTAGGCAAAAGCACATGAAGAACCAATGTTCGAAGTCAAGAACAAAGCGTTACTATTCGTGGAAAGTTCAGAAATCGCTAGTACCACAAACATAAGAGAGGCATTGAAATGTTCCGTATTAGAGAAGTACCGAAGCTCTCTCAATAAATTTCAGAAGAACTTCACGAAGGTAACGGACAGTGCAAATGTCATGGCCAAATTTGCAAATGCATCAGTGAACACAGGCATAGGTTCACCAGATGAAACTTGGATTGGACGTCTGGTCCATTTTCTGAACAATACGATGAATCACTGCATTGACTCTAGCAACCGAGAAAGTATACTACAAAATTGTGGCGTCAAGTTTTCAGGCCATGAAAAAATTGCTGAAGGCCCCAATCGTGGAGGATGGCACCAATATCTTCCGGGCGGGTTCAAGCTTATTCAAGAAGTTGAGAACAGGTTTAGAACACATTACATGGCGGCAAAACGATTTCTCAATGCGGCATTCAAGGTTTTGGCACGTCTCGAATCCAGAAACAAGCCAATTACTTTTATTGCTTTTGACGGAAGGAAGAAGAAAACTGATGCTGTTGGCGTTATTTCGAGCTGCCCTGCTACAGAGACCATTTGTGATGCTTTTAGAATCGTTATGCTATGCACAGAACGATTTGAGTAATCTTCCGGCCCGACAATGCAAATTCTATTCCTATGGTACTCAAAGCAATAAGGGATCTTGAATCTATTGCTGGAAGGAGAACGATAAGGAGAATGAATTGTTTCAGAATGTTTCAACCACCAATTTATTCCAAGCTTTATGTAGGAACTTGTGTCAATGCCTTCAAGCGAATCTCAAATACACCTTCTATTGCTGGTGGGATGTTACTTAAATCTACTTTTGCAGAGTTTCGAGTTTGCATCTGACATCAAGGTTCGCAGCGAAATGCGTCAAAATGCGGAAGACCTGACGAGACAGCTCACGCGTCCTTTCTTAAATGATCTAATACCAATGATGTTGACGATGGGAAGCCTATTCAAATCGATGAAAAACCATCAAGGAATTTCGAGTTTTCGTTGTCAAATAGGCCAAGTTTCAGTTTCGAAGATTCATCTATAGTGGATAAGAGGCGCTCCTTCAGTTTAATTGACTTTGCTGATTCAGGACCGGATCAAAGTGAGCCTCTCGATGAAGCTTCACTATACAACTTGATGAATCAGAGTCAAGTGAAGAGTGATGGCGAAAAATTCTTGAAATAAGATTTTTCGATTATAGTGTGGAGGTACAACACGATACGTC